>Ga0255757_10003811_pt1 | contig 13742 bp, 9 predicted proteins | sample 071ome_27_FD_179957 | JGI IMG/M metagenome (GOLD analysis project Ga0255757, IMG submission 179957) | Coastal salt marsh microbial communities from the Groves Creek Marsh, Skidaway Island, Georgia - 071409AT metaG (version 2) | ecosystem: Environmental > Aquatic > Marine > Intertidal zone > Salt...
ACGACTCTCGACGACGACGACGACGACGACGACGACGGACGGCTCGGCAGCGCGCGACGCGACATGGGCGACGAATCGTGGACGACGGTGAGCGGGAGAAACTCGCGGCGTTCGTCTCGGGATGGGCGCCCGCGGGTCGGCGGCGCGAGCGGGGTCATCGGGAGAACGGACGCGACGCGCCAGAGCGGCGGGCGAGCGTCTCCAGCGACGCGGACGCGGTCTTCCGGTCCGACGCGAAGCGAGGACGAGGACGCGGACGGGGAGGATGGAGAGATCATCGACGACGAGGAAGAAGACGAGGAGGAGGACGAGGGGGAGGCGGAGGAAGGGGACGGTGGTGGCGCGGCGAATCCGGCGAATCAGGGGACGAAGACGGTGGTGAGACGAAATGAAAAGTGGGTGGACGCGAAGAGCGAAAACGCCTACGACGTCATAGCGCCGCCGAGAACGCCGACGAGACCGGAAAAGAAAAAGGAGGCGGACGACGGGGACGTCGATGGGGATAGGTCTGGGACGGAGGAAGGCTCCGGGGCGGCAAAACCCCCGGTGAATGAAAGAAGACGGGCCAAGAGACGCGCGAGACGGTTGAAGAGGACCAACGCGGCGTTGCGCGCGTTGGGCGGCGCGACGAGCACGGGCGCGAGCGATGATGATGACGAGGGCGTTTCGCTGAGCGCGATGTCGATGGGGAGATTAGCGGCGGTGATGACCAAGGCGATGCGTGGGACGGGTGAGGAACACGCGTCGGGATCGCCCGGGGAGTCACCAGAGGCGGGAGACGCGAAATCTGGCGTTTCGACCTCGCGGATGACGGCTCCCCGGTTATTTTGGGGACGAGGGAAGAATTTGCCGCCCTTGCCGAATAAGCAACAGCGCGAGCGTTTGCCAATGTCACCGCCGCCGCCTCAGGTTGTTCCGAAGACGCCGAAGACTCCCAAGTCGCCAAAGACGCCGAGAACGCCAAAGACGCCGGTGGCGAGTCGCGCACACGAGGCGGACGACGCGACGCACGGAAACGCCATTGACCGTTTCTTTCATCAGATGGATTTAGCATTTGCCGGAATGATGCTCGCAATTTACGCGTTTTTAGACACGGTGATGAAGTTCATCGGGATCAAAGTGTTGCGCGTGTCTCAGAGCTCGAGGAGCGTGCGCCAGACGGAGGCTCGCGTGGCACAGGAACGAGCCGCGGTGGAGGAATTTGAGGAAATTTTGAGCGCGCACGCGGCGACGACGGATTTCACATCCACTTCTGCGAGCGCGAGCGATGCCGAGAGGAGCGCAACGACGGCGACGGCGACGGCGACGAGCAATAGGTTTAGCAGACCGGTAACGCCGCAGTTACCGAGCATGTCCAACGCATCGATGAAGAGCGCGCACTCTCGTGAAGACTCTGTATCGATGCGCGAAGAGGTGGAGGAGGGCGAACTCACACCGGCGCACGCCGTTCGTAGACGTTTAGATTCCGCGCTCGGAGGCGCTTGGGGTGGTGGAGGAGGCATGCCGCCGTCGTTCCGCGTTGCGCGCGTCGACGAAGACGCGTCACACGCGCACAACGAGCTCGTCTCTTGCGTGAGTTCTCGCGGCGACGAATACATCACGGGCGGCTGGGATGGTACACTTCGCACTTGGAAATGGGATCCCGTCGTTGGCCTATCTGGTGGCACCCCGATGACTGGTCAGCACAACGATAACGTCGAATTCCTGAGCGTGGACTCGAGAGAGGATCACGAGCATTTGGCAATTTCCGGCGGACGCGATTGCACCGTGCGCATTTGGGACGTTCGCAAGCGTTCTCAGCGCAGTCGCATTTACGCCTTTGAAAACATCGCCTCAGGGTGTGTTGATTGGAGTTCTCAAACCGTCGCCGTGGGCTCGAGAGGTGGCGCCGTCGTGCTGTGGGACGCCGAGAAGGGAGCGAAAAAGTGCACGCTACGCGGGCACGAGGGTGAAATTACGTCAATGTGCACTTACGACTGGTCTGAAGGGGGTGCGACGCTTTACGTCTCTGGCGCCGCCGACGGTACCGTGAGAGTTTGGGATGCCCGCCAACACGTCGCCGTGGCGACGATGAGCGACCATCGCCGCAGGGTATACGCCGTCTGCCCTGGTCCAAAGGGTGTCATTTTTGCTGGCGACTTTTCATCCACGGTGAAGGCGCATTCGCTCTCCAATCCGGGAGCGTTGCCACGCCTTCTTCCAAACGTGCCGGGCGTCGACGGATGTGAGGCCCCGATCGCGGGCTTGGAATTCGTCAAGCTCGACGGCATGGATGGTGGCGGTCTGCTCTTATCCACCGCGGCGTATTTCCCTCTGAATGAAAATGAAGAGTCCGACGACGACGACGCGCCTCAAGGATGCGTGCACGTGCGTGCCGTCGACGCGAGTGGCGCAGGAATGGGCCCGTTAGAAGGTGTCGATGGCGACGGTTACATGTACACTCTCAAGGGTATCGAAGGTCTGCTCACGTGTGCGTCTCTCAGCGCCACTTCCGACGGGAGTCGCATGAGATTGGTCGTCGGCGCCGGTTCGGGCGCGCTCGGCGCGTACGCCGAAGGCGGCGCGCTCAGCGGACAAGACATCGCTCGTCCGTATCCATCCACCATTGAAAAGGCGGAAGAACTCGGCGTGGAAATGTTTGATTGAGTTTGTATCGAGTAGATGAACGAACGCGCACACCGATTCGTTCGGGCACGTGCGCGCAAAGAGACGATTTGTAAATTCGAGTGTATATTCTTTTGTGCACCTCACCAAGGAGAAACCACATCATCAGATCACGCCTCGCCGCCGAAACTTCTGCCGCCGCGAGCCATGTTTCGCAAGTACCACGTCGAAAACGTCCAACAACTTAAATCGAGCGTCCAACGTGGGATTAGAACAAAGATTTCCGACCAGTACCCGAACCTCGACGACGTTTTGGATGATTTGATTCCGAAAAAGTCCACAATGGTTTTGGGCAAGTGTGCCGATAAAGTCTGCGTCGTGCTCGTCGACGACGAGCCGCTCTTCTTCAACCACCGGGATGGACCGTACTTCCCCACGCTGCGAGTGTTGCACCGGTACCCGGACATGATGCCAAAGCTTCGTGTGGACAAGGGAGCGATCAAGTTTGTGATTTCCGGAGCGAACATCATGTGTCCGGGGCTGACGTCGAATGGGGCGACGATTCACGACGAAGTTGACGAGGATGAACCCGTGGCGATTTATGCGGAGGGTAAGGAACACGCTCTGGCGATCGGAATCACAAAGATGAGCACGGCAGACATTAAGAGCGTGAATAAGGGTATAGGCGTGGACTTGGTGCACTACCTGAACGACGGCTTGTGGTCGTCGACGGCTTGAGCGGGCGAGTGGACGCGTCGACGACGCGAGAGCAAACGCGACGATGCGTTGGCGTAAACAATAAATTAGCAGCTAGGATATTTTCATTGACATTCACAAGTAGCCTCAACACGGTTTCGCCGAAAGAGCGCGCCGCGCGCACAGAGCATTTCTATCTTCCAATTTCTAACTCGAAACGCGCTCAGTCGTTCATTTTCAACCCACCCACCGACTTGGACCCGTCCCCGTGCTTGGGCTTACCCGTCGTAAACGGAACGTACTTATACTTGATCATATGTTTCAGTTGTTGCTTCATCGTCATCACGAAGAGCATGATAAAATACATCAAAAGAATCGGCCAAAACACGGGAATATCAAACACCGGAATAAACGTCATCACAAACGCCGTCCCAATCGACTTTAGGCTCATGAACCAAAATTTAAACTCTGGCAACCGCCGAACAAACGGTTTAAACTCTTGCTCGTTGCTCGTCGGCAGCGACGGCCCGTCCCCATCCGCTCCAGCCCTCAACGATTCCGGATCGCGCTGCGGCGACAAGAACCCAATCAACAAGTTCAAGTTGTAGATCCCCAACCCATACGTCACGATGTAATACCCGCGCAAAAAGTACGCACGCACCATGTACACGAACGCCACGCACGCGTACGCCGTCCATCGCTGCGACCGCAGCGGGACAGACTTATCCAGCGCGTTTTGGATTTTCCTAGCCATTTCCACTTGCGCCTTGGCGAGTGGGCTCGACGTCTCATCGATCGGTCCCGGCGCGCCGTACGCGTACGCCTCACCGTTATTCATTGCGCTGCTCCTTCTCGCGACGCCGACTCGGTCGTTTCGCGCGCGCGTACGCGTCGAAGAGTGGGGTCTCCCGAGGTCATTCGCGGCGAAAAATCGTTTTGTTCTTCTTTCCAAAGACGCTTCGCTCCGCACACGCCGTCGCGCGACTCGTCGGACCCCGAAAAGTCGGAGGCGGTGTTCCATCGCGCATCATGGGACTGTTTGGCGGTCGACGATCGGCAGAGCACGGCGATGCCGACGACAACGAGGTGTTGTTTAGCGGCGGTTCGACCGTTCGACTGCATCACCCGGTTGCGACGTCGGGTGCGAACGGGGATGAAGAGACGGCGAAGAGGTGCGTGCGGCGCGGATCGAGAGCTGTTGAGGCGTTGTTGGTTTGACGAAACGCGGTGAATAGGAGGCGTGAGGTTGGGGAGATGTGGGAAGGAAACGCGGGGTAATGTTTGCGAGTTGAGAGTTGGCATTTTTGGATTGGTTCATAGTGTTTCGCAACGCTGACGTTGTCGATGGGAGGAGATGGGATTGCTGGCGGTGACTGACGTGCGATGTTTCTTGCTTTTTGTTTTCGTGACGCGCGCGTAGAACGGCGCCTCGAAAACCACCGCCGCCGGGATTTTTCGCGGCAATGGGGAGGTCTATCCGGACGAACGTGTTGATGATGGAGAGCGACAGCGAAGATGACGAAGAGCCGTCAGCCGATGGGGCGAGCCAATGGGCCCGACAGATTGGTGAATCGCCCGAAGATGATTTAGTTGAAATGTTGAGCGGTGTGCGGAGCGCATCGGTGCTCGCGACGAAGATACGGGAAGAAGAGTTGAAGGGTGAGGCGACAAAGAAGACGGCGACAACATCGACTGCGTTGACGGAGCCGTCGACGCCGAAGAAAGGAAAGCGGAAGTCTCAGTCTGAGCCCGAGACCGCGGCTCCCGGGTTGGTGACTCCAGTCAAGATGCAAATGTCTAAGACGGGTGTCGACGTTTCCGACGTCTCGACTCCGATCCGTCGCGTTGCGTACGAACTTGCAGCCACCGGGGCGGCGCTGTTCACTTCGCCCAGTAAAACTAAGAATGACGACGACGGAACTGCCGGCTCGCTCTTTGTCGCCGTCAAAATGATCAGAAGCCTCGACGGCTTGTTCGTTCGCATAAACATCGAATCAGGTCATAATCTTCTCGCCATGGATGCGGGGAATACCTCTGATCCGTACGTCAAGGTGTCCATCATTAACAACGCCACCGGCGCCGCCGTCGAAGGTCAGGTTCGTCGATCGGGCTATCGCCCAAAGACTTTGAACCCGATATGGAACGAATCATTCTATATGGGGGATGAAAAACTCTCATTCAAGGATTATTCGTTGAAGTTTGATGTGTACGATTTCGACATCATGTCTTCGGACGACGCCATGGGACAGGCGGTGCTTCCGTTGACACACTTTGCGAAATATGTAAATATGAGCACGCGGAAGCGGAAGACGGCGGATAAGAGAGAGAGAAAATCGTTGAAACAGCTCGAAGCATCGCAATCACTCGCTTCAGCCGTGACGGGCAAGCTCTCTGGAGAGCCGTCGCAAATTGCCCTCAAATTGAGCGAAACAACTGATGAACTAAAATCTGAAAAGGCGGACGCACACGGCGAAAGAGTTGCGTTCAAGAATGGATATTTTGTCTTGTCACATGAGTGGGAGATGAATGTTCATTTGAAGCTCGAAAAACCGAGCCAAGAGATATTTCTCCTGCAAGAGGCGAAGGCTATGCTCGTGTTCGCCAAGGAACTTGTCGATCCGCGCAACTTTGGAAAAGGTATCGCCAGCTCTAGCGTCGGAAACTGGTTTAACGCAAAGGTTGAACAGGCGGTTGACGTGGGTAAACGGCGCGCTCTCAAGGTGATCGACACGACGGTCGAGGAAAAGAAGAACAAAGTGTCAGCTTTGGCAGTTGCGGATCGGGATATGCCGATCGTCATCAAGCAATATCTCGGTGGATTGATCAACGTCTACCTCTCCGATATCCAAAGTGAGCTCATGTCCAGCATCAGCATGCGTATGAAAATCACCGAAGGTGCCAAAGTGGCAAAAGACTCTGAGCCGAAATCGTGGAAGGCGAAGGAGCGCAGCCCATTTTCCATCAAGCGGATGTTCAACTCGATGCGCTGTTGGTACCTGTACAACGAGGTACCGTGCGACATGACTATTTTCGGTAAAGTCAGAAACCCTTGGTGGTGGGTGTCGTTGGGCACAAAGGTTTACTTTGGTCTCGGTTTGCAGGCGATTGTCTTCTTCATTCGACTTTGCCTCGTCGATAAACGCGACGAGTGGCAAATGTTTGAGTTCATCGCAGTCTTCAAGGGGATTCAGTTCGTTTCAGGCACAATCTCCGTATTTTCCGGCGCTTGGTCTTTCATCAAGTGCGCCGGAATTATCGACGCCGGCTTAGCGCACACATGTGACAGCGAAGGCCCGTGGGTAGACGAGATGAACACTTGCGTCTTCAATCCGCAAGTGTGCGCCTTACTGAACGGGGGCGCTTACCTCGTACGCATTTTGATGTGCTGGTATGCTTTTGCCAAACTCAAAAAATCGTTTGCTTTCGGCAAGGCGATCGCAGGGGATCACCGGCTTATTGGAGGCAAGATCCTCGTCGTTTTCGTCAAGCCGGGCGCACGAAAGACATCAAAACTCATACAAGCTTGCTGCGCAAAGCTTGCGTGGCGCTCCAAGAAACCAGTTGAAGAAGAACCACTCGATCGATTCAGGCGGATCGTGAGAACACAGATAGACTTCATCTACGCCAGTAAAGGTCTTCGTGGTGGCACTGAGCGACGCGCAGGCCTCGGTAAGTTTCACTACGTGCAGCGCAGGGCAAAGGTGAAGGATTACGACCCCGCCACCGGGCTTCACACTATTTACTACAAGGACGACAAGGAGCGAACCCTGCACGACGTTGACTTATCCTCAATGACGTACACCGTCATGAAGCTCAAGCACCTTCAACCGCGGCGCATCCAGCGATTCCTTTGGGGATACGAATTGTTGACCTTTTGCGTCACGCTCGCCATCACGTTGCAATTCATCGAGTGGATCGACTGGGGCAACGGAGCAAGGTGGCAACTCTTCCTCGTCACCTACTGGGGCCAGACGCTCTACAACCTTTTAGCGTTTCCATTCATACTCATGGTCATCCCGGGCGTCAACAAGCTCGTGTGCCACGCCCCGAAAACGGGTTACAACAGACAAACCGGTCGTCTACAACGCTTTAGAAAGCGTCCGACATTTGCCGAAAACGTCAAGGAAGAGCCCCATCCTAGATCGAGAATCTTCCACACATGCTACCCGTTCAGTAATAAACTGCGCATTTAACACGCGCTGTATTTATTTCTACGGTAGGCTCTTTGCACGCATTGTTCTAGCAATCTCCAGACTCCCAAAGAACGCTCTCCATTCCAACTAACTTTCTCAGTCCGTCTTCAGCCTCAGTGCGCGACGATGCCCTCCCCGCGTGCCACCGATCCCGAGAATGATTTCTTTTACGACCAAGACGCCATTCGCGGTTGGCTCTCGCGCAACGCCGCGGGCGAAAACCCCCTCATCGCGGCGTCGCGACCGGTCGACGACGACGATGACGCTGAAGACGCCGCCGTCGTGGTCGTGGTGGACAACTTTTTACCGCTCGACGCCGCAGTTTTCCTTCGTAACCGGCTCGAACGCGCCCCGACGGAAGACTGGGACCTCGCGGAGACGTCTTACGATGACGACGCGGACGCGGAGGAGGAGGTTGATCACGCGTTCGACGCGTCGACGTCGATCGACGCCGTGAATTTGTTCACGCGAGTAGGATTCGCGTTGCAAGCACTTGCGGGTGAAAATTGGTCTGCGTTGTACCCGAGTTTCACCGCGGGGAGGTATAGCTTTGGGCATAAGATTGACCCGCACGACGATTGCGCCGTGGTACCGGTGGAGCTCGCGGATGAGGGCGTGGAGTGGCAGGAACGGCGGTACGCATTGGCGTATTATTTAACGCCGGACGATTGGTCCGTCGAAGTCGATGGCGGAGCGTTTGAGGACTTGAACGACGTCGAACGAGGAGGTCGAGGGAGAATCATCGAGCCTAAATTTAATCGGTTGGTGATTTTTAAAGTGCCTCGCGTACACGCGGTGCGAGAGGTGACGTCGAGGATGAAGAAACGGCATTCAATCTTTGGATGGTGGTACGCGCCGATGATGCCGAATGACAAGTCAGACGAAGAAGTAGAAGAAGAAGAGGAAGAAGAACGAGCCGCCGTCCAGTCGTCATCCAAACGTCGAAAGAAGACGTGACGACCGATTTGTAACATTGTATTTTCGTTTAACGATAAACGTGCGCGCGCGTCGCGGGCATTCACTTTTCAGCGTGCTTGCCAGTCTGCGTTTGTTTGTTATTCACTTTCGCTGCGTCGAGTTCGCCACACCACACACCAACGCGTTGCGATCCGATCGTTCAGCACGCGCGGCGATGCGTCGCGCGATCGAGCGCACAACGCGATCGTCGTTCATCGCGCGCGAGTTCGCGTCGTCGGTTTCCGCGCGCGCGTTCCTTTGTGTCGAAGAGGATTATGTCGCGAGGCGCGCTTCTTCCTCTATATCGACGACGGCAACGTCGTCATCGGGTCAGACGCTTCGCGCGCGCGGACGCGCGTGGGGCACCATATACCCGGCGTTCGTCCGCGGTCGCATCGACGATCGTGTCGTCGGCATCGACATCGGAAGGAGAAGTTTTGCTTCTTTGTCAAGTGAAGAACGCAAAGGGACGACGACTGACTCGAGCTCGCGCCGGGACATGATTCGTCTCGAGCGAAACTTCAACGTCCCGAACGCGCTGTGTGTGGGACGCATACTTGCAGGACCTGCGCTCGCCTACGGAACGTTGACGAGTGCGATTTCGCCCGAGCTGGCGCTCGCAGGCGCCGCGACGGCGGCGGCGACAGATTTTTTAGACGGATACCTCGCGCGGAGGTGGAATCAAGGGACAATACTGGGGAGTTATCTCGACCCCATCGCGGACAAAGTGTTCGTCGGGTTCGTCGGAACGGCGCTGGCGATAAAAGGGGCGCTTCCGGTGTGGCTGGTCGCGCTGTTGGTGAGCAGAGACGTGATTCACGTGATGGGTGGCGCGTGGCGCCGCGCCGGGGCACTTCATTGGGAATGGCGGTCGATGGGTGAGTTTTTCGGCATAGACGACGACGCTAGAGACAAACCTAAACCCACCGGCGCGGCGGCATTAGCGGGATTCGATTTTGATCTCGATGAGATTGAACAGTTGGGTTCGCGAAGAGGCGCGCTTCGGCCGCTCTTCATCGGCAAGGTGAACACGGCGCTTCAAATGGTACTCATCACCGCCGTTTTATGTGAGCCAGTCGCGGCCGCCGGGACCGCACCGGGGTTAACGCAACCTATACTCGAGATAGTTGCCGATGACGGCGTGAAAACGACGCTCGAATACGCCACGGCGGCTTCCGCGGTCGTGGCCACCGCCGAGTACGCTCGCATCTTCTTTTCCCATCCCGGTTTCGAGCGTCTGCAAGACATCCAGGCGCGCGGGAAAGACGTCGAGCGGTAGCCATATCCCCGTTTCGGGTAGTTTCTAGAATATTCCGTACTAGTCGTATAAAATTCTCATGTTCTATCTGCGTTCTTAAGTCACAATGCGTATTCACGTATTCACGAACAAACGCCCCGTTCCTTCGAGTGTTCACAAAAATCATGATTAATCCACACTTTCCGCCTCGTCTGCAACATGCGAACGATTTCGGAAATCGACGCGTGTTTACGCGCGATCGACGCATCGCGGGAAACAGCCGTGGCGCTCGTCCGCGAACTCACGCGCGCGGGTGAGACGGACGGTGATGCGAGCGCTGAACTTGCACCAAACGTTCGCGCACAGATCGAAACTTACATTCGCTCGCAACGCGAACGGGCGGTGCGCGTGGACGCGGCGGTCGAGTTGGTGATCAGCGAGGCGCGCGCGTGTGGGATTCTGGATGCCGAGGAAGGGGAGACGTTTCGACGGAAGGGTGGTGGACGGAAGAGGTCTACGGATTTGGGAGTGAGACGCGAGTTGGAAGAGTTGAGCGCACCGTTTAACGAACGCGGCGCGGTGTCCGTTGAGATTGTTGACGGCGAATGTGGAGATGGTGACATCGTGTGTGTACGCGCCGAGGGGGCGTTTGAAGCGCGATGGAACGCGAAGGAGTGCGACGCGTGTTCGGTGAGCGCAGTCAACGGAGAAACCGCTACCGCTGCGCACTCGGCTTTTACAGAACGCGCGACGGAGCGTCTCGAACAGGGAAAAGAAACCGAGAAGAACGTCGTTGAGATATCTAGAATGATGATTGAGTGGTTTGAGGGATTACACGACGTGTTCACGGCACCTGATCCGCTCAACGGGGGCAAAGTGTTGGCGGCAGACTGTTCGCGGGGCAATGTTTTGATCCCGTCGAGACTGTTACCGGGGCGATAGATGGAACGAAAAGAATTAGCGAGTAACAAGTTGCAGTCAAACAATACGAATCAAACTTTAATTATTAAACTGTACACTTCGGAGAGGAATTGGAAACCTACTTGTCTGTGTTGTCGGTGGTGTCGTTGTAATCATGAGCCGCACGACCGGCTCGCACCGCGTTGGCAACCTTTGACCGCGCGCTTCCATCCGCGTAACGTCCGATGTGCGTGAGGTAGTCCTCCCATGGTGGGAGCGTCTTTTTTACCTGCTCACGCGCGAGCATGGCGTCCATCCACTTGTGGTACGATTCCAACGCGGCCGTTCGCGGAATTTTATAATCTGCCCCGCGATAGTGCTCAAACACTGGCAATCTCCACGCCCACGGGAACAGCGCGTAATCCACCAAACCTGGCGTTTGTTTCCCGGCGTAAAACGTCCCTTCGCCCTCTTCGCACCACTCGGCAAACGTCGCCAACCCAGACAAAATGGCTTCAAACGCCTCTCGCTGCTCCGCCGGATCCTGTCGCACAAGCACGTGGTAATACTTGGAACACACATTCTTATTCACCCAATCCGCATCTACTCGCGCCCGCGCGCGCTCGTACGGACAGCTCGACATGATTGGCGTCGTTCCGCCGTTGGTCACTTCGTCGATAAACTGCACGCACACCAAGCTCTCCGTCACCACGTTCTTCTTCGGGTCCCCGTCCTTCGCGTGAAACGTTTCTGGTGGCACCAGCGTCGGCACCATCCCCAACGGGTTGTGTTTCATCAACTCGGGCGCCTTGTAGTGGTACCAGTTTTCGTGCGCCGTCTCGACGCACGCATCTGTCGCCTTGCGTTTCTCCCAACCGAGCGATTCGATCCAGTCGTAGGTGATGTGTCCATCCGCTGCGTGGTGTTCGAGGGCGAGCGTCGCGCGGTGTGCGAACGGGCAAAACCACGCCGACATGTAGTGCAAGTGTGGGACCATTTTTGACGATCCTCCCCTCGTCGCCATCTCGGCGGCGTCGTCGCGCGCGGGGCGGAGAGTGTAGACGATGCAGTTGCTGACGCTGACAAAACCTGAAGCGACCTGACTGCACGCGCGGATTTTTTGTACTTAAGAATTAAGTGAGTGAGTGAGTGAGATTAAATATTGTCGTGTCGTCGTCGTCTTCACGCAGAATCCCGGATGAGTCGCTCTTTTCTTCTGCGGTTCATGAACCAAATTTTCACCGTTTGCGCGCCGCCGCTGATGCGAAGGTTTCGAGCGACGACGTCGCACTCGGATTTCGTCGGGTTGGGCTTGGATGTGAATAATCGCTCAAGTTCACCCTTTTGAGCGTCGCTGAACTTGGTCTTGGGCGATTTCGACGATTTCGGTGCCAACTTATCGTCATTCTTGGATGCTGGCGACTTTGAATTTGAATTTTTCCTTGTCTTGCCCGCCTTCTGTTGGAGTTCGGCGAGCATTTCCATCTTTGATTTCGTTGAACGCCTCCATCCCATCTCCTGCGCCTCTCCTTCGTAAGCCTCGTCATCGCCGAACATGTCGCTATTGAGTTTGACGTAATCAACCTTTGTTCGCTTGCGTGGCCCTTCTATGATCAAATCTGACTCTGATTCGCTGCTATCCGTCTCTTCGCTGGACGACCGAGCGCTTCCGCTCAACGCTTCATTCTCGTCGTCTCTCCCATCGTCGCTAAAAGTCGCCTTGTCGAAATCCTCGTCGTCGCTTTCGTCGCTCGGCCACTCCTCTTCGTGCGCGTGCTCAAACTTCATCGTTCCCGGAATAATCCCTTCGTCTTCCATTCGTTTCTCTTCTCGAAAGACGTCTTCGGCGACGCACTTTTGCGACAAGTCGTGTTCGTATTCATCATTCAAGACGTAAATGATATCCACCCGCGCGTCGCAGAGCGGGCACAACCAGCCCTCATCCTCCGGCGGAATATCCTCATCCCTTACCGGGGGTACGACGCACGACTGGTGATACGCCCTATCGCAAAACCCATCGCACAGCAAAATATCGTCATCCGCTCTATCATCCGCCATGCCGCACTTGCTACAAAAAATGTCGTTCGCATCCGTCTCCCCGAGTTCATCCTCCACCGTCGTAATTTCCCGTTCGTTCGGGTCAAACTCGATCGATTTAAATAGCTCTCGAATTTTCAATTTACTCTTAAATATCTTCTCCCGCGCACGTCGCAGCTCTTCCATCGGTTTCGGTTTCGCCTTGGCCGCGCCTCTCCAACCGTCTTGCGCGTACGCGTCCAGCATGGCTTGGTTTTGACGAATCGTTTGAAACTGCGATTGTATCCTCGAACGCACCGCCGAAAACTGGTGGCGACAAAAACAAATAACGACACAACGTGTCAGTCCAACGCGCGTTTCATCATCGATGGGAATACGCAAAGTGCGCGCGCGCGCAAAGTCGACCCGACTCGACGGTTCGGTTGCGAAACCAAATTTAACAACCTGAAAACTCCTTCTCCTCGACGACACCCGCGCCTCGCGCATCACAAAGAACAAAACAAAAAAATCACACGCACCGGATTCGTAACCACCCCTTCCCCTTTCCTCGGTCGTCCGCGTTTCTTCTTTCCGCCCGCATCGTCGTCGTCGCCTTTCCCTTTCCCTCTACGCGCCGATGTCAAATGTCCACTCTTTCGCTTTGCCGACGCGCACCCATCATCCATCGTCGCGGGAGTTCCATCGTACCGCGTCGTTTTACGACGCGTTCGCTTTTGTCCTCGGGTTCGAACGCCCGCACCCATGGCGCGCCACACCGCTCCTCGGCCGCGCGGCGTCGCGCGGCATCGTCTGTCGCGCACTGAAATTGAATTCCGTTTCAGGGCATCGAGTCTCATCATATTTGACGGTTCATAACCCGTCGAAAGTGGTCAAAGCAAACAGAAGAGTTCGAGCGACGCTCGCGACAGACGTCGACGGACGCGCGCGCGCGAACGCCCGAACCGTGAAACGGAGCGGTGAACGCGACGCGTCGTCCCGCGTCGTTCTCGATGGAGGACGGAGAAACCACCGCCGGGACGCTGGGGTTCCCGGTCGGGGGCGACGCGAGTGTCGGTGGGACCGAGGACAGCTCGGTTGCCGCGACGCGATTGAAAACGACGACGACGTCCGTGCCGGCG
>Ga0255757_10003829_pt1 | contig 13690 bp, 10 predicted proteins | sample 071ome_27_FD_179957 | JGI IMG/M metagenome (GOLD analysis project Ga0255757, IMG submission 179957) | Coastal salt marsh microbial communities from the Groves Creek Marsh, Skidaway Island, Georgia - 071409AT metaG (version 2) | ecosystem: Environmental > Aquatic > Marine > Intertidal zone >...
CCCTGGCCGAGTGTTTGGAACGCCGCACCTATGCCGCCGCAGACGCCGTCACCGTGTTGAGCGAGGATTTGGCAACCAATGTGCGCACGAAACTCGCCCGGGTGCGCCGAGCGGACACCGACGTGGTGGTGATCCCCAACTTCGTCGACGCAGAGCGCGTCCGCGTCGATATCGCTCGGGCACCGGGTCGTGCCGGTGCGGCCACCGCGTACCTCGATGAGTTCGCCCCCGGTGATGCCCCGGTGGTGATGTACGCCGGAAACTGCGGGTTCTCGCAGTCACTCGACATGATGGTGACGGCGGCCGAACGCCTTCCCGAGGTGCGGTTCATCATCAATGGCAATGGTGCCGCACGACCGGATCTTGACCGCGCTGCGTCCCGGCTGGCGAACCTCACCACCGTCGACTACCAGCCAATGGAACGACTCGGTGAGGTTCTCGCGTCGGCCGACGTGCATGTGGTGCCGCTGCGACGTGGTCTCGGCGATGTGAGCGTGCCATCGAAGACCTACACGGTTCTGGCTGCCGGCCGCGCTGTGTTGGCTGCCATCGATGACGACACCGAGGTTGCGCGCATCATCGCATCGACCGACGCCGGTCGCCGTGTGCCGCCCGATGATGTGGACGCGTTCTGTGCCGCCATCGCCGAGATGCTGGCGGATCCGGATGCGCTCGTGGCGATGGGGGAGCGGGGTCGGGCGTGGGTGATCGAGAATGCGTCTCCTGCAGCTGTTGGCCGGGCGTACGACGAGGTCCTCGCGCCCGACCGGTGAGCGGGAGTTCACGCCGATAGCCTGCGATTCGTGGCAGGAACCTCATCGACCAAGAAAGCCGCCAAACTTGCGGGCAAGGGCGGCTCCCGCACCGTGCGTTTCCAGGGCGGCTCGGTGTTCCCGATCGTTGTCATGCTGGTGCTGGTGCTCGGGGTGGCCTCCATCGTGTATGCCCGGCAGTCGTTGCCCGCGGCCGATGACAACCCGCCGACCATCAACGACCACTGGCACCTCGCGTACGGGTTCGATATCTGCGGTCAGTGGTTCCAGCTCGAAGGTGACCTCGAGGACCGGAACTCCCAAGGGCAGTTCATCAACACCGAGTTCTTGTCCACCGGCATCCACTCGCACAACGACGGCGTGATCCACTGGCACCCGTACACCTCGCGTGCGGTTGGGTCGCGGGCCGATCTGGGCGTGTTCTTGGAGACCTACGGTGTGGAACTCACCAACGATTCGTTGACGTTCCCCGCTGACCAGCTGGGTGGCGCGTCGTACACCGAAGGTGAGGACACCTGTGTCGACCCCGACACCGGCGACGAGGTCGACGGAGAACTCTCGGTCGTGGTGTGGAACAGCTACACCGATACCGACGACGGCAGCCGGTACATCGCCGACATGGACGAGATCCGAGTGAGTGCCGACGGCATGGTGATGGTGGTGGCATTTGTGCCACGCGGTGACGACGTGTCGATGCCGCCGTGGGCGCCGCGTCTGCCCGAGTTGGGCGCCATCGACGCCGGTGTGGTGGCTCCCACCGCCGACGAGGTGGCGACCGACACCACAGTGGCCGAGTCCTCAGACGAGGAGTGATGTACGCCGTCGTCCTGGTGGGCGGTTTCGGCACCCGCTTGCGGCCCCTCACGAACGACGTTCCCAAACCGATGTTGCCGGTTGCCAACCGGCCGATGATCGTCCGCTTGGCCGAACGTTTGGCAGCGGGCGGCGTCACCGATGTGGTGCTCGCACTCGGCTTTCGCCCTGACGCATTCTCCGCGGCCTTTCCGGGTGATCAATTCGATGTCGATGGGCGCACGGTTCGTCTGCACTACGCGGTGGAGCCCGAGCCGCTCGACACCGCCGGGGCGATTGCCTTCGCGGCGCGCAGCGTCGGCGTCGACGACACCTTTGTGGTGGCCAACGGTGATGTGGTCTGTGATGTGGATGTCGCGGCGCTGATCGCCGAGCATCGTCGCAGCGGTGCGGAGGCAACATTGCATCTCACACCGGTGGACGATCCCAGCCAGTTCGGCGTGGTCGAAGTGGCGAACGACGGCCGTGTTCGTCGTTTCGTCGAGAAGCCCGCACTCGGGGATACCGATTCCCGCACGATCAACGCAGGCACCTATGTGTTCGAAGCCCGGGTCCTCGACCGCATTGCGGTCGACCAGCGGGTGTCGGTTGAACGCGAAACCTTCCCGGCGATGGTCGCCGACAACACCCTCTACGCCATGGCAACGAACGACCGGTGGATCGACGCGGGCCGTCCCGAGCCCTACCTGCAGGCCAATCTCGACCTCATCCACACCGATGATGCACACGGTGATGCAGTCGTTGCATCATCAGCTGATGTCGCCACCGCGGTGATCGGTGACGGGTGTGTGGTGGGCGTCAACGCCCGGGTGCAGAACTCGGTGTTGTTGCCAGGTGCCAGCGTCGGCGCGGGAGCATCGGTAATGTCGAGCATCGTGTGGGGAGCCGTGCCCGACGGTGCGGTACTCGACGGCTGTGTCGTCGGTGCCGGCCACACCGTGCCCGGAGGACACCATGAGCGACGTCGCTTCCCAGAACCCGACTGAGTCGTCAGGAACTCGTCGTCGTGTCATGGTCGTCGGCGGCGCCGGTTTCGTGGGCTCACACGTTGTCGACCGGCTCATCGCCGAAGGAGACGATCCACACGGTGCTGGCATCATCGACATTGACGTTGTCGACGATCTGTCGAGTGGGTCATTGGCGAATCTGTCCTCGGCTCGCTCGGCCGGTGAGGGGCTGACCTTCCACCATCTCGATGTGTGCGGTGATGCCGCGTCGGTGCTGATGTCACGTCGCACCCCCGAGGTCATCGTGCACGCAGCGGCAGCACCTCACCGCGTGACCAGTGCCGGACAGGTTGCAGAGGCACTGCGTCGTACCGCAGCCGTGTTCGATATGGCACGTGCTCATGGCGTGACCAAAGTGGTCACGATCCTGCCGGCGACATCGATGTACGGCCGACCACCGGCGCGCGGGATGCCGGCCAAAGAAGCACCCGTCGAGCCGCGCGGTCTCCGCGGTCTGCTGTGTCGCGCCGTCGTGGATCTATGCACCTACCACCGCCAACACCACGGCATCGAGTTCACGGTGCTGGCCGTTGCGTCGGTCTACGGGCCGCGTCAACGCGCCGAGGACTCTGTGGTGGCCACCCTGTTCGATGCCCTGGTGACGGGAACAACTCCACGCGTGGACGGCGACGGTCGCCAGGCACGCGATTTTGTCCATGTCGAGGACCTGGCCGAGGCAGTGGTGCGCGCACTCGATCGTGCGGGTGGCTTGGTTGTGAACATCGGGACGGGCCGACAGACAACGATCGCCGAACTCGTCGACATGATCCACGGTCCCGATGCGGTCGCCGAACGAGCACCTGGACGCGGCGATGAGTTGATGCGCTTTGCCCTGTCGTCAGCGCGGGCGAGGATTCATCTCGGTTGGTCGGCGTTGATTCCCGTGGCCGACGGCATCGCGGCGATGCGCGAGGACCTCATCGCCGGTTAACGGCGGCGTCCACACACACCTGCGCTAGCCGAGCGGCGACCTGGGGGTCGGCCATCACCGTGTCGGTGATCACGCTGTTGCACCCTGCCGCGCGCACATCGTCAGCAAGGTCGGCGTCAACGGTGTCGATCACCATCGTCGCGGCCACCGGTGCATACAAGGCGGCCACTCCCGCAGCATCGCTGCGCAGACCGGCATCGCGCATCATGTCGGCCGCCGGGCCCTTCAGCGCTGCCCCGCCAACCAGAGGGGACACGGCTACCACAGTGTCACGACGCTGTTGGAGGCGTTCGCGCACACCGTTCACCGCCATGACCGGCCCGATCGACACCAGCGGGTTCGACGGCGCGATGATCACCAACTCGGCAGCATCGATGGCCTCGCACACCTCTGGGGTGGCCGAGACGTCGGCGGCTCCGAGATGGATGTCGGTCACCGGAACCTCATGTCGCAGCCGCACGAAATAGTCCTGGAAGGCCACTCGTTGGCCCGTATGGTCGCCACCCAAGGTCACCTCGGTCGGTGACGGCTCATCCGACATCGGGAGCACCCGAACGGCGACATCCCACGCACGCCGGATCTCATCGGTGACCGTGGTCAGACGCGCGCCTTCGGCTAGTCGACCGGTGCGGTACATATGCGTGGCCAAGTCGGCATCGCCCAAGCCAAACCACGTTGCCCCGGCCATCGAGGTGTCCGGTCGTGTCGTGGCGTAGCGCCCGAGAGCCTCGACGGCACGCCAGGTCTCATCGATGAGGCCCCATCCGCGATCCGGGTCGATGGCATTGGCCACGCTGTAGATCACGGTGTCGATATCGGGTGAGATATGCAGGCCGTGCATCACGGTGTCGTCGCCGGTGTTCACAACCGCGTCGATCCGTGCCGGGTCGATGACCGATGTCATGGCGCGCAACATCCGCGCGGCACCCACACCGCCACACAGCACACAGATCCGCGTTGTCATGGTCGTCGACCCCCGGTGTCTGTGTTGACCGCTTCGTCATACAACGCCACAAGTGCATCCACGGTGCGAGTCCAGTCGAACCGCGCGAGGTTGGCGACTCCTGCAGCGATCAGCGCCTCGCGGTGTGCACCGTCGCGGCACATGTCGGTGAGCGCCGTGGCAAACCCGTCGATGTCGTGCGTGCGGTGGTGAGCAGATTGAACCTTGTTTCTTGCTTGGGTGCGTTTCAGGCCAATACGACCTGAAATGAACCTCTTGGAGCAAATGCGCATCAGGTGGGCATCATGCCAGCCCGGGCCTGCCGGTGGGTAGCCTCGCCTGATGCCGCGGGCTTTGGTGACGGGGATTACTGGTCAGGATGGTCAGCATTTGGCCGGGTTGCTTCATGGTGAGGGCTATGAGGTGTTTGGGATGGTGAAGGGGCAGAACAATCCGCGGATTGCGGGTGTGTTGGAGGAGTTCCCGTTTATTGAGCCGGTGTCGGGTGATTTGGCGGATTTGTCGTCGTTGGTGAAAGCGGTGGAGGTCGCTGCGCCTGATGAGGTGTACAACTTGGGTGCGGTGTCGTTTGTGGCGTACAGCTTCTCGCATGCGGAGTTGACGGCGGATATTTCGGGTTTGGGTGTGCTCAGGATGTTGGATGCGGTGCGGATGGTGGGTGGGGCCACGAATAATCCGATCCGGTTTTATCAGGCGTCGACGTCGGAGATGTTTGGTGAGGTGCGTGAGGTGCCGCAGACGGAGTTGACGCCGTATCACCCGCGGTCGCCGTATGGGTGCGCGAAGGTGTTTGGGCATTACATCACGATGAATTATCGCGAGTCGTATGACATGTTCGCGTGTTCAGGGATTTTGTTTAATCATGAGGGGCCGCGTCGTGGGTTGGAGTTTGTGACGCGGAAGATCACGAACGCGGTCGCGCGGATCAAGCTGGGTTTGCAGGATGAGTTGGTGTTGGGGAATCTGGATGCGAAACGTGATTGGGGGTACGCGGGTGACTATGTGCGGGCGATGTGGTTGATGTTGCAGCATGACACCCCGGAGGATTTCGTGATCGCGACAGGGGAGACGCATACGATCCGCGAGTTTTTGGATTTGGCGTTCGCGGAGGTGGGGATTGATGACTGGTCGCCGTTTGTGCGTCAGGATCCGAAGTTTCTACGGCCGGCTGAAGTGGATTTGTTGATTGGTGATGCCAGCAAAGCGAAAGAGAAACTGGGTTGGGTGCCCGAGGTATCGTTCCCAGACCTTGTGTCGATGATGGTCGCCCACGACCTCGAACACGAAGCCGCCAAAGCACACCTGCACGACTGACACAGCGGATCCGACTGATCGGACGGTGAGCGGTCAGCCAAGAGCGGCCAACTGGCGGCGCAGCGTCAGTGCGAACCATCCCAGCGGAACCAGTGCCGACACCACCAGGCCGATCTCAATCCGGCGAAACAGCAGATCGCTCGACAACCAGGTGCCGAGGAAGAAGCCCACCACCCCGAGCGCCCATCCGAGTGCGACATGGGCGTGACCGTGTAACGCCAGCACGGCTTGGCTCGTGGCCAGAGCCAACATGTAGATCGCCGATGACAGCGCCAACATGGCGAGCGTGCGGCCACCGAGTTCGGCGCCGTACACCACATCGAGGATCCACGGCCCGATCCAGAACGCTCCGAGGGTGCCGAGTGCGCCGATTGCCCCCACCACGATGATCAACAGACGCAGGCCAGAACGGAATGCGTCGAATTCCCCGCGGGCCGCCAGACGGGCGAGGCGCGGCAGCAACGAGGCCTGAATGGCTTGGAACATGAACAACGGTACGCGCGCGAGGAGGACGCCGTAGCCGAAGCGGGTCACCACCGCCTCATCGCCGTCGGCCGACAAAATGTTCGCGGCGATCGGCCCGGCGTTCAGCAGACCGGCGGCGCAGGCAGTGCCCACGAGCAACCATCCGAAATTCTGAGTGACCTCTCGCCATGGGGCGGGTGGCCCATCGGCGGTGCGCAAGGTGCCGCGGCTCGCGACCACTGCCACTGCGACCAGCGGCGACAGCGCAACGGCCATTGCGAATGGGCCGGTGGTGGTGATCCCCACCCACGCAATGACCACCGTGGCGATGATGCGCACTACACCGTCGGCGCCAACAACGAATGCGAAGGATCCGAATTCTCCGGTACCCGAGCAGATCCCTCGTGTGAGGTGCATGGGGGCGTACGCGCAGAACGCCACGACCAAAGCGGCGAGCATCGCCCAACTGCCGTCGAAGTACGCGTCCACCGCCCACGGGCTCGACGCCAGAATGATTGCCGACACCACAACCGCTAGCACCACCGCCATGATGACGGCCTTCACCACCACCGGGCGACCGCCTTCGCCGACGGCGGTCCGATGTGCCAGCGCCCTGCCCAGTTCCTGTTCGATCGGTAAGAAGAAACCCGGTGCCAGCGCGAACATCGCGAACCACAGCGCCGCAATTGGCGCGAACTCGTCATCGCCGCCGAGAGCGTCGGTACCGATGCGGAAGAACGCGTAGGTCGTGACACCGGCAACGATCAGGCCGATTGCGACCGTTACCGCCCCCTCAGGCACTGCCTGACGACGGTCGGGGGGCACCTCGGGGGCGTCAGAAGGCAAAGGGACATCGGACACGGCCTGTGAAACGCTACTGCGTGAACGCCGACGGGCTGCAAACCTTGAGGCGACGGGCTCTCGGGGTCTAGCACGGGTAGCGTGCCCCCACGTGGAGGCATCGGAAGCGGTCGCGGTCATCGCGGTGGTCGTGATCGACACCGCCGATGACCAACTTGCGTCCTCGTTGCGGGCATTCAACGATCAGACTTACACCGAACTGCAGTGGGTCTTTCTGGTCACGCCGGCGGCGAGCAGCGCCGATCCCGAGGGTTTTGCTGGCGTCACCCGACGGTTACGCGATCACGTTCCCGGGTCGGTGGTGCGGCCGCTTGAGGACGACACGACATCGCGGGTCGCTGCGGCGAATGCGGTGGTCGACATTGTGGATGGTGCGCGCGGGCTGTTCTGGTTCTGCGATGCCCACACGGTGCCGGGCCGTGACGCCCTCGCACATCTCGTCACCGAGCTGCAGCGGTCCAATGCGGGCATCGTCGGCCCGAAGCTGGTGGATGCCACCGATCGTCGTCGCCTGATCACCGTGGGCGCCGCTGCCGACCGTTTCGGCACTCAGCAGCCCGTTACCGAACCTGGCGAAACCGATCAGGAGCAGCACGATGCGGTGCGCGACGTCTTTGTGTTGTCGACGCGCTCGCTGTTGATTCGTGCCGACTTGTTCCAAGAGATCAGCGGTTTCGACCCGTCGGTCGCCGATGGGGGCGACGATCTGGATATCTGTTGGCGGGCACATCTTGCGGGCGCTCGGGTGGTGGTGGTTCCCGATGCCGTCGTGGCGGACCGTCGCGGCCTGTCATCTGAGCCCACCGATGGCGGCAGTGGCGCCGAACGGGCCCGCGTCGACACCGTGCTCGCGCTCACGTCGGCGTCACGCCTACCTGTGCGGATTGTGCAGATGCTCATCCTCGCTGTGATCGAGACCGTGCTCGGCTTGTTCACCGGCCGAGCCGGTGCAGCATGGCGATCGGCGACAGCACTGGTGAGCGCACCGGCGCGGGTCGTGCGACTTCTTGCGCGCCGCCGCCGTGTGTCGGCGCATCGGACGATGTCGGATTGGGAAGTGCTCGGCCTCATGGAACGGGGCACGGTGCGTTTTGGCCGGTATCTGCGTGCACGCGACACCGCTGTATACGTCGGCGCCACCACCACAGAGCGAACGTGGCGGGAACGGTCCTATGGACCCGGACTGGCATGGGCTGGTGTGGTTCTGGGCATCGTTGTGGGCGCACGCGAGATCATCACGTCGGGGCTGCCCGCAGTGGGGTCGTTCTCGCCTTGGCCGTCTGGTGCGGGTGAGGTGATCGCCCGGTTCGCATCGTCATGGGATCCATCGGGCGTGGGTGCGACCCAAGATGTGCCAACGATCAACATGGTTGTCGGGCTCATCGATACCGCGTTCTTGTTCCACGAGGGGCTCGCGGCCACGATGACGGTGCTCGGGGCGTTGCTGCTCGGCGCAGGTGGCATGTGGCGGCTCTGCCAGGTGTTCCCGTCGGACCGTGCGCGTATCGCGGCGCTAGTCGTCTATGCCACAACACCGGTCGCTACCGCGGCCATTGGTGATGGCCGTCTGGAGGTGCTTGCCCTGTATGCCCTGTTGCCATGGACGATTCATCACGGCCGTCGGCTCGCGGGCATCGGCACTGCATCGCCCGACACCCTCGAAGGGGACCTGCCCGATGGTGTGGTGACGGTGCCGATCAACCGGCGTGTGCGATCGGCATCGCTGCTGGCCATGGCGTCGGCGATCGCCGCTGCCTTCTCGCCCGTGACGCTCACGGTCATCGTCGCCTCGTTGTTGATGATCGCGGTGGGGTCCGCCGCAGTGATCGCCGGCCGTTCGGTGGTGGGTTGGTTTTGTGCATCAGCGGTTATCGCCGGAGTGGGTGGTTGGTTATTGAACCTTCCATGGAGCATGCGTTGGGAATGGGCGACCCTGGGCGGGGGAGGTGCCACGGCCGATGGCGTTGACATCGTCGCCGCCATCGCCCCTGCCGACACCACTGGTGGGGCGCAGTTATTGACGCTGACTCTGTTCATTCCGGTGGTGGCAGCGGTGGCGTTCACCCGGGCATGGCGTCTGACCTGGGCGGTGCGGGGTGCAGCGCTCGTGCTGGTGCCGGTCGCAGTGATGGTCGCCGAACCGGGGTCGATCGGCGCATGGCAGGTGCCGGGCCGGTGGCTGTTGATCGTGCCGGTTGCGGTCGGCTGCGCGCTCTGCGCGGCAGCGGTGGCTGGAAGTTTCGGGGTGGATGTTGTCTCTCGGCGATTCGGTTGGCGTCAGCCCACCGCTCTCATCGCCAATATCGCGATTGTGGTGGGTGTGCTGCCAGGCGTGGCGGCCATCGGTTCGGGTAATTTCGGCGCCCCCGACAACACCCTTCCCGATCTTCTCGCAACGCAGTTCCCTGCCCGCTCCGACGAGGGGTCGTATCGCGTGTTGTATTTGGGTGACCCTCGGTTGCTGCCGGTCCCAGGACATGAGGTTGCACCCGGTCTGGCGATGGCGATCACCGATGCTGGGCCGGTGCCGGCGGTTCTTTCGCCGATTCCGAGCGCATCGCCCGAGGTGGTGGCCCGTGTCGCCGACGTACTCGACGAGGTGGCGGCCGGCACCACCACCCGTATGGGGCGACTCCTGGCCCCACTCGGCATTCGGTATGTGGCGGTGCCGTTGTCCGACGGCGTGCACGTCGATGTTGGTCCTGACGCCGACGGGCCGAGCGGCCTGGCTCCTGCGATGGCACGACAACTCGACATTGCTGCAGTGCAGTCACCGCCCACGGTCGACGTCTTCGTCAATCGGGCATGGATTCCTCCCGCGGCATTCCTCACCGGTACCGCAGCGGAAGCATCCCAACGAGCCGGTGATGCGGCATTGGTGACCGCCCAGATCGACGGCGTGGGCGCAATCGTCGATCCGCGGGGGTCCGCCGCGGACCTTGTCGATGTCGTGGCCCGGCGTGGCGGCACCGGCACCATGGTGCCCGGCGATGGCGTGGTGCACCTCGCCGTACCCGTCGATGACGCGTGGACGATTCGCCTCGACGGGGCTGACGTACCGATTCGTGCCGGTTTCGGTGTGACGACAGCCGCCGACATCACTCGGGCTGGATCGCTGACCATCTCCTACGAGCCGCCCCTGCGTCGTTGGCTGTGGGTGGGTCTGTGGGCCGGTCTGTGGCTGATTGCGGTGGCCGCCACGATGCGTCCCTCGACGCGGACGAGTCGCTCGGGTCGCGTAGCCGACGCCGGTCGTTCCCCGGTGATCGATCTTGGTGGGTCGCATGGGTGATCGTCGACGCATCCCGCGCGTAAACCGCCGACACCCGGTGCTGATCGCCGTTCTCGTAGCGGTGGTGCTGATCATTCGAGGGGTGAGCGCGGGTACACAGGATGTGCCGCCGCTCGAGTTCGGGTCGGCTGCGCCACCGTGGATTCCCGCGGTGCCGCCGGCGGGTGGTCTGTCGACCGCGTGGTACTGCCCGGGTGTGCCGGCCACTGGGGAGACCGGCGTCGGTGGATCGGTGATTGTGGCGAATCCCTCAGATGCGACGGTGCAGGCGCGGGTCGGGTTCCTCGGCGCCGCCACGGGCGGAGTGGAACGGGTGATCGAGGTCGCGCCGAGGGGTCGCATCAGCATCGACGTGGACGCCGAGGCCACCGGCGACTGGGTTGCTGTAGTGGTGGAGGTTGTCGGCGGAGTGGGTTTGGTCGAACAACGCATGTTCCACCCCTCGGTCGACGGCACGCTGCAATCGGTGACGCCGTGCACGACCTCACTGTCGAGCGAATGGTTCTTGGCAGATGGGTACACCGTGGGCGAGGCGCGCAACCTGGTCGTGTTGTCGAACCCGGGTACTGACACCGTGGTGGCCGATGTAGCCCTGCACACCGATGAGGGTGTGCGCGCCACGTTCAGCGGTGTGCCGGTTCCCGGCCGAGGGGTGCGGGTCATCGACGTTGCTGCCGAAGGTGCCGGCGCCCGTGACGACGAACGGGTTGGGGTCATCGTGCGCGCTGCTCGTGGCGGTCTGGTCGCGGGACGCTTCCAACGCGCCGATGATGATGTGCGCGGTGCCCCATCGATGACGCTCGCCGCGCCGCTGACCGCTGCGCAGTGGTGGTTCGCCGACGGCGATAAGGCACCCGGTGCGAACGAGCGTTTCGTGTTGTTCAACACCGCTGATCGCGACATCGAGGTCGCCATCGTCTACCTCGCCGACGGTATCGACCCAGGGACGGCACGCGCGTCGGTCGTGGTGCCAGCGGGCCGCGTCGCCACGGTCGACTCGGGCACCGTGTCCGGGTTGCCGGAAGGGCCCCACGGCGCAGTGGTGTCCACACTCGATGGTGACGAGTTGGTGGTGGAGCGGGTGTTGACGCGTTACGGCGATGGCATCCGTGTCACATCGATTGCTGCTGGTGTGCCGGTGCGCAACGACGGGTTGTTGCCGACGTCATGGTGGTTGCCTGCGGGCCCATCCGTCCCGGTCGAACGGGGTCTTGTGGTGCTGAACCTCGACAATGTGGAACGCACCGTCAGCGTCAGCGCTCTCGGTGCCGATGGTGAGGTCGCCCTCGGTGGTCTGGCCGAGGTCGTGGTGGCGCCGGCGGGTCGGGTCGATCTCGATCTGGTAACTGACGTGGCCTTGAACCAGCCGCTAGTCGTGCGTTCCGATGGGCGGGTGCTGGTGGAGCGCACGGTGCCGTCGGCAGGGTTGTTCTCGTCGGCGTGGGCCATTGCGGGAGAGCCGACGCGCTGATCGTGTGCGCGAGCGGTGCCCGCTCGCTGGTAGAACGATCGTGTGGAACGGGTTCTGATCGCGGCTGCCGTCATCGTGATTGCGGTGGGGGTCGCACGTGTGGTGGCCGCACGGCGCCGTGCCGATGCGCCGACTCAGCCACGGCATCGGGTCCCCGAGCAGTTGGATCCAGCCGATCTTGCGGTGCTGGGGTGCACGCCGGGCACGTGGTCGGTGGTGACGTTTACCTCAGCCACATGCAACACCTGTGCTGATGTCGTGGCCAAAGCCGAGGTCATGGCGGCCCCGGCGGTGTCGGTCGCCACGGCGTCGTATCAGGAGCAGCGCGCGATCCACGATCGCTACGGCATCGATGCCGTGCCGACCTTGGTGATCGTCGACCCTGATGGAGTGGTGCACGGGGCGTTCCTCGGGCCGGTATCAGCCACCGACTTATGGGCGGCTGTTGCCGAAGCCCGCGAACCTGGATCGGTCCGCGCACCGGGTTCGGTGTGCGGCGGGCACGGGGCACCCGGTGACGCCTCCGATTGACACCCCTGCGGGGGCAGATTCGTCGATGATGTGACGGGTCAGTCCGGGGTGCCGAGAACGTTGGCTTCGATGACCTCGTCATCACCTGATTCGGTGAGACCCTGCTGGATCAGCGACGCCACTGCCGGCCCGTCGATTGTTTCCTGTTCGAGAAGGGCTTCGGCCACCAGCTCCAGGCCGCGGCGATGTTTGGTGAGCAACTCCTCGGCACGGCTCTCTTGATCGCGCAGGATCCGCGCGATTTCATCGTCGAGGAGACGCGCCGTCTCGTCGGAGTATTCGCGTCCGCTCGACATCAGATCCTCGCCGAGGAACACCTGCTGCTGGCCGGCCCAGGCCATGGGTCCGACCTCGTCGCTCATTCCCCACTCGCGCACCATGCGTCGAGCGATACCTGTGGCCTGCTCGAGGTCGTTAGCGGCACCCGAGTTCACATGGCCGAAGACGATTCGCTCTGCTACACGCCCGCCCATGGCTTTGCAGATCGTGTCCTCGAAGTAGTCCTTCGAGTAGGTGTGGCGTTCTTGGGGAAGGCTCCAGGTCACGCCGAGGGCCATGCCGCGGGGAAGGATCGTGACCTTGTGGAGGGGGTCACCGCTCGGCAGAACGGTGGCGAGAAGGGCGTGACCAGCCTCGTGATAGGCGGTGGCGCGCTTCTCTTCGGCGTTCAACACCATGGACTCGCGGCGGGCGCCGAGGACGACGCGGTCACGGGCATTTTCGAAGTCGATCCGTTCGATCTGTTGCGAATTGCGGCGCACGGCGATCAATGCGGCTTCGTTCACGAGGTTCGCGAGGTCGGCGCCAGCCATGCCGGGGGTGGCACGCGCCATGGTGGTGAGGTCCACATCGGGGCCCATGCGCTTGTCGCGGGCGTGCACTTCCAAGATGGCGAGTCGCTCATCGTATTCAGGGAGTGGTACCACGATCTGGCGGTCGAAGCGACCGGGGCGCAGCAGAGCGGGATCCAAGATGTCGGGGCGGTTCGTGGCCGCCATGATCACGATGCCCTCGGTGGTTTCGAACCCGTCCATCTCGGACAGCATCTGATTCAGCGTTTGCTCGCGTTCGTCGTGGCCACCGCCGAGCCCAGCACCGCGTTTACGACCGATGGAGTCGATCTCGTCGATGAAGATGATCGCCTTACCCATGCGGCGTGCCTGCTGGAACAGGTCACGCACCCGGCTGGCACCAACGCCGACGAACATCTCCATGAAGTCCGAACCGGTGACCGACAAGAATCCCACGCCGGCCTCGCCGGCCACGGC
>Ga0255757_10003830_pt1 | contig 13688 bp, 7 predicted proteins | sample 071ome_27_FD_179957 | JGI IMG/M metagenome (GOLD analysis project Ga0255757, IMG submission 179957) | Coastal salt marsh microbial communities from the Groves Creek Marsh, Skidaway Island, Georgia - 071409AT metaG (version 2) | ecosystem: Environmental > Aquatic > Marine > Intertidal zone > Salt...
AAGCATCGGTCTACGCCTATAGAAGATTTGGTGTCACAGGCTCAAAAACTTGCAGCCGATGGTGTCAAAGAACTCATATTGATTGCTCAAGACCTTACCTACTATGGGCTTGATTTGTATCAAGAACGGCGATTGGCAGCACTTTTACGCGCTTTGGTTCAAGTCAACGGCATCGAATGGATTCGCCTTCATTATGCATTTCCTACAGGTTTTCCCATAGATGTTCTTGAGGTGATGCGTAGCGAGCCCAAAATTTGTAATTATTTAGACATACCCTTGCAACATATTGCCGACCCAATTTTAAAGTCCATGCGACGCGGTACAACCAAAGCAAAAACCACAGCCCTATTGCACATGTTTCGAGAACAGGTGCCAGGCATTATTCTTAGAACCACACTAATTGTTGGTTATCCAGGAGAAACCGAAGCAGATTTTACGGTACTTAAAAATTGGGTAAAAGAAATGCGTTTTGAGCGTTTGGGCTGTTTTACGTATAGTCATGAAGAGCAAACCCATGCTTATCAGCTTGAGGACAATGTTCCTCAAGAAGTCAAAGAAGCCCGTGCAGCCGAAATTATGGAATTGCAAAGTGAAATTTCATTTGAACACAATCAAAATAAAGTTGGCCAAACCTATCGTTGTATGATTGATCGGGTAGAGGGTGGTTATTTTGTCGGTCGTACTGAGATGGACTCACCCGATGTGGACAATGAGGTATTGGTCGATGCCAAAAATCACTACCTCAAAGTCGGTGATTTTACTGATCTTAAAATTATAGAAGCTACAGCTTTTGATCTCTTTGCGATACCCGCGTCTTAATCGTTTAGAAAAAGGGCATTGACAACAAACAATTTTCCGTTTTCCCAAAAAGCACGGTACAGGGGATTGTCAACAAAATACGTTACATTTCCTCGACCCACTTTTTCTTGACCAATAACCAAAGACTCCTTTTGGAGCGGTTGTGCCTTTTGACCGATAAATCCAGAAAGTGGTGTTGCGTCTTGTGTTAGATAGACAACATTGTCACCTTCTTCTAATAATTCATACGCATCGGCAGATAATTTGAGGCTATAATAAACATCTTGATAACCCATGCCTAAGGGGTGGCTGCCATCAACAGTTGCTTGATAGATACTTCCTGTGGTCAGGTAGCTCATCGATTCGCGTTCACGAGCATCGAAGGGAAGTAACTTATCGATTTTTTCCTCAAGATTTTTCTTTTTAAGTGCAAACGGTTCTTGACCACTAAAGGCATCAAGCGCATTGTCAAAAGCCAAGATACGTCCTCCCTTTCGAAGCCAGTTCATTAATTTTTCCTTTTTATAGGGTATACTCAAAAGGTCATAACGTCCCGAGGGCATGATCAATACATCAATTTGATCCAAAACCCTGTCGGAGAGCTCTCCAACACGTACCTGATGAATTGGATAGTGAAGCTGTTGCTCAAAGAAGTGCCAGATTTCTCCATAGTTATACGAAGAGACATTGCCTTCTGCAAGAATTGCTACACGTGGTTTTTTGATCCACTGCAACAACTCAGACCCCATGTCGGGACCTTGTGCAGCGTAACCGGTTTGGATGGGTTCTAAACGTTTGCTAAACTTTGCTGCAATTTGACGCACTTCATCGGCATAATTTGGCCGATCGAGGTGGTCACCTCTAAAAATAAAGAGGCTTCCGTGCTTCCAATTTTTCCCTCCATTAGAAAGTGGGCTTAGTGTAAAGCGTACTTTGATATCTTCTTTGAGCAAGGCCGACAAAAATTGTCCGTCCTCAAAACTATCATAGGTGGCACCCCAGCCAATAGCATTTTCAGAATCCGGTTCCATTGGGTTGTTGCGGTTTTGTTTTTGAGTTGCCAATTTGCTGTTTGATGCCATGGCTTTAAGACCATAGGCGTAGGGCAGTGACCATGCCGTAATATCATAGGTTATTGAATCTTGTAACGCCGTGTTGGGCTCAAAGAGCACTTGGGCCATTTTACCTTTTACCTGATCGGCAGAAACCACCAATGCACCAGAATCAAAACGGGTGACTTTTGATTTTTTTTCTTGATAGTCGTACCCTTTTATCGGTTGGTTAGCGCTTAAATATTCGTAGTGAATTTGATGTAGATCCAGCAATCGTTTAAGTGGAGCAATTTTACCTGCCGATCCCTCCAAAATATAATTTTGGTACTTGGGTTGTTGATCCGAAAAATATTTTTGAAAGTTGGTGTTTAACAAGGTTTTATTTTTAGAAACGGTTTCGACTGTAGAAAGTGCTGTGGTATAGTGATGTTCGATCCGATCAATAAGGGTCAATTCGATGCCTTCGTCATTGTCAATTCCAAGTCCGGCACGGCCATTTCCGGCTTGTTCGTAGGTCATGCCAATAGCACCCAAATAGGTTGGGTAGGTATCCCCATAGCTGGGATACAAAAGGTCAAACCGTTCTTTGGTAAAAAAGAACCAGCCATTTTTGTCAAAATAACGCGCGTGGTTTTTGGCCAACATATCCTGAAATTCCATCTGAAAAGGGGTGATGACCTCATGTAAGGGTTTTGACGCAGGAGCAAAATAATAGGGGTCATTGATGCCCTGCTCATGAAAATCTACATGCACATGGGGCAGCCACAAATTGTACTTTTTGATCCGCTGTTGGGACTCTATTTGACTGGCCCATGCCCAATCTCTATTTAGATCAAAAATATAATGGTTGGTTCTACCACTTTGCCAAAGTTCGCGGTGTTCACGTGTGATGGGATTGGCATCATAGGGCAGACTTCTGTTTTGTTTGTACCAATTGACATAGCGGTCTCGCCCATCTGGATTGATACAAGGGTCGATAATGACAATCGTGTTTTCGAGCCATGCACTGTGGTTGGTGATCAAATTATAAATCGTTTTCATTGCAGCCTCCGTCGAAGATGATTCGTTACCATGCACGTTAAAACTCAGCCAAACAACCGCGATATCATCATTTTTGTCACCGGCAACTAAGCCGGTGTTTTTTAAATGACCAAGGCGTCGTTCTTCGAGACGATTGATGTTTTCGGGTGAAGAAACATAGGCTAATTGCAAAAGACGTCCTTCGTAGGTTTCTCCATACGGATCCAACACTACTTGATCCGATTGCGCTGCTACATGTTGAAAATAGGACACCACTTGATGGTGACGCGAAAATTTGGTTCCAAGGGTGTATCCCAAAAAAGCGTCTGGGCTTTGAAGTTGCCCAAAACCAATAAAAGAACCCAGTAAAAAAAGGGAAGCAGCGATGATGTTTCTCATGGTATTAAAAAATTTCGCATAAATATAGCCCTTTTCTTCAACGGATCGAATTTTAAAAAAACAGATATCTTTACACAAATTGCGTTTATGAAGATTTTGGGCATTCCGTTTGCTGAAACAAACTACACTTCGCCGCTTATTTCAGATTATTTAAACCAGCATAGTGGTTTAAAACCGTTTTATCGCGCACTTCCTGATTCCAAAACATTACATGAACAGTCAATTAACAAGACAAAACACTTTACACCAAAACATCGAAATACCTTAGTTACGGTACTCCAACAACAGTACAAAGATCTTAAACCCAACCCAGCTGTTTTGGAAAACATTGCGTTGTTAGAAGAGCCGCAAACCGTTACGGTAACCACAGGACATCAGCTCAATTTGATGACCGGCCCTTTATATTTTATTTATAAAATCATTTCGACCATCAAATTGGCGCAACAACTCAATGCACAATGGGCGTCCATAAAAGTTGTTCCGATCTATTGGATGGCTACCGAAGATCATGATTTTGAAGAAATCAACCATTTTGATTTTAAAGGAGAAAAATTGACATGGTCAAAACCAACAAGTGGCCCCGTAGGTTTACTCGATTTGGACGGCCTGGCACCTCTATTGAAAACCCTAGAATCCACGCTCGGAATATCTAAAAACGCCGATGAAATTCGAGCATTGATCGCTGAGTCCTACGGAAAATCCAACACCCTAACAGCGGCCACCCGCCTTTTGGTCGACCGCCTTTTCGGGTCCTATGGTTTGGTTTGTTTGGACGCTGACAACCGGGAGCTTAAAACACTTTTTATTCCTCAAATGGAAGAGGAGCTCAATGCGCAAACGTCTTTCAATTGTGTTTCGGATCAAATTTTAAACATTCAAAAACAATACAACGCGTCATACAAACCTCAAGTGAATCCTAGGGCAATTAATCTTTTTTATTTGCACAAAAAAGGGCGGCTTCGAATTGAAAAAAATCCCTCAGGATTTTCTTTAGCAGATCATCCAATCCATTTTGAAGATACAGCATTGCTAGACCTTCTTCACAACCACCCCGAACGTTTTTCGCCCAACGTCTTAATGCGTCCCTTGTACCAAGAAGTTATTCTGCCTAATATCTGTTATATTGGAGGTGGAGGTGAGTTGGCTTATTGGTTGCAACTGTCTTCGTATTTTGAGTCACAAAAAATAGCTTTTCCTTTGTTGTTATTAAGAAACTCCGCCCTGCTTATGACGGACAAACAATTGAAAAAAAGCGAAGCTTTGGACCTTAAAATTGCCGATCTGTTTCAAAAACAAAAAAACCTTGTGGAACAAAAAGTTCGAGAGATCAGTCAAATTGATCTGGACTTAGCGTTTCTAAAAACAGCTTTAGAGCAACAATTTGCCCAACTAGAACAACTGGCCCAGCAAACAGATGCTTCATTTTTAGGGAGCGTTGCCGCACAGCGTGTCAAACAGTTTAAAGGCATTGACCGATTAGAAAAACGCCTTCTCAAGGCTCAGAAAAGAAAACTAGCAGATCATACCCAGCGCATTGTCGATCTACAGCAACAGCTTTTTCCTCAAGGGCAACTTCAAGAGCGTGTAGCCAATTTTTTCAGTTTTTACCTGGATTATGGAGCATCGCTCATTCCGATGTTGTTAGCGGCTTTTGAACCCTTGGGCACCACTTTTGATGTGATTCGGTTGACTTTTGATAAAAAAGAAAAATAGCCCAACCCCAAAACCGAAATAGTTGTATTTTTGTCCATGCAAGAAAAGCTTCTCATCCTTGACTTCGGTTCTCAATACACCCAATTGATCGCCCGAAGAGTCCGCGAATTAAATATTTATTGCGAAATCCATCCCTACCATTCGATTCCAGAGGATCTAACCCCGTTTAAGGCGGTTATACTTTCGGGATCGCCATTTTCGGTGCGAAGTGAAGACGCGCCACATCCTGATTTGACGCATATTCGAGGGCAAAAACCCCTATTGGGGGTCTGTTATGGTGCTCAGTATTTATCCCATTTTTCTGGGGGTGAAGTTGCATCATCAGCCACGCGAGAATATGGACGTGCCAACCTGTCGTTTGTCGCCAAAAACACTACTTTTCTTAAAGGAGTAGCTCCCAAATCCCAAGTATGGATGAGTCATGGAGATACCATACAAAAACTGCCAGAAGGGGGCCGACTAATTGCCAGTACTGACGATGTAAAAAATGCCGCTTTCGAAATTAAAGGTGAAGCTACTTATGGCATACAATTTCACCCAGAGGTGTATCACAGTACCGACGGCAAACAGATGTTGCAAAACTTCTTAGTTGACATAGCGGGATTTAAACAAGATTGGACATCGGATTCTTTTGTAGAAATGACCGTTGCCAATCTCAAAGCCCAATTGGGCGATGATAAAGTAATCCTTGGTCTGTCCGGTGGGGTAGACTCAACTGTTGCAGCCGTACTTTTGCATCAAGCGATAGGCGATCGTCTCAATTGTATTTTTGTCAATAATGGTTTGCTTAGAAAAAATGAATTTGTAGATGTGTTGGAGCAGTACAAAGGAATGGGACTTAATGTTAAGGGAGTCGATGCCTCCCAAACTTTTTTAAGCCGTCTCAAAGGCATTACCGATCCTGAAGAAAAAAGAAAAATAATCGGCAACACTTTTATCGATGTTTTTGATGCGGAGTCCAAACTAATAAAAGGCGCTACTTGGTTGGCACAGGGCACTATATATCCTGATGTTATCGAATCGGTTTCGGTCAATGGACCTTCTGTCACCATCAAATCGCATCACAATGTAGGTGGATTGCCCGACTACATGACCTTAAAAATCGTCGAGCCCCTAAGGATGTTATTCAAAGATGAAGTACGTCGAGTAGGCGCAACCTTGGGCATTTCTAAGACGTTAATAGGCCGTCATCCGTTTCCGGGTCCAGGCCTTGCTATTCGAATATTGGGAGAAATCACGCCCGAAAATGTCCGAATTCTTCAAGAGGTAGATGCCCATTTTATATCGGGACTCAAAGCGTGGGATTTATATGACAGCGTCTGGCAAGCCGGCGCAATTTTGCTCCCGGTCAACAGTGTAGGAGTGATGGGTGATGAACGTACTTATGAAAAATGTGTGGCGCTCAGGGCCGTAGAATCTACTGATGGGATGACCGCAGATTGGGTGCACTTACCCTATGATTTTTTACAAAAAATTTCCAATACCATTATCAATAAAGTGCCGGGTGTCAACCGAGTGGTTTATGACATAAGCTCCAAACCACCGGCTACAATTGAATGGGAATAATTACTTTTGACTATGCGTTTCTTGCTTCGCGTTTTATTGATTTCTTGGTTTGCGTTTCAATCGGTTTGGGCGCAAGACAATGCCCTGCCCGAACGTTTTATCACGCATAAGGTCAAAAGACAAGAGACATTGCCCCAACTCTCCAGGCAATACAACATTACCGAAGACCAACTCAAAGCATATAATCCGCTGATTGAAAAAGTGGGATTAAAGCGGCGTATGCAATTGCGAATCCCCGTTTATGCTCAAAAGCAACTTGTTCAAGAAGCGCCCTCGGTCTTACCACCTCAAACCGTACCCTACACGGTACCTCCAAAAGCAACCAAATGGAGAATTGCCTATACCCATGGGATATCTATCGCATCACTAGAAGCCTTAAACCCGCAAATTAAAGGAGGTCTTAAAGCTGGAGAAATTATTCAGGTTCCTAAAATGAATGGTGAAAAACGTGCCATAATCGATACCACCTATAACTATTATACCGTCAAGCCAAAAGAAGGGTATTATCGAATTGAAAAAAAACTAGGGATCAATAAGGCGGTTTTGGACTCCCTCAACCCCGAACTCTCAACAACGGGATTGATGGCAGGTATGGTATTGAAAATCCCTCAAAATTATACGGGCAATTTGGATGTCAAAGACGCTCTTTTGGTCGAAAAAACCAATCTCTGGGATTCGATAAAAAGCGATAATACACCACTAAAGTTGGCTTTTCTGCTTCCCTTTAAAACCCGAGACCTGGAGTTGGATTCAATCGAAAAAACCAAATCCCTATTGAAAAGAAGAAATCTGCACACCATTGCTCTTGATTTTTACTCGGGGGCACTACTTGCTGTAGATACGTTGGTAAAAGCTGGGATCCCCATCGAAGTAACCACCTTTGACACCCAAAATAATAGAAGAGAACTGCGCAGCATTTTGCAAGAAAATAATCTTGGAACGCAGGACCTGATCATCGGGCCATTGATACCTGCAAATTTTGACGAAATGTCCATTAGGTCAGAATTAAAAGACGTTCCAAAAGTAGCTCCACTATCTGCACTTCCTGTAGCGCTAAGAACCCAAGTGTACCAAACAATTACACCAGAAGAAGTACTTCGGAATCGTATGTACAGTTATCTGTTAGAACATCTCAAACCCGAAGAAAACATCCTGATTGTTGCTGACTCAATGCACCTTGGTGTTGAGCAAAAATTGAAAGGAATGTTTCCTACAGCAACCCTCTTGCGGCCCGAACCGGGCGGTTATTTATTGCCAGAGCTCGTAGATTCATTGGTAGTAGATAGTTTACCAAACAAAATCATCATAGAGTCAGCAAATTTTTCTTTAATATCTAGTGTCAGCGCACAATTGAGTGGAAAAATCACCGATCAACGTCAGGTACAACTCTTTACCACCTATCGCGGAACCGCCTACGAAAACTCAGATATGTCCCTGGGCACATTGGCCGCTTTACAGTTTACGTTTCCATCAACCTATCGTCCATTGTATTATGAGCGAGGAAACATGGATGAAAAATACAGCATTCGATTTGGCAACTACCCCAGCAAAGAAGCCAAAAGAGCCTATGACGTAACCCTCGATATGGTGTTGCGATACAGTTATCAAAAACAACATAAAGAAGCCGCAAAGATCGGTACAACACAATATATAGAAAGTCAGTTTGACTACGTGCCCGACAAAAATGGAAGCTTTACCAATCATGCTACTTTAATTTTGCGGCACGAAGGCTTGGGTGTTGTCCCGATAAAGAATTAGGCTAAAGCATAAATAAGTCCCTGATATTTTGTACATTTGAAACCCGTATAACTACATTAATACGGGATGTCACAAACCAAATACGTATTTGTAACAGGAGGTGTAACTTCTTCACTAGGAAAAGGGATAATCGCCGCCTCATTAGCCAAACTTTTACAAGCACAAGAATATAGTGTTGCCATACAAAAATTCGACCCCTATCTCAATGTAGATCCAGGCACCCTCAACCCCTATGAACACGGTGAGTGTTATGTCACCGAAGACGGCGCAGAAACCGATTTGGACTTAGGCCATTACGAGCGTTTTTTAAACGTTCCGACAACACAGGCCAACAATGTAACTACAGGAAGGGTCTATCAAAGTGTGATTGACAAAGAACGTCAAGGTGTTTTTTTGGGCAAAACAGTTCAGGTAATCCCACATATTACTGATGAAATCAAACACCGGATGCAATTGCTCGACAAAAATGGTGACTATGACATCATCATAACAGAAATCGGTGGAACCGTCGGAGACATCGAGTCATTACCTTACATCGAGTCTGTACGTCAACTGATCTATGAACTGGGTGATGAAAACGCTTTGGTGATTCATTTAACTCTAATCCCGTATCTGTCAGCAGCTGGTGAACTGAAAACCAAACCCACCCAACACTCTGTAAAAACATTGATGGAAAGCGGAATCAAAGCCAACGTTTTGGTCTGTCGTACAGAACATGAACTAACCGAAGACTTGCGTAATAAATTGGCACTTTTTTGCAATGTTAAACGCGAAGCCGTCATCCAATCTATTGATGTGGATACCATCTACGAAGTTCCCCTAAAGATGCAAGAAGAGGGCTTGGACAAAGTGGTCTTAGACCGTTTGTGCCTGCCCCAACGCAACACCCATCTTTTGGATCCTTGGAAAGCATTTGTACAAACCCTCAAAAACCCAGCACATCAAATTCGGATTGGTTTGGTGGGAAAATATGTAGAGCTTCAAGATTCTTACAAATCCATTTTAGAAGCCCTGATTCACGCTGGGGTACAAAATCAGGCACGTGTTGAGGTAGTTTCTATTCATTCGGAACATCTAGAAGAAGCTTTAGAACAAGCCGTCTTTGATCGGCTCGACGGTGTCATTGTTGCACCGGGATTTGGCCAACGCGGAACCGAAGGTAAGATCAAAGCAATTGAATATGTACGCAAAAACAATATTCCTTTCTTTGGAATTTGTCTGGGTATGCAAATGGCGGTTATTGAATATGCTCGAAATGTAAAAAATCTTAGCAATGCCAACTCTACCGAGATGGATGAGCAAACTCCAAATCCGGTTATCGACCTGATGGAAGATCAAAAAGAGCTCTCCAACATGGGAGGGACCATGCGCCTTGGCGCTTGGGCGTGTCAGTTAGAAAAAGACTCAAAATCCAACCACATATACAATACGCAAAGCATCTCAGAGCGTCATCGTCATCGTTATGAATTTAACAACCAATACAAGGAACAGCTCTTTGATGATGACTTTAAAATTGCGGGGGTCAACCCAGACACGCAATTGGTTGAAGTCGTAGAAAACACCAAACATCCCTGGTTTATCGGCGTGCAGTTTCATCCCGAATATAAAAGCACCGTCTCCAATCCACACCCTTTGTTTGTATCCTTTATAAAAGCGGCACTTGCACACGCCCAACTCAAGAAATAGTCTAAATTTATAGCATGGAAGAAAAAAGATTCGACCCCTATCAGTTTATTGGTTTTATTTTGATTGCATTGATTCTCACTTGGATGCTCTACCGCAATCAACCCACAGTAGAACCCACAGTACAAACCCCAACTGAAGCGGTTGAAAATAGCGATACACCAGCAGTAGCAGCCCCACAATCTACAGAAGCAATTGAAGAAGAAATCAATTCGATTTATGGCCCTTTTGCTGGGTTTATGAAGCCCATCACAACACAAAGCCCAATATTAGAAAACGATGTGCTTCGACTATCAGTTAATCCAAAAGGGGGGATTTTGGAAGAAGTAATGCTAAAGGGTGTTGTCAATTATAAAGACGAGCCACTCTTTTTGGTTCATGAGGGCAACAGTTCTTTTTCCATCGACCTTCCGCTCAAAGATGGGCGCGTGCTTCAAACCAAAGATTTTTATTTCATACCCACACTGCAAAAAACAGGAAACCAACACCAACTAACCCTAACTGCTGCTACAGCTGGAGGGCAGCAAGTTCAATTTGTTTATACCCTAGCCGACAAAGGGCATCTCGTTGACTTTGCCATCGCTACCGTTGGGATGTCCGCTTATCTTGAGTCCAATAAAACCCCAACATTGAACTGGGCTACTGATGCATTTAGAAATTCAAAAAGTATCGAATATGAAAAGCGCTATGCCGAACTGACCTACGGCCATAGTGATGACAAAGTAGATTATCTAAGCCTAGCAGGTGATGATGAAGAAACCGAAAATGCGGTGCGATGGGTCTCGTTCAGACAGCACTTTTTTAGTGCCATTTTGGTGCTAAAACAAGCTATAGACCAGGTCACCCTCAAATCTCAAGACCTCAGTGAGGTAGCCGCATTAGAAGAACGATTTACAAAACGCTATGAAGCTGCAATCCCCATGGCGTGGAACGGAGGAGAACTCAATGCGGCGATGGAGTTTTATTATGGCCCTACCGATTATAAAACACTGAAATCGTATGACCGCAATCTAGAAGACTCCATACCCCTAGGATGGGGAATTTTTGGGTGGATCAACCGTTTTATATTCTTACCCTTATTCGCTTTTTTATCCTCTTTTTTACCCCATGGTATCGCCATTATAGTATTGACTTTTATTGTGCGACTCGCCATGTCACCTGTGACTTACAAATCGTATGTATCACAAATCAAAATGAAAGTATTGCGTCCAGAAGTGGATGAAATCAATAAAAAATACGCCAATGATGCAGTCAAAAAACAACAAGAAGTAATGAGTCTTTATACTCGAGCAGGAGCCAATCCCATGTCAGGTTGTGTGCCCGCTCTCTTGCAAATGCCCGTTTTCTTTGCATTATTCACTTTTTTTCCAGTTGCCTATAGCTTAAGAAACCAACCCTTTTTATGGGCCAACGACCTATCTTCATATGACTCTGTGGTAGATTTGCCCTTCAACATTCCGTTCTATGGCGATCACATCAGTTTGTTCCCAATTTTGGCATCGATTGCCATCTTTTTCTATACACGGATGACAACGGGACAGCAGCCGATGCCCCAACAGCCGGGTATGCCCAATATGAAGGTAATCATGTATCTGATGCCTCTTATGATGCTGTTTTTCTTTAACAACTACGCCAGTGGATTGAGTCTTTATTATTTTGTTTCCAATTTATTGACCATTGTATTGATGTTGGTAATAAAGAACTACATCATTGACGATCAAAAAATCCACGCGCAGATTGAAGAAAACAAAAAGAAACCCAAAAAAGCGGGTGGTTTTGCAGCACGTCTTCAAAAAGCAATGGAAGAAGCCGAAAAGCAAAAGCGCGGACAGCGAAGAAACTAAGGTTCGTTAGCGCAAAAAAATCCCCTAACTTTGCCCTATGAAAAAGAAACGCGTAGTCGTTGGTTTATCAGGTGGCGTTGACTCGAGTGTTGCAGCTTATCTACTCCAGCAAGAAGGCTATGACGTTATCGGGCTTTTTATGAAAAATTGGCACGACACCTCGGTGACCATTTCTGCCGAATGTCCTTGGCTAGAAGACAGCAATGATGCCATGCTGGTAGCTCAAAAACTTGGTATTGCTTTTCAGACCGTTGATCTCAGCGAACAGTACAAAGAAAAAATTGTGGATTATATGTTTGCCGAATATGCTGCTGGACGCACTCCAAATCCAGATGTTTTGTGTAATCGTGAAATTAAATTCTCCGTATTTTTAGAAATCGCACTTTCTCTGGGTGCCGACTTTGTTGCCACCGGTCATTATTGTCAAAAAGAAATCGTGGTTAATTCTAAAACCACAACCCATCGTTTGCTTAGCGGCGCAGATCGCAATAAAGATCAGTCTTATTTTTTGTGTCAGTTGACCCAAGCACAGCTATCGCACACCTTATTTCCTATTGGACATTTACAAAAAAGTGAGGTACGCAATATTGCAGCACAGCAAAAACTGATTACGGCAGAAAAAAAAGATTCACAAGGACTTTGTTTTATTGGCAAAGTGCGATTACCTGATTTTTTAAAACAACAACTCGCACCCAAAAAAGGAAATATTGTCAAAATCTCCAGTACTGCTCCTCTATATAGGAAAGTGCCTCAATATTTCACTTCCACTGAGCAACAATGGAAGTATTGGGCAACTCCCAAAATCTACCAACCAACAGATGGTCAAATAGTAGGCATCCATGAAGGAGCTCATTATTTTACGATCGGTCAACGCAAAGGATTGGCGGTAGGAGGCACTGTAGAACCTCTTTTTGTCATCAGTACTGACACCCAAAACAATACCATCTATGTAGGTGAGGGGGTAAACCATCCGGGTCTTTTTCGGAAGGCGCTTTTGGTTGCCAAAGAAGACATTCACTGGGTGCGCGAAGACCTAAACCTAAAAGAAGGTGACACAATGGAAATTGATGCGCGCATCCGCTATCGACAACCTTTAGAAAAAGCGACACTGCACCATACTGTTGATGGGCTGTATGTTGTTTTCCAACGACCCCAAAGTGCGATTACCCCCGGTCAGTTTGTCGCTTGGTATCAAAAAAATGAGCTCCTTGGCTCGGGTGTAATCGCATAACAATACCTATTTTTTAAATCAAAAAATTAGTAACTTATATGCTCAAAGATTTGAGTATTGCGGTTCGTTATATTTTTAGTTTTTATTGGAGCATGGTCCTGGGGGCAACAAAATTATGTTCAAAAAATTCCAGGCACCGACCAAACCATTTCAATGATTGCCCTACCGGGAGGTACTTTTGTTATGGGAAGTTCAAAGTCATCACCCAATCATTTTGCAGATGAAGCGCCACAACATGAAGTTACCATAGCACCTTTTTGGATGGCCGAATTTGAAATTACTTGGGACTTGTACACCTTGTTTATGGAACGTTCTGTAGATTCATTTCAAAAGCAAGGGGTTGCTGGCACCGAAGTTTTGTTGGATGTAGATGCCGTATCGGGCGCAACAACCCCATACGTTGATATGAGTTTTGGCATGGGGACCGATGGTTATCCTGCTATAGGAATGACCCAATTGGCGGCAGTGAAATTTTGTGAATGGCTATCGGCAATGACTGGCAATTTTTATCGCTTACCCACTGAAGCCGAATGGGAATACGCCTGCCGTGCAGGCACAACTACTGCCTACTCTTTTGGTGATGACCCCACACAATTGGACGATTATGCATGGTTTGAGGCAAAT
>Ga0255757_10003837_pt1 | contig 13680 bp, 15 predicted proteins | sample 071ome_27_FD_179957 | JGI IMG/M metagenome (GOLD analysis project Ga0255757, IMG submission 179957) | Coastal salt marsh microbial communities from the Groves Creek Marsh, Skidaway Island, Georgia - 071409AT metaG (version 2) | ecosystem: Environmental > Aquatic > Marine > Intertidal zone >...
ACGATGGCGTTCGACGAGGCCAAGGAGAAAGGGCTCGACCGGCTCGCCCTCGTAGGAATGAGCTGTCAAACCTCGGTTGCCCCGGTCATGTGGCACCGCAAGATTGGCAAGGTCGGTAAGCCGTTCAAGCTCAACATCGGGCTCCTGTGCTCGAAGTCGTTCGACGATGCCCTCTTCGATGAACTCTTCGAGGTGAAGTACGGCCTCAAGAAGGAAAACATCGCCAAGATGAACATCAAGGGCGTGTTCCAGATCTGGACCAAAGACGGCGGCTACCACGAGATCAACCTCAAGGAGTGCCACGCCTGGACCCGCGAAGGCTGCACCCACTGCCCCGACTTCGCGGCCGAGCACGCCGACATCTCGACCGGGGGGATCGGAAACGAGACCGACTGGACCCTTACGATCGTGCGGACCGAACTCGGTCGGGCGGTGATCGATGCCATGGTCAAGGACGGCGCGATCGAAACCCGGCCTGGCGACGACGACCCTGGAGCGATCGCCCTCATGCACCGCCTGGCCGAGAACAGCCGCAAGCGTTGGCCCGACTGGGCCGCCGGTGAGGCCCGGGTGGGAATTTCCGCCAAGCCCGGCGGTTGACGTCTGCGGTGGCCGATGCTGGCTGATCACCTGCGGCACCCAAACCATCCGCACCCCCCGACCCGCACCCTGAGAGGCGAGAGCATTGGCTCGAGAGATCGAATTCTGGATCGACCCCATTTGACCATGGTGCTGGGTGACGGCCCGTTGGGTCGTCGATGAGGTCAAGGACAAGCGTGATCTGAGCATCACCTGGCAACCGATCAGCCTGCTGCTCAAGAACGAACCGCCCGAGGACTCCGATTACTACAAGGCTGTCCGCTGGACCTACCAGCAACTCCGAGTCCTCGAGTCGGTTCGAACCACTGAAGGCGAAGAGGGGGTGTTCCGGCTCTACTGGGAACTCGGCGCCCGCATTCACCACGACAAGGATCGAACCTTCGAGATCACCGAGGCGCTTGAGGCGGCCGGCTTGCCTCGGTCCCACGCCGACGCTTGGGACTCCGAGGCGTTCGACGAGGAGATCCGCACTCGGCACGACGCAGGCCTTGCGCTGGCCGGCGACGATGTCGGTACACCGATCATCGCCATGACCGATCCTCGCGGCGAGAAACAGGGCATCTTCGGGCCCGTCATCACCACGGTTCCCAAGGGCGATGACGCCCTCGCCCTCTGGGATGGCATGGCCATGCTGATGAGCATCGATGGGTTCTGGGAACTCAAGCGAGCCCGCACGCGCGGCCCTGAATTTCCCGATCGGCCCGAGCGCCACCAGACTGCCTCCGATGAATGAGGACGGAAGCCTCCCGCCGACGGACGAACCGTCGATTTACCACCTGCTTAAACCGGAGACGCTTGAACACGGTGATGGCCGCGCCGTACTGCGTTTCACTCCCGAACCGACCTGGACCATCGGCAACGGGGTGGTGCAGGGCGGGATCGTGACCGCCATGCTCGACATGGCGATGGCCTATGCGTCGAACGGTCTGTCGACGGCGACGATCACCGTCGACATCCTGCGGCCGGCAATCGGGCCGCTCACCGCAACAGGTGAGGTGACCAAGATGGGCCGCCGGCTGTTGTTCGCAACCGGCGAACTCCACGACGACACCGGCCAACTCATCGCCCGAGGCAACCAGACGGCGATCCCGCCGACCTGAGCCCAAGGCCGTCAGGGTCAGAGCTCTCGGTCGAGCACCTCACAGGCCCGAGCGATCTCGTCGGGCGTGTTGTAGTGCACCGCCGACAACCGAACGACGCCGTCGTCGACGTCGAGCCCCAATCCCTCCATGAGCCGGTGGGCGTAGAAGTTGCCGTGACCGCACGACACCTTCGCGGCGATCAGGGCGTCATAGATCGACGCTGACGTGCGGCCCGGCACATGGAAGGAAAACGTGGGGGCCCGCACGGCATGGTCCGCGGTCGGGGCACCAACCAGTCGGACCGTGTCCTTGGCGAGCAAGAGTTCGAGGAGCGGCTCACCGATCGACTGTTCGTGAGCACCGAAGACATCGAACAGCGCTGCGGTCCGCTGCCGCCGGTCGGCCCCCGCGATGCCGTGATGGTCGGCCAGCGTGTCGTAGTAGTCGACAACACCAGCGACGGCGCCGATCGCAGCATGGTCGGGCCCGGCTGGCGTCAGGTAGGCGGCCGGGTGGCCTTCCTTGAAGTAGTGGCTCTGGTTGTCGAGTTGCTCAAGCAGCGACTGCCGGGTGTACATCAACCCAAGGTGGGGCCCGTAGGTCTTGTAGGTCGAGTAGAGGTACACGTCGCAGTCGAGCGCAGCGACGTCCGGGAGCGCATGGGGGGCGTACGACACTCCGTCGATGACAATGTGACCGCCGACGGCATGAATCCGGTCGGCGAGGTCACGGCCGGGGTTGATCGTCGCTGCGATATTGGAGGCGTGGGTGACCGCCAGCAGGCGAGTCCGGTCGGTGATCAACGCATCGAGTGCGGCCGGGTCGAGGAGGCCGGTCTCGGGATCGACCCGCCATTCCTTCACCACGATGCCGGTGTCGGCGAGGCGCCGCCATGCGCCGCTGTTCGCCTCGTGGTCCTGGTTGGTGACGATGATCTCATCGCCGTCCTCCCACATCGGACGCATGGCCTTGGCAAGCACATAGGTGTTCTGGCTGGTCGACGGGCCGAAGTGGATCTCGTCCTCGGCGGCATTGAAGAGCTCCGCCATCACGGTGCGAGACCGCGCCATTGCCTGTGACGCCATCACCGACGGACCGAAATCCCACTCCGGCTGGCACTTGCCATGGGCGAACAGGTCGGTCAGCAGATCGACAACCTGGCGAGGGCAATAGCTCCCGCCCGCGTTCTCCAGGTGGGCCCACTCCCCCGTCTTGGGATGACTGAACGACGGGAACTGGGCGCGAACGAAGTCGAGGTCAAGCGTCGGCATACGGGGCACGCTAGCCCGCCCGGCGACGCACGCTCCGGCTGAACCGGTGGGGCGGACTCAGGCGTTGTTGGCGCAGCCGTTCAGCATCGCTTCGATATCGGCCGGAATACTGGCCGGATCGTTGCGAAGCTCGGACTCGAGGTCCTTGAACGCCTGGAAGTCGCGGCCGACGACAGCGCCGGCCACATCCTCAAGCCGGTTGTCGCCACTGATGGTGCCGCCGTAGTACTCGACGATTTCGCTGAAGGCGCACTCGCAATAGTTGGCGAGCTGAGAAGCGGAGAAGGCTTGGTCGGCGCCGTCCTCGGCGTTGGCCTCGGTGCAGGCCCGAATGAAGTTGGGCCGGAGGTTGCCATCTTCTTCCGCTTCGGCCCACGACTGCGGATCATTGGACGATCCGCATGCGCCGGCGAAGAGGACCACGCTCAGGAGCAAGACGAAGATGGTGAGAGGGCGCTTCGCATTCCGCATGAGCGTCCGAGGTTATCGGGGCGACTGGGCTGCGTTACGCAGTGTGATCGAAAAGGCTGACCCCACGACCCCACTGGCTCGATCGGATTCGCCCCACCGCTTAGGAAGGCTCCCCGGCCCCGAGTTCGCGAGCCCGAGCGAACACCGAGTCGAGCATCTCTTCGGTCAGGCGACCGGTAAAGGTGTTTTGCTGGCTGACATGAAAGCTGCACAGCAGCGTCTTTCCGTCCGGCAGCGGCACTTCGACACCGTGACCAAACTTGGGCCGAGGTTTCACGCCGAGTTCCTGACAGGCCACCTGATAGCCGAATCCGCCGAGGACAATGATCACCTTCAGGTTGCTGAGCGCCCCAAGTTCACGTTGGAAGAATGGTCGACAGTTGTCTCGCTCGATGGTGGTCGGCTTGTTCTCAGGAGGGGCGCACTTGACCGGTGAGGTCACCCAGGCGCCATCAAGGACAAGACCGTCGTCGAGGGCCACCGACTCGGGCTGGTTGGCATAGCCAGCCCGGTACAGCGCCCGGTAGAGCCAGTCTCCGCTGCGGTCACCGGTGAACATGCGGCCCGTGCGGTTGGCGCCATGGGCAGCTGGTGCCAGCCCGACGACGAGGAGGTGCGCGGCCGGGTCACCGAAGCCCGGTACCCCTCGGGCCCAGTAGTCGTCGTCGCGGTAGGCCGCCCGCTTCTCACGCCCGATCTGCTCGCGCCACTCGACGAGTCGAGGGCACTGGGCGCATTCACTGACATCGTCGGCGAGAACCGCCAGCGAGCGTGCCGCCTTGTTCCGATCTCGGGAATCCACAGGGCGCAGGCTACGTTGGCAAACCGATGGCACGTCGATCGACTCCCCCAAAGCCCACGCTCGTCCTCTTTGTTCGCCACGGGCAAACCCCGACGACCGGGGCATCGCTGCCCGGTCGGGCCCCTGGGCTGCATCTCGCCGAGACCGGCATCGCTCAGGCCGAGGCGGCGGCCCAACGAGTCGGAGCGCTGAAGCACGTCGCTGCGGTGTACGCCTCCCCGATGGAACGCACCCGCGAAACCGCTGCGCCGATCGCCAAGATCCGCAAGCTGCGGGTTCGGCAGGCCAAGGGTCTGATCGAGTGCGACTTCGGCGACTGGACGGGGAAGAAACTCGCCGATCTCCGGAAGCTCGACGCATGGAAGACGGTGCAGCGGTACCCCAGCGGCTTCCGCTTTCCTGGTGGCGAGTCGTTCGCCGAGATGCAGTCACGGGCGGTCGACGCAACCCACGAACTCGTCGCCGCTCACCCGGGCGAGACCATCGTGGCCGTGTCACATGCCGACGTGATCAAGGCCGTGGTCGCTGCCGCCACCGGCACCCACCTCGATCTCTTCCAACGGATCGTCGTGTCACCGTGCTCCATCACGGCAATTCTCTACGGCGCCGAAGGCCCGATTGTTCTGACCGTCAACTCCACCGGCGACGACCTGTCCGCGTTGGCTCCGTCATGACCGACTCCTTCGCATTCAACGAGGTGGAGTTTTTCACCGTCGGCACACTCGGCCCCCGCGGCGAGCGGGTGTTCTACCTGCAAGGGCGTGGTGACGGCCAGTTGGTCTCGCTACGGCTCGAAAAACAGCAGGTGGCGACCCTTGCCGACTACCTGGAGCGCGTGCTCGACGATCTCCCCGAGACCGCCATCGGCCCGCTGCCAAGCGATCTCACCCTGCGCGAGCCAGTCGTGTCGGCATGGACCGTCGGCCAGATGGGAGTGGCCTACGCCGCCGATGATGACCGACTGATCGTCATTGCGGAGGAGATGGTTGTCGACGAGCTGGAGGTCGAGCCGGCGTCGGCCCGCTTCGTGTTGCGTCGCGAGCAAGTGATCGGGCTGATCGACCGAGCACGCGACGTCGTGTCTGCTGGCCGCACCCCCTGCCCGTTCTGCGGCACGCCCCTGCAGCCTCGCAATGGCGGCTGGTGCGCCTGCAGCAACTGACGACGATGCCTGCCAACGACCCGGATGACGAGTCGCCATTTCTTCAGCGTGACCCGATCCCAACCGATCGGGCACTGAGCCTGCTCACTGACGGCACGGTCGAACTGCTCGGCCGCATGCCCTATTCGAGCAACGCGACCTTTCTCGTCGATATCCATCACGACGGGCTCGAGGCACAGGGCATCTACAAACCGCTCGCCGGAGAGTCGCCGTTGTGGGATTTCCCCGACGGGCTCTACAAGCGTGAGGTTGCCGCCTTCGTGGTCAGCGAGGCGCTCGGGTGGGATCTGGTGCCGCCCACCGTCGTCCGCGACCTCGTCCATGGCATCGGGTCCCTGCAGCTCTTCATGCCCTGCCGGTTCGAGGAGCACTACTACACGCTCCGCGAAGCGACCGATCGCTTCGACGATGCGTTCCGTCAGATCTGTGCCTTCGACATCGTGATCAACAACACCGACCGCAAGGCCGGTCACTGTGTCCTCGGAACCGATGACCGGATCTGGGCAATTGACCATGGTGTCGCCTTCCACCACGAGTTCAAGCTCCGAACCGTGATCTGGGACTTTGTTGGCGAGCCGGTGTCCGACGGCATGTGCGATGACCTGTGGCGCGTGGCCGATGACCTGCCATCAGCGCTCGATGACCTCCTCAGCCCGTTCGAACGGGATGCCGTGCGAACCCGAACCACTGCGCTGGGTACGGCCCGGACCTTCCCCCGGGACGACACCGGCGGGAGACGGTATCCCTGGCCACTGGTCTGAGCGCCACGGTTCACGGGCTGAAGATGTTGCGTTCTTCGTCCCATTGACAGAAAAACCTGAAAAAACTGCCCGCAAACCCGGCACGGAAAAATCATCTGTGCAATGATGAAGAAATAACGTCGCCTCGCCGGATCCCCGGCTGGGGCGATTTCTGCTTTTGGCAGTGAGCAGGGCCGAGGGCCTGCATCGGGAAACGGTCTGATCGGCTCGGAGGCGGGCGTTGCGCTACTCGGCCGGTGCTGGCTGATCGGTCGTTCTCGCGACCGGAAGCGCGATGCGGACCGTCGAGCGTGCCGGTCGACCTACCTCGAACGTTCCCCCGAGCTCCGTGACGACCCGTTCGACGAGGAGCAGGCCGAGCTGGGCGCCATGGTCTCCAGCCTCCTCGAGCTCCGATGCCACCGAGACGGGCGTCGACCCGGGGGCGTCGAACCCAGGACCGGGGTCGACAATGTCGATGAGCACGGTGCCGTCCCCCTCGAGTGCCGCCCGCATCGACACCATGCCCGCATCGGCGTGCAGTCCGACATTCGCGAGAACCTCATCGAGGACCAGATCGAGATCCGGAGAACTCCCGACCGGAAAATCGCCGGCCGCCCCAACGCTGGTGGTCAGCAGATGCCCGCTCGTCGCAAGCCGTTCCCGCCATCGGTCTTCGGCATCGAAGAGCAACTGGCGAACCGTGCCCGGTGCGAGCCTCGCGGCAAGCGCCGCGGGATCCGCTTCCACGTAACGGATCAGCCGACGAGAGATGTGCTGCATGCGCTCTGCTGACCGCGTGGCCGAGGCCAACCATTGCGCTTCCTGCTGGGTGTCCGGTGTCTGACCGAGGAGCTCCAACATGCCGATCACTGACGCAAGCGGGCTCTGCATGGCATGGCTCATACCAACGAGAAGACGCTCCAGCGTCGCCGCTGACGCAGCAACCTTCTCCTGCTCTACCTCGAGCAGCGCCGTCCGCTCGGAAACTCGCTGGTCGAGCTTTCGATTTTGGCGGTTCAACACGGAGCGCTGACGAGCCGACGCAGCGGACTCGATCATGGTGCCGATCGCGCGCGCCACCATGTCCAACTGCAGCTTGTCTTCCTCGGAAAGTTCGAAGCTCGAGACGAGCGTGAGCAGGCCCCAGTTGCGGTGTTGGCGAAAGTCAAAGGGAAAACCGCTTACGACGACGCCATCGTCGGTTGAGACCTGCGCCTCTCGGCGTTGGAAGGTGTGCACGTCGCTGGAGCGATCGACGTCGTAGGGCACGGCCTCCGCGGGGGTGCCGGCGGCGGCGAGCAGGTACTGGCGATTGAAGGAAAGACCGTGTACGGACGCGCCGTCGAGATTCCAGCCGCGAACGATTTGCTCGAGATACTCGTCGAAGAGGTCCCGTTTCTCCCGCTGCAGTCGCAAGGCGCTGGCGCCAAGGGCCACCACATCGGCTGGGGCCGGCGCCGTCACCGACAACGCGATGTCGTCCATCCGTTCGAAGGCGCGCTCTCTGTCGAGCCGACCGGCACGCTCGCCATAGCGAAAGGCCCACTGGGTCAACATCGACAGGACCATCTCGCGGCCGAACCGGACATGTTCATGCACCTCTGCGTCGGGCGTGGCTGGAACCACGAACAACAGATCGAACCGAGGAAGCATCGACGTCTGTGCTGTCACCACGTGACGGATGGTGCGCTTCGACGTGTCATCAGGGGCTGGCGCTTCACCAGTCACCCAGGCGGGTTCGCCCTCATCGAAGTTCTCGACTGCGGTCGCAAGGACATCCAGGTGGGCCCAGAGCACATCGGAGCGAACACACAGGCTGAAGAGATCCCGGATGTAGCGTGCGTCGGCGAGTTCGGCTTGGAATTCGGTGATCGCCTTGAGCGTGGCGACGAACTCAACATGCAGGGCCAACAGTTCGGAGCGGACACGTTCGCCGGTGTCAGCGTTCGCCGCAGTCAAGCCTTGCGGCCGTCGCAACCTCACGAACGGACGGCGCCCGCTTCGACGGCCAGCAGTGCCCGCTTGAGGATCGGCAAGACCGATGCAGGGCGGAGGTCCTGCTCGACCGACATTGCGGCGAGGTCATCTCCGGTCGCGTAGACGACGGCGAGCCGCGGGTCGCTGGGATCCGTGATCGACTTCAAGGACCGAAGGATGGCCGGGGCAATATCGACCTGCAACTCCCGCATGGGTTTCGTCGTGACGACTGAGCCAACGAGCATGCTCAGCGCCTGCGCCTGCCGTGCTTTGAACCAGATCGCAATCGCGGCGAGCGAGACACCGACCATGCACATGCCGTGAGCCCACCAGTACGCACCGGAGCCGGGGCCGCCAAAGTAGAAGAACACCGGGACTGCGGCGTTGACCGTGAGGGCAGCGGCGAGCGCAGCCGAGTAGTGATCATCGAATCGAGCCGCAAGCTGGGCGAAATGACGAGCAGCGAGGAGCTGCACGATGATCGCAACGCCGGCCGCAACGGCAACTGACGCTGTCTCGGGCTTGAACGGGGTGAAGAACGGCGTGAAGAACAGCGTGATCGCGGTAACGGCGGCAGCGACAACGATGAGGAGTGAAAGTGCGCGCCACGTCGAGGAGCGATCGAGCCGATCACGGGTGGCGAGCAGGAATGCCAGCGTTGGAATACAGAAGAGCGCACTCAGTTGTCCGCTTGCGCCGAATTCCTTGCCGGTTCCATCGAAGAACGCGCCCGGCGAAAACAGGCCGTGGGCCAGCACCAGCAGGCCAGCCGCCGTAAACGCAGCGGCAACGAGCGCATTTTCGGTGAAACGAAGCCGAACCGACACCACCAGCGACGCGCCGGCTGCCGCCGTGCAGAGCACACCAGAGGCAACCATCACGGTGGCGATGACCCACGGACTTGAGGCGCTCCCGGCGCCAGTGAGGCCCAGCACGAGGGCGGGTCCGAACGCCGCTATCCCGAGCAGCGTCACTCCTCTCGACACGCTCTCCGAACGGACGTTCACGAACCACCTCACCAGGTTTGCAGTGCACGTGGACCACTGCCTTGGGCGGGGACACCGCCCTCCGACTGCATGGCCACGCGAAACCCGGAGTTTAGACGAGCCACTAATTCTCTGTCGAGAAAAACGAGAACGCCCCCCGGCCGAAGACCGAGGGGCGTCACCATCGAGATGGCTGCGGGTGGCTCAGCGTGCCTTGAGCGCGTCGATGAGCGCTGGCATCACCTTATGAACGTCGCCAACGACACCGAGGTCAGCGACCGCAAAGATCGGTGCTTCCGGATCCTTGTTGATCGCAACGATGTTCTTGGAGCCCTTCATGCCCACGAGGTGCTGCGTGGCACCGGAGATACCCGCCGCGATGTACACGGTGGGCTTCACGACCTTGCCGGTCTGTCCCACCTGCATCGAGTACGGAACCCAACCGGCATCGACGATGGCCCGGCTTGCGCCAGCTGCGCCACCGACCGTCTTGGCGAGGTCATCAACCATGGTGAAGGCGTCGGCCTCGCCGAGACCACGACCACCCGAGACCACGATGTTCGCCTCGTCAAGCTTGGGGCCGTCGGATTCCTCGACATAGCTGTTGGTGACCTTCGCACCGCCAACCGCGCCCAAGTCCGGCACCTCAAGATCTTCCGTGTCGGCTTCTGCGCCGCCCACGCCCTCGGCCTCGAACGACTTGGGACGAACGAGGAAGATCCCCGCCTTCCCCGACGTGTTCTTGGTCCGGACGTCGGTCGTGCCACCAAAGACCGGCTCGGAACCGATCAGCTCATCGCCGTCAGCCTCGAGGGCAACGACATTGGTGATCACCGGCGAATCGAGCTTCACGGACAGACGGCCAGCAACGTCACGGCCATCCTGCGTGGTGCCAAGCAAGAACGCATCAGGCCCGTCACCATCGTCGACGGCGGCTGCAACCGCAGCGGCAACCGCCACGCCCTGCAGACCACCGTCGAGATCACCGGTGCTGTACACGGTCTCGGCGCCGTGCTCACCGAGTTCTTCGGCGAAGTCGTCGCCGTCGCCGGCCATAAACACCTCAACGGTGTCGGCCAGGTCACGAGCGGCCGCCAGCATTTCCAGGGTGATCGAGGCAACGGCATCGCCGTTGGTTTCTCCGAACACCCAGATCTTGTCGAGTCCCATGATCAGTGCCTCCTAGAGAACCTTGAGATCGTCGAGGAAGGCCACGATGCGCTCGTAGGCATCGCCTTCATCCTCAATGACTTCGCCGGCTTCACGAGCGGGAGCTTCGGCGATCGAAACGATTTCCTGGCCTGCGCCAGCCCATCCGACCTGGCTGGCGTCGACGCCGAGTCCGGCGAGATCGAGTTCGTCAACCGGCTTGGACTTGGCCGCCATGATGCCCTTGAACGACGGGTAGCGGGGCTCGACCACACCAGCGGTGACCGAGACCAGCGCCGGCAGCGGGCATTCGACATCGTCGTAGCCAGCTTCGGTCTGGCGCTGCACCTTGGCCGTGCCATTCTCGATGGCCACCGACTTGGCGAACGTCACCGACGGGAGATCCATCAACGCCGCCACCTGCTCGGGCACGGTGCCGGTATAGCCGTCGGACGACTCCGTCGCCGCAAGCACGAGATCGGGCTCTTGGCGGGCAATCGCCGCCGCCAGCACCTTTGCGGTTCCGAGGGCATCAGAGCCTTGGAGTGCGTCGTCACTGACGACGGTGGCGCTGGCCGCACCCATGGCGAGCGCCGTGCGCAAGCCGGCGACCTCGTTATTGGGAGCCATCGACACGAGGTGAACTTCGCCTTCACCGGCAGCGTCGACCAACTGCAGCGCCATTTCGACCCCGTAGGAATCGGACTCGTCCAAGATGAGCTTCGAATCCCGTTTGAGCGTCTTGGTCTCAGGGTCGAGCGCACCCGGGTCAGCCGGATCCGGGATCTGCTTCACACAGACAACAACCTTCATGACCGAGGAGTCTGCCAGTCCAAAGGAGGAATGCCTATTCGGGCGAACCGGATAGTTTGATCGTTCTTGCGGATCCTGTTCATCGTGAATTCCGTGGCGTCGTCGGTCACGGCCCGGCGCCGGGTCGTGATCCACAAGGCGTTGTCGGCCGACCATGACGTGACACTGGCGGAAACGAGCCGGCGTGGTCACGCCACCCGACTCGCCCAGTCGGCCGCGCGAGAGAGCTTCGATCTCGTCGTCGTCCTCGGCGGCGACGGCACGCTGAACGAGGCCGCCAACGGCCTCGCCGGCACCGAAACCGCCCTGGCCACCCTGCCCGGGGGATCAACCAACGTCTTCGCCCGCATTCTCGGTCTTCCTGATGACAGTGTCGATGCGGTCGGCGTTCTGCTGGAGGCACTCGACGCCGGCAACATCAAACGCATCGGGCTCGGGTCGGTCGAGGGCCGGTACTTTCTGTTCCACTGCGGCATCGGCTTCGACGCAGCGGTGGTCGAGCAGGTCGAGCGGCGTGGTCCCTGGAAACGGTGGGCCGGTCATCCCCTCTTCATCTATGCCGCCATCGACACCTGGCTACGGCGGGTCGACCGGCGAACCCCGCCGCTCCGACTCGTCGACGGCAGCGGGAGCGTGCTGACCACCGGCTTCTTCACCGTGGTGATGAATGCCGATCCGTACACGTTCCTCGGCAGCCGAGCCCTTGAACTCGTGCCCGGCCTGTCACTCGAGGATCCGCTGGCCGCCGTCACACTCGAGCAGCTGGATCTTCGCACCCTCGGCCCGGTTGCCGGGACAGCGCTGGCGCACCGCCCACTCGACGGCTGCCGCAACCTCGACATCCGCACCGACCTGCGCTCGCTCGTCATCGAGAGTGATCCGCCCACGCCCTATCAGGTCGACGGCGACCATCTCGGCGCCAGCAAGCGCCTGCGTTTCGCGTGGACCCCAGCCCACCTGTCGCTGCTGGTCCCGCTCAGCTGAGCCGACCGCTCAGGATTCCGGTGTCGAACGCTCGTCGAGGACCCGGCGGGCGACATCAGGAACGTCGGTACAAATCCCATCGACCCCCATGTCGGCAAGTGCACCGATGCGATCCGGGTCGTTGACCGTCCACACGTTGACCTGCAGGCCCTCCGCATGTGCTCGCTGAACGAGCGATTCGGTCACCAGCGGGTCGTACGGGTGGATTGCCGACATCTCGTGGGCGAGCGCACGGTCGATTGCCGACACCGGATCGCCGATGGCGAAGAGGTAGGCGAGCGGGATCGTGGGATCGACGGCGTGCAGACGGTCGAGCGTGTCGATGTTGAACGACGAGACCAAAGCGTTCGCCGGCCCGAGATACGCCTGGACGAGACCGGCAACCGCGTCGGAGACGAGGTGATCGGCGTCGTAATCGGGGTCGGACGGCAGGTTCTTGATCTCGATGTTGACGCCAAGGCCCTCGCAGGCCTCGAGCGCCTCGGCCAGACTGGGGATGAACTCGGGCAGTTCCTCGACGGAAAGCTCGGCGAGGAGACGACCATCCTCGAGCTGGGCATCGTGGTGCACCACGGCGACGCCGTCGGTGGTGCGCCGCACATCGAGCTCAACCCACTCCGCCCCGAGCTCCCGGGCCAAGCGAAAAGCCGGAAGCGTGTTCTCGCGAGCGGCTTCGCGTGCGCCTCGGTGGGCGATCACGGTGGGGGCCGGTGCCATGGGTTCCAGTCTTTCACCTCCCCCTGCCATTCCAGCGTTCTTCCGCCAGATTTCGGGACGTGTTTGCGACGAGGCAGGCACACGAGCCAGAAAAAGAGAACCGGTTTCACCAAGGCCCTTGCCAAGGGTAGAACCGGTTCCTATTGTGGCGGACGACCGGGACGTCGCCCGGATCTCATACCCGGGGGGAATCGTGGCTCTGACCGCTGATGCATTTTCGAGCAGTGTGGACTGGCGCAAGGATGCTCGCTGTCGCGACACCGACCCCGGACTGTTCTTTCCCGTCGGAACCACCGGCCTCGCGGTCGAGCAGATCGCTGACGCGAAAGCCGTGTGCGACGAGTGCGCCTGCAAGCAGGCCTGCCTGGAGTTCGCCCTGTCGACCAACCAGGACACCGGCGTCTGGGGCGGCACCTCCGAGGAGGAGCGTCGGGTGATCCGGCGCCAGCGGCGCAAGCAGCGCGCCGCCCTGTCCGCCTGATCTCCGAGCGTTCGGTCGCTCACGCTCGGCCGACGTTTTTCGTCGGTTCGACCTAGCCAACCGTCACCGGGTCGCGGCGACGAGGGATGCGGATCTCTACCAGCGTCCCCACCGGATCCTGCGTGCGCGCCGGCCCCATCGTGATCGTGCCGCCGAGATCGGCCACCACGAACTGGCGAACGATCGCAAGGCCGAGACCACTGTCACGGTCGAGCGAGAAGCCATCGGGAAGCCCCGACCCGTCGTCGCTCACTCGCACGATCAGATCGCGGCGATCCCCGATCAGATCGATCTGCACCGAGGTGGTTCTTCCCGGGAGCGCATGATCGACGGCGTTCTGGACCAGCTCGACCATCGCCACGGCGAGCGGCATGGCCGTCTCCCCGTGCAGGTCGCCGAGTTCACCATCGACTCGGACATGCACAGGACGCTCCGGGGACGC
>Ga0255757_10003842_pt1 | contig 13673 bp, 10 predicted proteins | sample 071ome_27_FD_179957 | JGI IMG/M metagenome (GOLD analysis project Ga0255757, IMG submission 179957) | Coastal salt marsh microbial communities from the Groves Creek Marsh, Skidaway Island, Georgia - 071409AT metaG (version 2) | ecosystem: Environmental > Aquatic > Marine > Intertidal zone >...
GACCTGCCACCGGTGACGGTGCCCACCACCATCATGTGGGCGGACGCCGACGCCTACATGACCCCGCTCCTGCTCGAGCGCTCCATCACCAAGGTGGAGGGCCCCCTCGAAGTGGTGATGCTGGAGGGCGTGAGCCACTGGGCGCAGCAGGAGGCCCCGGACCTGGTGACCGCGGCAATGCGTGATCACCTGGCGCGCACCCCGTGAGCGCGGGTCGTATCGACACCGTGCGCGACGGGTGGGTGGCCGTCGTCACCATCGCGAACGAGTCGCGGGCCAACAGCCTGGATGACCCGATGCTCGATGCGCTGGTCACGGCACTGTCGGCGGATGCGCTGGACGGCGCCCGGGCCGTGGTGCTCACCGGCGCAGGTGACCGCAACTTCTCCGGCGGTGTGGACCTGCAGGCCCGTGATGGCGCGGCCCTCACGGACGCGGTCCGAACGGGTGAGCGGCTGCTGGGCCGTGCCGCCGACGCGGTGGAGGACTGCCCCGTGCCGGTGATCGCGGCGCTCAACGGCAATGCGTTCGGCGGGGCCCTGGAGATCGCCATGGCCGCCGACTGGCGGCTCGCCACCCGCGGGGCACGACTGGGCATGCCCCCGGCGCGCCTGGGGTGGGTGTACGCGGCGCCCGGCCTCCGGCGCTTCGTCCGGGCGATCGGTGCCCCGGCCACCCGCGAGCTGTTCCTGACCGGCCGTCCGATCGACGCCGAGGCCGCACGTCGCATCGGCCTCGTCAACCGGGTGGTGGACCGCCTGGAGCTGCACGCGCTCGCGATGGCCGATGCGCGGGCAATCGCGGCCAACGGTCCCATCGCCGTGGCCGGCATGAGGGCCATCATCCGGGCGATCGAGGGCGGGCACGATCCGGCCCGGGCAGATGCGGTGGCCGACGAGTGGCGTGACCGGGCGTTCGCCAGCGACGACATCGCCGAAGGCCTTGGGGCCTTCCGCGAGAAGCGGGACCCCGACTTCCACGGCGCGTGAGCGCCCCGTGATGCGCGCGTTCGCGCATGATCGGTTCACATACCCGCTGCCGGAGGGCCACCGCTTCCCGCTGGGGCGCTACCGGATGCTGCGTGAGGCCATCGAGTCCGCCGGACTGGCCGAGGTGCTGGAGGCCCCGCCCGCGGAGGACGCCGACCTGCTCCTGGTCCATGACCCCCGCTACCTCGAGCGCGTCGCGCATGGACGCCTGAGCGACCGCGAGCAGCGTGCCCTGGGCCTGCCGTGGTCGCCGCAGCTCGTGGAGCGCGGGCGCAGGAGCGTGGGGGCCACCCTCGCGGCTGCGCGCGCTGCGTGCGCGGATGGCGCGGCGGTGAACCTGGGCGGGGGCACGCACCATGCCTTCGCGGCATCCGGACGGGGTTTCTGCACCTTCAACGACGTCGCGGTGGCGGTGCGGCGCCTGCGCGGGGACGGCACCGTGCGCCGCGTGCTGGTGGTGGACCTGGACGTTCACCAGGGTGACGGCACGAACGCGCTCCTGGGCCCGGACCCGCTGACCACCTGCGCCGGCATCAACGGCGGGGCGAACTACCCGTTTCGCCGGGTGCCCGGGGACGTGGAGGAGGACCTGCCCGATGGCACGGGCGACGACGCCTACCTGGACGCGCTGGAGCGCCTGCTGCCGGTGGCCCTCGACCGGGGCACACCGGGACTGTGCGTGTACCTGGCCGGTGCGGACCCGTATGAGGACGACCGGCTGGGTCGGCTGGCGGTGACCCAGGCTGGTCTGGCCGAGCGCGACCGGATGGTGCGCGACCGCATGCGTGCGGCCGGGGTGCCCGTATGCGTGCTGCTGGCCGGGGGCTACGGGCGGCGCATCGAGGACACCGTGGCCATCAACCTGGCCACGGTGTCCGCGTTTGCGCGGTAGCCGCTAGGCGATCGGCCCGGCGGCCACGACCTCGGGGCTCACCATCGACTCGTACTGCTGGAAGTTCTCGCGGAAGGCCGCGGCCAGCTTCTTCGCCGTCTCGTCGAACTGCGCCGGGTCCGGCCAGGTCTGGATCGGGTCGAGCAGCTTCGCGTCCACGCCGGGGACGCTGACCGGCACGTGCAGGCCGAAGATCGGGTCCTGGCGCGTCTCTGCGGTGTCGAGCTCCCCGTTGATGGCGGCGCGCACCAGCGTTCGGGTGGCCTTGATGGGCATCCGCGAACCCACGCCGTACTGGCCGCCGGTCCACCCGGTGTTGACCAGGTAGGCGGTCGCACCGGTCTTCGCGAGGCGCTCCCCGAGCATCTCGGCGTAGACGTTCGGCTTCTGCGGCAGGAACGGCGCGCCGAAGCATGTGCTGAAGGTGGTCTGCGGCTCGGTGACACCCACCTCGGTGCCGGCCAGCTTGGCGGTGTACCCGGAGAGGAAGTGGAACATCGCCTGCTCGGGCGTGAGGCGCGCGATGGGGGGCAACACGCCGAAGGCGTCTGCCGTGAGCATCACGACGGTGCTGGGGATGCCCGCGCGCTTCTCGGGCACCGAGCCCGGGATCTGCGTGAGCGGGTACGCGGCGCGGGTATTCTCGGTGATGCTGTCGTCATCGAGGTCCAGCACGCGCGTCGCGGGGTTGGCCACGGCGTTCTCCACCACGGTGCCGAAGTGGTGGGTGGTGGCGAAGATCTCGGGCTCGGCCTCGGCCGAGAGGTTGATGATCTTCGCGTAGCAGCCGTTCTCGATGTTGAACACGCCGTCGTCGGCCCAGCCGTGCTCGTCGTCGCCGATGAGGCGGCGCTCGGGATCGGTGGACAGCGTGGTCTTGCCGGTGCCCGAGAGGCCGAAGAAGACGGCCACGCGACCGTCGTCGGCCACGTTGGCCGAGCAGTGCATCGAGAGGATGCCCTCCTCGGGCAGGCGGTCGTTCATCAGCGTGAAGATCGACTTCTTGATCTCGCCGCCGTAGCGCGTGCCGCCGATGAGGATCTCGAGCTCGGTGAGGTTGAGGGTCACGAACCCGCTGGCGTTCGTGCCGTGCGTGGAGGGGTCGGCCTTGAACTCGGGCGCGTGCAGGATGACCGCGCGCGGCTGGTGCACCGCGATCTCCTCGGGCGACGCCGGGATGAACATGGTGCGGGCGAACAGCGTGTGCCAGGCGGAGTCGCTCACGAGGCGCAGGGGGAGGCGATGCTCGGGGTGCGCGCCGGCGAAGGCGTCAAGAACGAAGAGTTCACGGCCATCCGACAGCCAGGAGACGAGATCCTTGCGCAGGTGCGCGTTGTGCTCGGGGGAGATGGGCTGGTTCGGGCCCCACCACACGCGGTCGTCGCTGCCGGGCTCCTTGACGGTGAACTTGTCCTTGGGGGAACGCCCCGTGTTGGGGGCGGTGTTCACCAGCAGGGGACCGCCGGCCGAGATCTCCCCCTCGCCGCGGCGGAGGGCGTGCTCGTAGATCTCTTCCGTCGTGGGGTTCCAATGGATGGTGCCCGAGGTGGTGATGCCGTGGGCGTCCAGACCGACGGGGCCGCTGCCGTTGCTCATGCAATCCCTCCGATGGGGTTATTCAGCCGCGTAAAAGTACCTGTTCGGCCCGGTGGACGGGGTTCCGGGGCAAGGGCCATTCGTACCGCTGATAGCGTCGGCCCATGCGGCGGGATGAACTGGAGATGGCCGGGATCAACGTTCCGGTGCTGGCCACGGTGTGCGTGGGCCCCCTGCCGCAGCCCGGGGAGTGGGTCGCGCGCCTCGAGCGCGCAGGGCTCGACGTGATCACCACCGGTGCCGCGATGGATGACCCCGTTGCGGTTCAGGAGGCGGTGGCCGCGGTGCCATTCCGCCCCGTGCTCGCGCGTGCGGGGGATGCGGATGCCCTGGTGGCTGCCGGGGCACGGATCGTCGCCACGGATGGCCCGGTGCCCCTCGGTGCATACGCCTTCCGCCCCGATGAGCAGGTGGTGATCGCGGTATCGGCTGACCGTCCCGCAGAGAACGCGAACGACGTGGCGCGGGTGGTGCTGGAGGCCGCCCGTGGGGGACGGGCATCGGCCATCTGGGTGGCGGCCCCCGACCTGTCCCTCGTGCCCGAGGACGTCGCGCAGGCCAAGTTGGAGGCCATGTGCGAGGGCACCCGCATGGCGCGCCTGTGGTTGTCGAAGCAGCAGAGCGACCCCGACTGACACCGGGGGCTAGGCGGCGCCCTCCGGCAGGCGGTTGCGGCGGCGGGCCGAGAAGTACGTGGCCTGGGGGTGATGCATGATGATGGCCGCGGTGCTCTGCTCGGGCGTGAGCTGGAACGCGCTGGTCAGGCCCATGCCCATCTCATCGGGGTGCGGCGCCAGCAGGCGAAGCACGTCCACATGCTGCTCGATGTCGGGGCAGGCCGGGTAGCCCCACGAGTACCGGCGGCCCTGGTCGGCGCCCAGGCCCAGTTCGCGCTTGATGCGTGCATGCACCAGGTCGGCCATGCCCTCGGCGGCCTCCACGGCGAGGCCGTGGGCGAAGTAGGCCTCGGTGTACTCCTCCTCGGCCTGCAGGCGGTCGAGGTATTCGGTGGCCTCCTGCCCCACGGTGACGGCCTGCAGGGCGATGACGTCGCGTACCCCGGAGTCCACCGGCCGTAGGTAGTCGGCCAGGCACAGCAGTCGGCCCTCGTCCTGGCGCGGGAAGTCGAACCGGGCGGCCTCCTCCCCGGTATCCGGGTCGAACACCACCACGGCGTCGCCGTCGCGACCGGCGGGGAAGTAGCCATAGGTGGCCCGCGGGACGATCCAGCCCTCCTCGATGGAGCGCCTCTCCATCTCGGCGCGGCGGGGCTGGAACTCCTCGCGCACGATGCGCTGGAACTCGGCGTCGTCCTGCCCTCGCCCGCCCCACGACATCTTGTAGAGCGACTTCTCGTCCATGCGCGCGAACATCTCGTCCACGTCGAAGTCGGTCACGCGCACCGCGCCCCAGAAGGGCGGGTCGGGCACCGGGGCGTCGTCGAGCATCACCGGCTCGGCCGCCGGCCGCGGACGCGCCTTGGCCTCGGTCACCTTCCCCGCGCTCTCGCGGGCCTCGTCGAGCTGCTCCTGCCGGAACACCGGCCGGTCCTCGGGGTCCTGCAGTCGGTCCACGGCCGCCAGCCCGTCGAAGGCGTCCTTGCAGTAGAAGACGCCGCCGGCATACGGCTCGCCATCCTCCAGGAAGAGGGTGCGGCGGCCGAACTGGCGGTTGATGGCCGCACCACCGATGAGCACCGGGTAGTCCATCTCGCGTGTCGCGAGTTCCTGTACCAGCAGGGGCATCTGCTTGCTGGTGCTCACCAGCAGCGCCGACACGCCGATGACGTCGGCCTTGTGCTCCACGGCGGCGTCGATGATGGCCGTCACGGGAACCTGGCGGCCCAGGTCGTGCACCGTGTAGCCGTTGTTCTTGAGGATGGTGCCCACGAGGTTCTTGCCGATGTCGTGCACGTCGCCGTACACCGTGGCCATGATGACCGTGCCCTTGGTGTAGCCCTCCACCTGGTCGAGGTACTGCTCGACGTGGGCCACGCTGCGCTTCATCACCTCGGCGCTCTGCAGCACGTAGGGAAGGATGAGCTCACCGCGGCCGAAGCGGTCGCCCACCTCCTTCATGGCGGGCAGTAGCACCTCGTTGAGCACCGCGATGGCTTCGTCGTTGGCGCGGGCCCCGCGCTGGTCGAGCGCGGCGTCCACATCGTCCTCCACGCCCTCGGGCACCCGGTGCAGGATGCGCTCGAAGATGATCTCGTCGGGCGGCAGGCCCTCGAAGCGCGCGGCGGGGTCGGGGGCGGCCTCGGCCTCCACGCCCTCGTACTTGGCGATGAAGCGCGGCAGGGCGTCCTCGCGGCGCGCGAAGATCAGGTCGTCGGCCAGCTCCACCTCGTCGGCGGGGATCTCCCCGAGCGGACGGTTGTGCGTGGGGTTGATCATCGCCAGGTCCAGCCCGGCATCCACGGCCCGCGCCAGGAAAACGCTGTTCAGCGTGGCGCGGGCCGGCGGGCTGAGGCCGAACGACACGTTGCTCACGCCGAGGCTCGTGTAGACGCCCGGCAGGTTCTCCTTGATGAGGCGGATGCCCTCGATGGTGGCGGCGCCCGAGTCACGGTACTCGTCCTCTCCCGTGGCAAGGGTGAAGGTGAGCGCATCGAAGATGAGGCTCTCGGGGGGCAGCCCGTACTCATCCACCACGATGTCGTGGATCTTCCGGGCAACGGCGAGCTTGGCCTCGGGGGTCTTGGCCATGCCGTCCTCATCGATCGTCAGCGCGACCACGGCGGCACCGTGCTTCTTCACGATGGGCACCACGCGCTCGATGCGCTCGCGACCGTTCTCCATGTTGATGGAGTTCACGATCACCCGACCGGGGTAGGTATCCAGCGCGGCGGCGATGGCGTCCGGCTCGGTGCTGTCGATCATCAGGGGCGCCTCGACGCCCATGGCCAGCTTCTTCGTGAGGATGGCCAGCTGCTCGGCCTCGTCGGTGCGCTCGGTGAGGGCCACGCACACGTCCAGCACGTGGGCGCCGAACTCCACCTGCTCGCGGGCCACGGCGAGGGCCCCGTCGTAGTCGTCCGCGAGGATCATCTCCTTGATCTTGCGGCTGCCCTGCGTGTTGACCCGCTCGCCCACGATGGTGGGGCGGGGCTCCTGGCCCAGGTCGACGCCCCGCATGGCGCTGGCGATCCGTGGCTCGGCGGTCACCTCGTGCACGTGCGGGGTCACATCCCGCAGCGCGGCGACGAGCGCGCGGATGTGGTCGGGCGTGGTGCCGCAGCAGCCGCCCACCACGTTGGGCCCGTAGTCGCGCACCATCGCGGCCATCTGCGCGGCCATCTCGTCCGGGCCCAGGTCGTAGTGCGCCTCGCCGCCCACGTTCCGGGGGAGTCCCGCGTTCGGCACCACGGCGATGGGCTTTCGCGAGTGGCTGCACATGTACGACACCGGCTCGCGCAGGTGCTCGGGGCCGACCGAGCAGTTGGTGCCGATGACGTCGGCACCCATGCCCTCGAGGATGGTGACGACCGCGCCAACGTCGGTGCCCAGCAGCATGCGCCCGGTCTGGTCGAACGCCACCTGCGCCTGGATCGGCACCGTCGCGCCCAGGTCATCGAACGCCAGCCGGATTCCGTGGATGGCCGCGCGCGTCTCCAGGATGTCCTGCTGGGTCTCGATCAGCAGCACGTCGGCGCCGCCCTGCATCAGGCCCGCGGCCTGAACGCGGATCTGCTGCGACAGCTCATCGAAGGTGATGCCCGACAACTTCGGGTCGTCGGTGCCGGGCAGCATGCCTGTGGGCCCGATGGAGCCGATGACGAACCGGGGGATGCCGTCGGCCGCCTCGAAATCGTCACACGCACGGCGCGCGTTCTGCGCGGCGGCCACGTTGATGTCGGTGACGAATTCGGCCAGGTTGCCACCGTCGGGCCGCTGCCACTCCTCCAGGCGCAGCGCGGTCGCCTGGAACGAGTTGGTCTCCACCGCCTGCGCGCCCGCTTCGAGGTATGCGCGGTGGATCTCCTCGATCAGGTCGGGACGCGTGATGGAGAGGTAATCCACGGCACCTTCCAGCGCCCCGCCACCGTAGTCATCGGCGGTGAGGTCGCGTGCCTGGATCTGCGTGCCCATCCCGCCGTCGAAGATCACGACGCCATCACGGAGGGCCGGTAGGTAGAGGCCGGCGTTCTTCACGTGATGCTCAGGCTATCGCGCATCGGCGTTCGGTGAAACCGCCGCCCGCGCGGCATCCACCACCGACCCGGTGCTGATGGCCGCCTGCCCCCGCGCCACCACGGGATCGGCACCCGCCACGCGCGCCTGATCGAGCAGTTCGGTGTTGGTGTGTCCGGCGAAGGCGGCCAATGGGATGTCGCGCGATGCCGGGTCGGTGCGGAGGGCCTCGATCACGGCGATCGCGTCGCCGCCGGACTCGAGGTCGATGAGGATGCACGTGGGTGCGTCCTCCGCAAGGGCCTGCATGAGCCGCGTGGGCCCGCCGGCGACCCGCAGCCGGTACCCGGCGATGTCCAGCCCGCTCTCGATACGGGAACGCATCATGAGATCGGGGCAGAGCGCGATGACGAGCGGCCGGTCGTCCATGCGCCCGACGCTAGCAAGGGGACAGTCCCTCCCCCCGGGGACTGTCCCCGGGGGGAGGGACTGTCCCCGGGGTGGCGGCGTGGCACAGTTCGGGGTGTGATCAGGGTGTTCGTGGCACAGTCGCTTGATGGGTTCGTTGCCGGAGAGGGCGACGACCTGTCGTGGCTGCCCGGGGGGGATGCGCAGGACGCTGGGGTGCTCGCGGACAGCGGCTATGAGGACCTGATGGAGCGTTCGGCGGCCCTGCTGATGGGCCATCGCACGTTCGAGGTCGTCCGCGGGTTCGGCACGTGGCCGTACGGGGACATGCCGGTGTTCGTGGCCGCCACGCGCCCCCTGGACGATCACCCGCCGTCGGTGCGCGCGGTGTCGGGCACGCCCGGCGAGATGATGGCGGCGGTGCGGGCCTCTGTCGGCGGGGGCGACATCTACCTCGACGGCGCATCGCTCATCCGGTCGTTCCTCGACGCCGGCCTGGTGGATGAGGTCACCGTCACGGTCATCCCGATCGTCCTCGGGCGGGGCGTTCCCCTGTTCGCCGGCGCCGGGGGGCGGCACGCCCTCGTGCTCGGGGAGGTGCGGGAGCTCGGCGCCGGAATCGTCCAGCTCCGGTACTCACTCGCGCGATAGGTGCGCGCGGCTACCCTCGCCCGCATGACCCAGCCCCGTCTCATCCCGCTCGGCGAGTTCTTCGACAACCCCGAGCGCGCCCTGGCCAAGCCGTCGCCCGACGGCTCCATGCTGTCGTGGCTCGCGCCGCTCGACGGCCTGCTGAACGTGTGGGTGCGGCCCATCGAGGGCGGTGAGGCGGTGCCCGTGACCCGCGACACCGACCGCGGGGTGATGGGCTACTCATGGACCCGTGACTCGAAGCACATCCTGTACAGCAAGGACCAGGGCGGGGATGAGAACCACCACGTGATGATGGTGGACGTCCCCGGTGACGGGACGGCCCGCGATCTCACGCCCTTCGACGGCGTGCGGGCCAGCATCGTGTCGGTGCCCAGGGCCACGCCGGGGCAGATCATCGTCAGCACCAACCGGCGCGACCGCTCGGTGTTCGACGTGGAGCGGCTCGACCTGGCCAGCGGCGCCCTCACACGCGTGGCGGAGAACCCCGGCAACATCATCGGATGGGTGGCCGATCGCCATGGCGCCGTGCGGGGTGCGTATGCGCAGACGCCGACCGGCGACTACCAGTTGCTGGTGCGCGACACCGAGGAGGACGACTTCCGCGTGCTCGCGGAGTTCGACAACGAGGACGGCGGGCAGCCCTATGGGTTCGATGCCGATGGGGACGTGATGTGGGTGGGCAGCGCCCGCGGCAGCGACCGCTCGCGGCTGGTGGCCATCGACGTGGCCACCGGTGCGGAGACGGTGCTCGACGAGGACGAGGTGGCCGACCTCGGAATGCCCATCATCAGCGACAGGGACCGCACGCTGCTTGGCGCGGCGTACCTGCGCGACCGCCTCGTGGTGCACGCCTTCGACGAGCGCTTCGGCCGGGACTTCGAGAAGGTGCGGCAGATCGCGGACGGCGACCCGCGCATCACCGGCAGCGACGCCGACGAGACGGTCTGGACCGTGGCCTTCGACAGCGACGTGGACCCCGGCGCCACCTACCTGTTCAACCGTGAGACGGGGGAGCACGAGTTCCTCTTCCGTCCGCGTCCCTGGCTCTCGCCCGACGAGCTCTCGCCCATGCGCCCCGTGCAGATCACCACGCGCGACGGGCTCACGATGTACTGCTACCTCACCGTGCCGCGTGGCCTCGCGCCCACGGGTCTGCCGATGGTGCTCTACGTGCACGGCGGTCCCTGGAGCCGTGACGCCTGGGGCTACGACGGCGTGGCCCAGTTCCTGGCCAACCGCGGCTACGCAGTCCTGCAGGTGAACTACCGCGGGTCCACGGGCTTCGGAAAGCACTTCATGCACGCGGCGGAGCGTGAGTTCGCCGGGAAGATGCACGACGACCTCATGGACGCCGTGGACTGGGCCGTGGCCGAGGGCGTCGCCGATCCGGACCGAATCGCCATCTACGGCGGCTCGTATGGCGGCTACGCCACGCTGGTGGGCGTCACGTTCACGCCCGACCGGTTCCGCGCGGCCGTCAGCTTCGTGGGTCCGTCCAACCTGGTCACGCTGGTCCGGTCGTTCCCTGACTACTGGCGGCCGTTTCTCGCCAGCACCTGGTACCGGTTCGTGGGTGATCCCGAGGTGGAGGCCGACCGTGCGGACATGTGGGCGCGCTCCCCGCTGTCGCGGGTGGATGCGATCACCACGCCGCTCATGGTGATCCAGGGCGCGAATGATCCGCGCGTCACGAAGCACGAGAGCGATCAGATCGTGCAGGCGCTCGAGGACCGGGGCATCGCGGTGGAGTACATCGTGGCCGATGACGAGGGCCACGGCTTCGCCAAGCCCGCCAACCGGATGCGCGCCTACCGCGCCATGGAGGCCTTCTTCGCCGCGCACCTGGGGGGCAGGGCCGAGCGCGATGCCGGCTAGGGCCTAGGGGTCATCCCGCGGATCGGCGTCCTGGTCGAACGGCGCCTTGCGGTCGCGCGGCCCCAGCACCCCGGGCGCACGATTGACGGCCTTCCACAGGAGCACGGCCAGCACCGCGGCAATCAGCAGTGCGGTGATGCCCGCGGCCACCAGGCCGCCGCGGTACCAGGGCTCGCCGGCTAGGGCCAGGCGGGCCTCGCGGAGGTCCCCGATGCGGGCGATCTCATACCCCGCGAACCCATGCCCGGCGTAGCTCGCCAGCGTGCGCCGCAGGTCGGCCCGGGCGCCGTCCAGGTCGAACCGTGACAGGCGATCGAGCGCCTCGCGGTAGGTCAACTGCGTGCGCCCCTCCCAGCCGCGGACGTTCGCGCGACCCAGCACCCGCAGCAGCTGCTCGGTGGGCGCCATGGCCCCGCCACCGGCGGCACGCTTGATCAGGACGATCCCCCGCACCCGGCCGTTGCGATCCACCGCGGGCCCACCCGAGTCGCCCTTCTGCACCTCATTCGTGATGAACGTGAGGATGCGGAGCGGCTCGTCCTCCAGGGGGCCGGTGCGGCCGATGGTGCCCAGTCGCACCGAGGGCACCATGGCGCCGTGCGGCGGGGTGGCGAAGGGGTCCTCCGACCCGTAGCCCAGCGTGGCGATGGGGGTGCCGGTGTCCAGCCCGCGGTCCAGGCCCAGCGATGGGGCGTTCCGCTGACCCGCCACGCGCAGCACCGCGATGTCGCGCAGCTCGTCGGTCTCCACCACCTTGGGCACCAGGCCGCGGTCCACCTTCGCTGCCGCGCCGGCGGCGGCGGGGCGCACCACCCGCTGCAGCGGCTCCAGCCCCACGGGGACCGGCTCGTTCTCCTCCACCCACCGGGCGGCGACCTCCGCGCTGTGCGGCTTGCCCGATACCGCCAGGTACGTGAAGTACGCGACCTCCGACAGGTCATCGGCTGATGGCTGGATGACGTGGGCGGCGGTGGCCAGGTACCCGTTGGGGGTCACGGCGAAGGCCGTGCCCTCGCGGGTCACCTCGCGGGCCGCCGGCGGGAGGCGCACCACCGTGCCGTCCTTCGTGCGCAGGGCCTGCATGCGGGTGGTCACCTGCACCTGCCATACGGCGGGCATGGCGATGAGCGCCCCGCGGTCGAGCGGCTCGGGCGACAGCGCATCGGGCACCCCGGTGGGGATGTCCGCCGCCGCGGTGGCGGCCATGCCCAGCATGGTGACGGCGCCGAGTACGAGGGTGGCGATGGCGGTACGGATGCGCATCCCGGCCAAGGCTAGAACGCCCCGCCTCCGATCCGGGGTGGACCGGTGGCTACCGCCAGCCGCCTCCCCGCGGGCCACGCACCGCGGAGTCCACCGTCATCGCCCCGTACAGCAGCCCCGCGGCGGGCAGCGCCATGCACCACGGCCAGGACAACCCGAATGCGCGCGTGGCGGGCCCGGCGGCAGTCGCCATGGCCAGCCATCCGGCAAGCCCCAGCCCCAGTGCCCAGGCGCCCGCCGTGTTGCCACCGGTGGCGACGCCGATGCCCCCCGCCACGATCGCCGCGATGGGCCCCGCGAACATCAGCAGCAGCACCACGGCCACCAGCGCCACCAGCAGCCATGACCGCCGCAACTGCGTGAAGGCGCTGCGGCGCACCATGGTCCATACCGACGCCAGGTCGTCGTACGGGCGGGTGCTGGTCACCCGCCCGTGGCTGAGCGCGAGCCGCGTCGGCAGGCCCGCCCGGAACTTCACCAGCCGTGCCACCGCGAGGTCGTCGATCAGGGCGTCACTCAGCGCCGCGAATCCGCCGGCGCCGCGCATGGCGTCGTGACGCACCAGGTTGCAGCCCCCGGCGGCGGATGCGATGCGCGATCCGGGTCGGTTCGCCCAGCGCGGCGGATACAGGAGGAAGAAGAACAGCACGAAGGGCGGGATGAGCAGCTTCTCCGCAGGCGACTGGCAGCGCAGGTGTGCCATCCGGCTCTCCAGTCCGGTGCCGCGCGCCATCGCCGCCGCGACCAGGCGGCGCAGGGAATCCGGCGCATGGTGGATGTCGGCGTCGGTCAGCAGCAGCCACGGGGGCGGCACCCCCGTGGCCTCCAGGGCACGCACCCCCTGCTCCATGCCCCACACCTTCCCCACCCATCCATCGGGCAGTGCTGCGCCGGTAACCACCTCCACCGGGCGCGATGCCCGGCGTGCCGCCTCACGCGCCACCTGCCCGGTTCCGTCGGAGGAGCGCTCATCCACCACCACCACGCGCATCGCGCCGGGGTAGTCCTGCCGGTCCAGTGCCGCCAGCGTGGGCGCGATCGCATCGGCCTCGTTGCGGGCCGGTATCACCACGCCCACCTCGGGCCATGCACGGGGGTCCGGTGGCGCGGGCCCGTCGTCGCCGGGGTGCAGGTCCCACGGCCGGGCGGGGTGCAGCAGCACACCCGCCCAGCAGGCCAGGGCCAGCGCCCCGATGACGACGGCCCAGATGGGAACCGCCTAGTGCCGGAAGTGCCGGTGCCCCGTGGTCACCATGGCCGCGCCCAGGGCATTGACCGCCTCGATCACCTCGTCGTCGCGGATCGACCCGCCCGGGTGGGCGATGGCCGTGGCGCCGCCCTCGATGGCCATGACCGGGGCATCGGGGAACGGGAAGAAGGCGTCGCTGGCCATGGCACTGCCCTGGATCGGCAGGCTGTTCTCGCTGGCCTTGGACGTCGCGATGCGCACCGAGTCCACGCGGCTCATCTGCCCGGCGCCGATGCCGACCGTGGCGCCGTCCTTCGCGAACACGATCGCGTTGCTCTTCACATGCTTCGCCACCTTCCAGGCGAACACCAGGTCGGTCCACTCCTGCTCGGTGGGCGCGCGCTCTGTCACCACGCTCATCGTGTCGCGGTCCTCATGCACATCGTCGGCGTCCTGCACCAGCACGCCTCCCAGCACGCGCCGGTACACCGGCTCGCCCGGGTTGCCCGGCCGTACCTGTTCGCCGGTCTCCAGCAGCCGCACGTTGGGCTTGCGCGTGAGCACCTCGAAGGCGTCCTCGTCGTAGCCGGGTGCCCACAGCACCTCCACGAACATCTCGGCCAGGTGCTCGGCCAGCGCCAGGTCCACGGCGCGGTTCACGGCGTACACGCCGC
>Ga0255757_10003850_pt1 | contig 13662 bp, 14 predicted proteins | sample 071ome_27_FD_179957 | JGI IMG/M metagenome (GOLD analysis project Ga0255757, IMG submission 179957) | Coastal salt marsh microbial communities from the Groves Creek Marsh, Skidaway Island, Georgia - 071409AT metaG (version 2) | ecosystem: Environmental > Aquatic > Marine > Intertidal zone >...
TTGCATCAGCCTCTTCATCGATTGGGGACGCATCGCAAATGTCATCTGCATCCATGACGCCATCTCTGTCTGTGTCTCGTTCACTCGCAGCACACCCAACACCGTTGACTTGTACACCAGAAGGTGTGCTTGGGCATTCATCGATATCGTTGGTGATGCTATCTCCATCCGAATCCAATTGACGCTCTGCACATCCTGTCGCATCGACAGAGTATCCAAGAGGTGTTCCAGGACAAGCGTCAAATGCGTCATTTACGCCATCTTTGTCCTCGTCCTCTTGACTTGCAGCACAACCCACAGCATCAACTGACTCACCTGCGGTGGTGTTCGGGCATGCATCGATATCGTTCGTCACGCCGTCCAGATCATCGTCGAGTTGAGATTCAGAGCATCCATTTTCATCAACTGGCTCACCAGCAGGAGTATTGACACATTGATCACCGTCAGTTCCGGCGGGGTTATCACCGTAGCCATCACCGTCGGCATCGAACCATTGTGTTGGGTCACTCGGGAATTTGTCTGCATTCATGCCTGCTTGATTATCACCGTAGCCATCCCCATCGGCATCTGCCCATTGCGTCGAATCGGCAGGGAAGATATCAGGTGAATCGCCGTTTTGATTATCACCATAGCCATCACCGTCAGCGTCACTCCATTGGGTCGAATCGTTCGGGAAGGCGTCGCCGTTGGTTCCTGTTGGGTTGTCGCCGTAGCCATCTCCATCGGTGTCTTTCCACTGTGTTGCATCGTTCGGGTATTCGTCACCATTGGTACCTGAAGCATTGTCGCCATAGCCATCGCCATCGGTATCCTTCCACTGTGTTGCATCATTCGGGAAGGCATCGCCATTTGTCCCTGTAGGATTGTCACCATAGCCATCACCGTCGGAGTCCTTCCATTGTGTACCATCTGCTGGCCATAGATCTGGATTGCTTCCTGCAGGGTTGTCACCATAACCATCGCCGTCAGTGTCTGACCATTGGGTGCTGTCGGCCGGGAAAGCATCTGGTGCATTTCCAGAAGCATTGTCCCCATAACCGTCCCCATCTGCATCAGACCATTGTGTACTATCTGTTGGGAAGGCATCTGGTGAGTTACCCGATGCATTATCACCGTAGCCGTCTCCATCCATGTCGGAATATTGAGTTGCATCGGTTGGGAAATCATCAATATAATCATTGTACCCATCGCCGTCTGTGTCCTTTTGGTCAAGGGCACATCCATTTGCATCAACAGTTGCACCAGCGGTTGTGTTGGCACAAAGGTCGAGTTCGTTGGCAACGCCATCATTGTCATCGTCGAACACGAAATTGAAACATGTCGAATCACCAATGCGTTGAGTACCATCACTTTCGAACAATTCTGCAATAGCACAATATTGGCCTGATGAGGTTGGTGTTGTGTAGTTCCATGTACCAAAACTCATACCTTGCGATGTTGCGGTTACAGATATAAGGCCTGATTGGGCAATTGTGGCATTTCCAGCATCCACAATTTTGATTTGGTAATCATAGTCATCACCAGCGACCAAATCATGGCCTCGAGTTGTCACATCATTGGTTGAAGCAGTTGAGGAGGTTGATACATTGAGGATGAGAATGCTTGGTAGTTGAGGAATAAATTCATCCTCATGGAACCCGATGACATCTTGGAATGATGTCATGTTCAAATTTGTTACATTTTCATAGAGGAACCCAATGAGTGCGTGTGTGTTCATGGTGGTTGGACCGTTCCAAGTGATGTTGTATGAGGCTTGGGTACTTGAAGCAGAAACCTGAATGACATCTCGATCAATTTGCGTTAAATTGACTGCATCATCAACAGAATACCCATTCGCAATTTCCTGATTATAATCGACGAGGTCGAGCACGAACCATTCCAAATCATAATCTATTGAAGAAGATAAATTCGTGAGCGTCAATGTTCCAGTGGTCGAGGAAGTCGTTTGCATTTCGAGCATTTCACAATAAATAAAATCAAAATCATCGTCAAGCATTGTTCCTGTAGATGAATACAGTTCTGCTCGTAGCACAACATAAGATTCGTTCACTGATGGGGTATAGGTGACATTCATGTTCATTGTAGTAGCATTTGCAGTAAAGTTACCCGTTTGAATTGTAGAATACACTGACGAACCGTCATTCAAAATTTGTTGAAGGGTAATGTTGTAAGAAAAAGTAGTCCCATTTGTTAGGCCTGAAAAGTCAACTGTACCGGAAGTTGTCGAACTCATGGTCACATCAACCGTTTCAAAGGTTTGACCACCGCCTGGATTATCGGTCTCAATTGAAATCGAATATATTTGGTTCGATGCTCCAGAGAATGAATAAAGATAAACATCGACAAAAGAAGTCATGTTGCTTGTAGCAGTGTATTGTAATGTCTCATCATCTGTCACTGATGAACCAGAATCAAGGATTGTTCCCGTACTCGATTCCCATCCTGCATCGATATCTCCATTCGCATGAGTAAACGTGATGTTCACATAATATGTGACTCCAGCAACCAATTGAATCTCATACATGTCGACATCGGTTGTCGTGTGTAATGACAAACCTGTGCATGAAATTGGAAGGACACTTGCGAGTGTAGCTGTTTGTTGAGTGTCGTTTGGCTCGAGAATATCACTTTGTACCGTGTTATTTCCGGTGCAAGGCGATGGAGGTGCTGAACCGTTGGAGATACCTCCACCTCCACCTGTGCTTTGGACATTGAATTTCCACATCGTCAATGTCCATGCCCCAACACCAGAATATCTTCCGATGCCGATGTATACCATTCCACCGTGTGGGGTTTGCGAGTTATTTGTTGTCACAGTCTCAGGATTGTTAAATATCGACGAATCGAGAGTAACATTGTTTGTTGTTGTCATGATCAAATCGAAATCATTGGTCGTCGTCGTGCCGTTAGGCAACGTGGTTGTTGATGAAAAAGAGAGTTGAACAGCAAGCCCCTGATTTGAGTTAAGGGCGACACGGAGCCAATCTTCGTCATCACCATAGTCGAGTTCTCCAGTACCACTGTAAGAACCTGTGAAGATATAATTGGTTAAATTCACACTCGTGTTATCTGGCAAGTCGCCGTTTGAACCCAAGTCGTTTTGGTTTGGGCCAATTGCAGAAACGTTGCCTAGAGATGCTGCTAATGTCGAAATAAGCAACAGAAATGTCACGGATAGTGATTTTAAAGTTGGCTTTTGGGTTGAAGAATTCTTCACCATGAACGAGGTAGCGGATGTTCGTATAAAAATGAGTGGGCGGAGATGAACCAAATTACGCTCACTAAATCGCTGTTGGAGCAACATGTCCGTCGCCCTTGTCGTCTGGCTGTCGCACTCTTGACCACACCCCTGACATCAATTCATCGTGATGTGTTTGACAATAATGGAATCGTCGGTACGCTTCTCGAAATGAATATGCTTTCTTTCCAGTAGCAACTAAGTAGCCTTCAGGAGACAAACGGGAAACGATTGTTCCTTCATCTTGGCAACCTGGCAAATCACACACTGGGGTTTCATTCATGCCTACACCTCAGCATCACAATACATTAACTCTTGCTTTCTCACTCGGGCTCCTCATCTGGTTCGATCACGAGGAGCGGCACATTTGCTTCGATAGCATCACCTTCTTGACATTGAACAGAAACAACGGTTCCTGCGATAGGTGCTTGGATTTCATTCTGCATTTTCATCGCCTCAAGGATGAGAACAACTTGACCTTCCTCGACCTGCTGCCCTTCTTCAACTTCAACTGTCACCACTTTTCCTGGAATATTTGCAGAAACGGTTCCCGATTTCTTCCGCCCTCCAGAAGCTGAACGTTTTGGTTTTGGCGCAGCGGTTGCCCCTGGCATCTCAATGGTAAATGTTGAGCCATCAACTGTCGCCTCCCATACTTCACCATTGAATTCAAGTTCGACTTCGTATTCTGTTCCGTTCACTTTGACTTTTCGAATATCTCCCATCGTCATTACCTCCATGGTGAACGGCCTGCTTTACTGTGAAGGATTGGTGACCGTCCTGATAACAACCTTCGATGATCTTGAGCCCAAATATGACCTTTTTGACGACCAACTTGACCTTGCTGGTCATCCGAGCCTTGCATCATTGAAAAGACTGCCATGATTGCAGCCATTCTCTTTTCTTCTTCACCCATAACATCATCTCACAGTGGAATGTTTCCATGTTTCTTTGCTGGCCGAAGTTCTTCTTTATCCATCAACATCGCAAGGGCCCGTGATAACTTTTGTCGAGTTTGATTGGGTTCAATTACATCGTCAATGTACCCGAGGGCAGCGGCTTTGTAGGGGTTTGCAAACGTTTCATTGAAGTCATTTGTCAGTCGCTCTCGCTCTTGCTCTTCGTTACGAGCGGATGCGATACGGCGTCGATGAATGATTTCAACAGCACCATCTGCACCCATGACGGCTAGTTCAGCAGATGGCCATGCAACATTGTAGTCTCCTCGAATGTGCTTGCTTGACATAACATCGTAAGCACCTCCGTATGCTTTTCGAAGAATCACGGTAAGTTTTGGGACTGTGGCCTCAGCAAATGCATACAACAATTTCGCTCCGTGACGGATGATACCACCCCACTCTTGGCCAGTCCCAGGCAAGAACCCAGGCACATCTTCGAGTGTGACTAAAGGCAAATTGAAAGCATCACAAAACCGGACAAAACGTGCAGCTTTATCGGAGGCATCGATGTCGAGACACCCTGCCAAAACTTTTGGTTGATTTGCGACCACGCCAATTGTTTGCCCGTTGAGGTGAGCGAAACCTACAACGATATTTTGTGCCCAATCTGGTTGCACTTCGAGGAATTCGCCATCATCCACGATCTCTTTGATGACATCAACCACGTCGTAAGGTTTGCTTGCCTCGGATGGAATAATCGAATCAAGTGCAGGACACGCACGGTCAGCGGAATCATTTGTTGGTCGCTTTGGTGCATGTTCAAGATTGTTTTGAGGGAGCATATCAACGAGTTCACGTGCCAAATCAATGGCTCCTTCATCGGATTGTGCTGTGAAATGGGATACACCTGATTTGCTTCCATGGGTGTGTGCACCACCTAATTCTTCAAAGGTCACCACTTCATTTGTTACCGTTTTGATGACCTCTGGCCCAGTGATGAACATGTGAGCAGTTTGGTCGACCATAATCACAAAATCTGTAATCGCAGGAGAATAGACGGCACCACCTGCACATGGCCCCATAATAACAGAAATTTGTGGTATGACACCAGATGCACGGACGTTTCTAAAGAAAATTTCAGCATAAGACCCGAGTGATGCTACGCCCTCTTGAATTCTAGCTCCTCCAGAATCGTTCATTCCGATCACAGGACGCCCGGTTTTCAGGGCCATATCAAGAACTTTGCAAATTTTGAGTCCGTGCATTTCACCGAGGGAACCTCCGTAGACTGTAAAATCCTGAGCGAACGCAAAGACTTCTCTGCCGTTGATCGTTCCATGGCCAGTGACAACGCCGTCTCCAGGAATGATATTTTTGTCCATATCAAAATCACGACATCGGTGTTCAACCAGTGCATCAATCTCCTGAAATGAGCCATCATCAAGGAGCAGTTCAAGCCGTTCTCTTGCAGTTAACTTCCCTCGTTGATGTTGTGCATCAATACGTGCTTGCCCTCCTCCCGAAGCACTTCTTGCTTTACGATTTCGGAGGTCTTTCAGCCGCTCTTCTGTGGTAGACATAGGCTTCCCTAACTTCATCTGTTTCACGAAACCCCTTATTGATTGCTCTTGTTTTTCAAAAAAAAAATCTATTCCCACACAGGTTCAAACACGGGATGAACGCATGGCTTGATAGGTTGAACCGTTCTCGCCCCAACATGAGCAGCCCAGTTCGAGTGGTTGTTGCAAAACCTGGCCTTGATGGCCATGACCGTGGGGCAAAAGTCGTTGCCCGTGCACTACGTGATGCGGGACATGAAGTGATTTACACTGGACTGAGGAGAACGGCACAGCAAATTGTTGACACCGTTCGAGATGAAGATGCCTTGTTCCTCGGACTATCATCACTTTCTGGTGCTCACAACCATCTTTTCCCTCGAATATGTCAATTGTTGGTTGCACAAGACATGGGTGATGTCATCGTTTTTGGCGGAGGCATCATACCTCATGATGACCGAGAAGAACTTCACAAAGTCGGTATTCGTGCAATCTTTGGACCCGGTACACCAACCTCAGAAATTCTACAATTTATCGAAGAAGCACGAAATATGGCCAATGTAGGCGTAGGGGGCTCATCAGATTGGCTATGGTCTTCATCAGCGTAGGCGATGTCATGGCAATCGAAGAGTTTCAAAGAGCAAAACAAGGCTCTCGTCGTGATTTGGCCCGCGTCCTTTCAATGATTGAGAATGGAACTGCATCGTTTTTGGACCAAACGAATGTTGACAAGAACCGTTGCATGAGTATCGCCATCACTGGATCCCCCGGGGTCGGCAAGTCGGTTCTTTGTGACCAACTGCTCACACACTGGGCGAATGCAGGCTTCAACATCGCTCTTTTAGCGGTTGATCCAAGTTCTCCGAGGTCAGGAGGCGCTCTCCTTGGCGACCGAATTCGATTAAAGTCAGTTGACGACGCATCAGTCAATGAACGAATATATGTGAGGTCCATTGCAACACGCACCTCATCAGGAAGTGTGCCTCTCATCGTTCGCGACATGGCTGAAGTTTTGCACGATGTTGGCTATGAAAGGGTGCTCATTGAAACCGTGGGTGCAGGACAAGCCGAACTACGATGTGCTGCCGTAGCCGATCGAATTGTTTTGGTCGAAGGTCCAGCAAGAGGCGACGGTATTCAAGCAGAAAAAGCAGGCTTACTGGAACTCGCAGATGCAATCGTTGTGAACAAAGCAGACTTGGATGGAGCACAGAAACATTTTGATGAAATCCAAGAATCAATTTCACTTGAACAAGATGAGCACCCGAAGATGTTTCTTGTTTCGGCTCTCGAAGGTCGAGGTACTGAACATTTGTCCGAACAACTCCTTCATTTACCATCGACCGAACGTGCAAAAAAATCGAGAATCTTCCAACATTTACTTGCTGCCCATGAGCAACGGCTAACCCAACATCCCCAATTGAATGATGTTCTCGAGCAACTTCTGGAGGGTACTCTTCATATCGAAGATGCACTATCGCAACTTAATGTCAGAAACTGAAACAAGTGCACATCCACTCGATGTGAGTGTCGAACTGACCAACCCAATCGATGAATCGGTCGGTGGCATGAAAGGCCACCTTCTTCGTCGTGGCATTCATTTGTCGATGGTCTTCATCCCGTACCTTTTTTTTGAATTCGGTGAAGAAATCGCCGATATCATTTCGATGCGACCAGATGAACTCATCTCTTTGCTTGTTGTTGCCATCGTCGCAGGCGAATATATCCGATTAAAGATGGGATTCACCGTTTTTGGCCAGCGTTCGTATGAGGCAACACAAATTTCAGCACTCGCTTGGGGTGGCATTTCAATCTGCCTCGTACTGCTCATCACACCGATGGAAGAATATGCTTACCCACTCATCTTGTCACTCGCTCTTGGCGACCCGTTCATGGGCGAGTTAAGAAGAAAGCAAGTGTCAAAAAATATGTTAATTTGCCTCACCTTGATTCTTTTATTGACGATATGGGTCGTATCATGGCATCTGTTCGGCACTCCTTTGTGGTTTTCACCCATAATGGCCCCGCTATGCATGATTTCCGAGTGGCCTCGGTATTCGATTATCGATGACAATGCGACAATGCTGCTCATACCGCTAGCAGGTGTCGTTACACTTATTCCATTCGTGAATTGAACACCGTTCATCGTTTTGATTCAATATCTTGAAATGGGAGGTATCTCACGAAAGGTTGAGGCATAAGCATGACCGAAGAGAAGGCAGGAGGCGACCCTCCTCAAATGGCATATTTTATCGCATTTGGATTGGCTATCATATTCTTAGGAATCACCATGTTCAGATACCCGCTTTGGGGACTTTGGTGAATCCACAAGCAACACTTGAAAAACAAAGGCGTTGACTTTTTGTTATGTGTGGCATAGGCGGAATACTCGGCCAGCCAGACGCTAGCATTGCCCACAAGATGAATAAAATTCAACAACATCGTGGCCCAGATGGCTCTCAAATTTTTATCGATGACAACATTTCCTTAGCACATGCACGCCTAGCAATCGTTGACCTCGTAGGTAGCCCTCAACCGATGAAAGGAGTTGGCAACGAAGTGTTGGTTGTCAATGGCGAGATTTACAACCATCGAGATATTCGCGACCAACTGAAGAGTTATCGCTGGAGTACTCAAGGAGATAGCGAAGCAATTTTAGCCTTACACGCCCAATCAAAGATGAATTCAACCAAGCGGATGTCTGCACAGGATCACGCCACTTGGATTTCAAAATTGGATGGTATGTTCGCCTTTGCTTTATGGGACGCAGATTCAAAGCAACTCCTTCTTGCAAGAGATGTCCTGGGCATTAAGCCCCTTGTAAGAACACAAATCGATGGTTCCTTGCTTTTTGCAAGCGAACACAAGGCATTGAGAGCAGATGAACGACACATTCCTTCAATCGATATGACAGCGATGGCTGTTCGATTAGCATACGAATACCCACTTGATGCGACGACGCTTCTCAATGATGTCTACCAAATTCGTCCGGGAACTGTTGAAGTATGGACAATAACAGAACGAGGTGCAGAATTAGAGGGTCTTGCTCAATTTGAATCCATTCAAAATCATTCAACATCGTGGAATGAAGCGACTGGAAGTCAGGAATTACTCGAGTCATTCACATACTCTGTTGAACAACGATTGATGTCTGATGTACCAGTTGGTATCGTCTTGTCTGGTGGACTTGACTCAAGCCTCGTGGCAGCTGTGGCCGAGGACGCTGCAGAACGTGCTGGTCAACCAGTACCTGAATGTTGGACGGTTGCAGAATCAGAAGACAACCCTGATTATATGGCAGCAGAAGATGTAGCTTCAAGTTTGGACCTTGTACATCATCAATACGTCATTCAACGTGAAGACCTCGATGGTGCAATTCAAAATTTAGTTTGGCATGGCGAGGACCTTGATGTTACCGTCGTCTTTTTCCAACCGCTTTTTGAAAAAATGAAGCACCATGTTACTGTGGGGTTATGTGGACAGGGTGCGGATGAATTGCACGGAGGTTACCCACGATACAAGAATATCCAAGGTCATCTTAACCTCATTGAACAACGTCTTCACGACATCGGCGATGATTTGACAAGCGATCTGATGACATCACCTTGGCCAAACAATGGACGATGGTACGCTGAAGACCACATGCCTATGTCGAAAAAAGGGGACCTCAACTCATTTCTCGATTTTGAACTTCATCACGGACAACTCACAAACTTCCAATTGCGACTCGTTGATCGGCACTCGATGGCACACGGTCTTGAAGTACGTGTTCCATTTCTAGGGAAGGAACATCGAAATGCTGCAACGGCTTTACCGGAGGTGTGGAAATTACCCCCCTCGGGTGTAGAAAAATTGGCCCTTCGAAAAGCTGCTGCTCATTCAAAACTACCTGAAGAGATTGTAAAACGCCCAAAACTACCTGCCGGAACTGCAACAACACCATCACTCTTGAAGCAAATTTTGTCTGAATATGATGCCCAAATCAATGAACTTCGCCAACATTATACTCCGTTTACAAAGGTGCTAAAACATCAAAAAGAATTAGCATTGGGGTTGGGTTTGTTCGAGGCCATGCACATCATTGATGGCGGTCGTGAAAAGAAACACTCAACCATTGATAATCTCATTTCAGAGGTGCTGCCATAATGAATCTGTCCGATATCACTCAACGTATTGAAGATAAACGTGAAGTGATTGAAGAATGGTTCGAAAAGAAAAGAAACATACACCCACGTCCGATTTACGGTAGCGTTGATGTACGAGATGCAGGTTGGAAAGTAGGTGTTGTCGACGCGAATCACTTCCCCGCAGGATTCAACAATATCGATGAGACAGATAAACCTCATATTGCCGCCCTGTTGAAGAATCATATTCTGAGGCAGCACCCCGATTGTTCATGGGTTCACCTCTATCCTGAAGCCCATACCCGAAATCCAGCTTATGTGGAGAATGTTCGTTCAATTCAACATTTGATTGAACTAGCAGGTTTCCATTGTACTGTAGGTTCAGTTGAACTCAGTGAAATTGGATTTTTGAACGGCATCAACGGACCATTGAAGTTATCAAAGGTTGAACTTGAAGAGGAAACAGAAACGATGTATGTCAACGAAGCCATTCCTTGTCTCATCTTACTGAACAATGATTTAACCGAGCAAATTCTTCCCCCGATTACGAAGCAACACATCACACCATCACCTCAAATGGGTTGGTTCCGAAGGAAAAAATCAGAACATTACGAGTGCCTTCAACCACTTGTCAATGAAATTGCAGAACTTCTTGGTATCGATCCATGGCACTTGCTCCCTGATTGGTTCGTTTCAGAGGATAAATGCCTCGATGAAGATGTTTGTAGAAAGAAATTAGCAGGTGACATTGATGAATTTCTTTCAAAAATACGTTCAAAATACAAGGAATTGGGAATTGAAAGAGAACCAGTAGCAGTCGTTAAAAATGATAGTGGCACATATGGATTGGGCGTTCTTATGGTTCATTCAGGTGACGAACTACTGAATCTATCAAATCGTAAACTCAACAAATTGAGATATGCGAAAGGTGGTTCAAAGGTTGAAAATTTTCTCATTCAAGAAGGCATACCAACACGATTGTTCACCTCAGAACAGAAACCTGCAGAACCCGTCGGTTATCTTGTCGATGGAGACGCAGCCGCATGGTTCTATCGTATCAATTCAAAAAAGAGTGATATGGACAACTTGAATTCACCTAGTGCTGAATTCAAACCTCGATCAGAAATGGAAGAACATGTTACACAACATGCAGACAACTGGCACACCCTCGTAGCAGAGTTAAGCATGCTCGCCATGGGTTCAGAACTTCAAAAGCAGTCATCGAACGAGGGCGTGTCGTGAAAAATAATCTTCAGCGTAGCATCCTCTACGTTGCAACGATTTTCATCGGATTGCTGTTGTCCTCTACAGCATTCTTCGGTCTTACAAAAGGAATCACTGCCGAGATGATTGTTTCATTGTTCGTTTGGGCATTGTTCATCAATATCTATAGAACAACCGATAGGAAAGAACGCATTGAAATGTTAACAGTTTTAGCATTCGCAACACCCATGGAATTGTTCTTTTCGGAAATATGGCTAATCTACGAATATCAACGCGGATTGATGCCACTCTTTGTTCCAGCTGGGCATTATTTTCTCTTCGACTTGGGACGGATCTGTGTCCAAAATCTGAACAACAGCATTACATATCTTGGATTACTTCCTTTGATTCCCTTTGTGATTTATGGATGGTATGATGGAAGTGACACGTCTGCAGTTCTCTTGTTGATTTTTGTCACATTATTCATTCGATTTGGGAAAGAATCTCAACTTTATGTCGTCATGGTGTGGTTAGCTCTCGCAATGGAACTTTGGGGCACATACCTCATGAATTGGACATGGTCCAGTCATGTTCCTTGGACAGGATTGACCGCATGGAACCCGCCCCTTCTTGTTGGTGCCTTCTATTGCTTAGGCGACCTTTTGGTTGTATGGAGTGTTGCTAAGTTTGAAAGCAAGCCATGAATTGGGTGATATGATGACAGGGGCGGATGACCTGCAAAAAAGGCGTCAGCAAGAAGCTGAACGCATCCGACAAGCCCTTGAACGTCAAAGAGAAGAACGGCATGCAGAATTAAAAGGTGGCGATACTGCTGTTGCTTATGTTGAGGAACGTTTGTGCATAGGTTGCGATCAATGCGACATTGTATGTGATGATGACGCGATTGAATTTTACAAAGTCCCTATGAGAAGCCCACTCCTCGTTGTTGAAAGCAACAAAAAAGCAAAAATTATCCGGGACAATTGCACTGGTTGCAGATTATGTGTTCTAGCATGTCCAACGGATGCAATCAAAATGATTGATAGGTGATATGAAATGTCAAAAGAAGGAAAGGAACCGTCTGCTCAACGCTTTGGAGGAGAATTCGGACCATATAGGAAAGAAGGAACAAAAGGTGTGACATTATCCACATTCAAGACGCTTGTATGGACTTCAAATATCGGAGGATTGCTTCTCGTCGTTCTCGCACTCGAACTTTTGTTTGTAGTTCAGAATTTCATGTGGGGATTTTTGGCATTGATAGCTGGCGTTGCTATTGCACTTTTCCCTTCAAACTATGAAATCGTAGGCATGGAAGAATCCCAAGAGGAAGCAGATGAGCAAGCATGAGCAAATTGTTAAGCCAAATCACCATTGACACACCACTACATCCACTTAGGATTCATTTCGACCAACATAGCATACATTACGCCTCATTCGTGCGTACGATTGAACACACAACCATCATTTACCCTGAACATGAAGAGTTTCGAAAACAAATTGAACTCTGGGTTTTCAACTTTTTTCAACGAAAGCCAACACCTGAGATTTCTTTCAATTTGTCAACTCATACGGCATTTCAACAAGATGTTTTGCGTGAACTTCTCAACATTGAATGTGGTCAAACAATTTCCTACAAAGAATTAGCTCTCCGTAGTGGTCGCCCTAACGCCTCACGCGCTGTGGGTTCAGTGATGGCAGCAAATCCCATTTTGCTCTTTATTCCATGTCATCGAGTGATTCAAACATCAGGACAATACGGTGCGTACTCTGGCTTTGGAGGCGTAAAATCGAAGCAAAGCCTCCTTGATTTTGAGGCAAATAAACATAATTATGACCAATAAAATGGTCAAACTCGTTGAGCAGGATACCGATGATAATGACATTCAGGACATGATTCAATCATCTAGCGAAGGTTAACTTTTTTTATGAACAATCGGAGATCAACGGAATTATTCAAACTCTGTAATCTCATTGCATGCTGGACATTTTGCTTTTCCTTTGTATCCCTCAGGAATCCTCAGTTGTTGACTACAGTTGGAACATGATGTGACAATCTTCACCTCTCTCTCGTTTTTTGAAACTTCAGAATCCCCAAACCAAAATGGTACAGGAGAAATAACGTCCAAAGCATCAATAAAATGGTTCAAATAATTTGGTTTGCCCTCCCTAAAATGATAATTTGAACTAAAGAGCGGCCCTGCTACAATAATCATGCACATACCTGAGCACATCAGAGACAAACCTGTCATTCCTTCCTCACCAAATCCGACCGACAGTGGTGTCTCTATATCGATAAAGATAAGCGAGAGTGCTCCAGATAAAAGTAGGATACCCAAGGTGATCTTCAAACCTACTTTGTATCCCTGAACGACAAGAGATCCACCAAAAACAAATGCAAGTCCAATACAAATACCAATGATTGAATGAGTTGGCGTCTCCCAATTCCAAAGGAAGGAATACCCCATTCTGAATAACCCGTATAACACAATAAAGATACCCAAGAATGCAGGTAAACTAGAATTGTATTCTGTAACATACACTTTGGTAATGTTCTGCTGTTGATTTGAAGGTGGATTTGAACTTATTTCAATTGACTCTGGAAGCTTAGATTCATCATCTTCCATTAAGCGAATGACGAC
>Ga0255757_10003859_pt1 | contig 13648 bp, 10 predicted proteins | sample 071ome_27_FD_179957 | JGI IMG/M metagenome (GOLD analysis project Ga0255757, IMG submission 179957) | Coastal salt marsh microbial communities from the Groves Creek Marsh, Skidaway Island, Georgia - 071409AT metaG (version 2) | ecosystem: Environmental > Aquatic > Marine > Intertidal zone >...
CGTCATCGTGGAAGACACCAGTGCACCGGTCATCACTCTCATCGGCGATACCAATGTGACCCACGAGGCCGGAAGTGATTACACCGACCTCGGTGCGACCTGGAGCGACGCAGTCGATGGCAACGGTACCTTGACCGGAGTGGGCGAGGTCGACGATCAGGTGCCCGGAACTTATACGCTAACCTTTGACTACAATGATAGTAACGGTAACGCCGCTACGACTGTGACCCGTACCGTGGTAGTGAAAGATACCAGTGCTCCTGTGATCACTCTGGTTGGCGACATCAATGTGACCCATGAGGCTGGTAGTGACTACACTGATCTGGGAGCCATCTGGAGTGACGCAGTTGATGGCAACGGCACCTTGACCGGAGTAGGTGAGGTCGACGATCAGGTTCCCGGAACTTACACGCTGAGCTTTGATTACACTGACAGTAACGGCAATGCCGCCACGACCGTTACGAGAACGGTAATAGTTTTTGATTCGACTGCCCCAGTGATTAGTTTGATCGGTGACACCAATGTGACCCATGAGGCCGGACGCGACTATACCGATCTGGGAGCGACCTGGAATGATGCAGTCGATGGTAACGGAACCTTAACCGGAGTCGGTGAAGTCGACGATCAGGTGCCCGGAACCTACACCATCACCTTTTATTACACCGATACCGCAGGAAATACTGCCACGACTGTGAACAGAACGGTCATCGTGGAAGACACCAGTGCCCCGGTCATCACTCTGCTCGGTGACACCAATGTGACCCATGAGGCTGGTAGTGATTATACCGACCTCGGAGCGATCTGGAATGACGCGGTCGATGGCAACGGAACATTAACCGGAGTGGGCGAGGTCGACGATCAGGTGCCCGGAACTTATACGCTAACCTTTGACTACAATGATAGTAATGGTAACGCCGCTACGACTGTGACCCGTACCGTGGTAGTGGAAGATACCAGTGCTCCTGTGATCACTCTGGTTGGCGACATCAATGTGACCCACGAGGCAGGCAGTGATTATACCGATCTGGGAGCGATCTGGAGCGACGCGGTCGATGGCAACGGAACTCTCACCGGGGTCGGCGAGGTCGACGATCAGGTGCCCGGAACCTACACCATCACCTTTGATTACAATGATAGTAATGGAAATGGAGCGGCGACTGTTACGAGAACGGTAATAGTGTTGGATTCGACCGCCCCTGTGATTACTCTGGTTGGTGACACCAATGTGACCCACGAAGCCGGCAGTGATTACACTGATCTGGGAGCGATCTGGAGTGATGCGGTTGACGGCAACGGAATGTTAGTGGGAGTCGGGTTGACAGTTTCTCTTGAAGAATTACACGACGCTTTACCTGGTGTTTATTTGGTAAGTTACAATTACACAGATTCTAATGGCAATGAGGCACTTGAACTTACTCGTTTTGTGACTGTCGTCGATACCTTGGGGCCAGTTATCACGCTTAGAGGATCGGGTCTTTTGTACCACCCTTATAAGACACCCTACACAGACCCGGGGGCTGTTGCATATGATGAAGTGGATGGAAATGTCACTGAAAGAATCGTGACTACAGGGTTTGTGGATCCAGAAGTGATGGGGGAATATCTGATGTCTTACGAAGTCGCTGACCTCAAGGGAAATGAGGCACGCAAGGTAATACGGATTATCAAAATAGATGATTCAAACTATGACCGCAGACCACAAAATTTACGGGCAAAATCCATACTTGGTATCGAGGAGAATCAACCGGTGGGCACGGTTGTGGGAGAATTGAATGTAACCAACCCGGACAGAGGTGAAATTGTTTACACGCTGGCAAGAGGTGAGGGGGACAGTGGCAATCGGTTCTTCCGGATAAGTGAAGATGGTATCATTAAATCAAGGGCAATTTTTGATTATGAAAAAACTCCTGAGTATTCAATACGGATACGGGCAACTGTACCGACTGGAGAATATGTGGAAGAGATATTTACCATCTCTGTCTGGGATGTTGTTGCGCCGATTGTAGAGACTTCAGTTCCTGAGGCACGTGATAAAGGAATGGTTTGGGTTGGTGGCCAAATCATAGAGTCTGAAGGAGCAAATAGTTGGAGCACTGGATTATTGATCAGTTTCAATAATCCTTTTAGCGATCCGAACCAGAAGGGAATCTTTCGGGTTCCGCAGGCCAAAAATGCGACCGAGTTTGGATTTGAATTCTTTCCAGGAGAGGACACCGAGGTTTTGTATGTAATGGCTTATGCCGAGAACTCAGAGGGTACCCACTATGGCCTACTGGAAAAATTCGATAATACTGGGGGTGATGGTGTTGATAACCGGAAGCGTGGAGATGTCTGGACGGGTGCAGAAAAGTTGGAAAATGCACCGGGTTGGTGGAATAGCTGGTGGTTTGGGGATTACTTTAAGGCAGAAAATGGCTGGTGGTATCAATCCGATCTTGGTTGGATATTCCCAAGTGGTGGAGTGGGGGGTGGTCTCTGGCTGTGGAAGGATGGACTGAATTGGGTATGGACGAAGGAGAATGTATATCCTTTCCTTTACTCGAGTGAGACTGAGTCATGGTATTATTTCTATGGTGGATTAAATAAAAAGCGCATGCTTTTTGATTATGCAAAGGATGCATGGCAATATCTTGACGATTCAGAAGTGGATGAGAGCAAGGCGGAGGAACTGGTGAAATGAGATATTTAAATTATTTATTTTTCCCTCTCTTACTAAGTTTGCTCTCCGCAGGTTTGCTTGTTGCTCAAGATGGAGAGTCGAATCAAGGTGCGTTGATTTTGATCAGCAAGGAGGGAACAATCCGGTACCTGGACAAGGTTGGAATTCCGCAGGAAGATATAAAGATTGGAAGTATTATACCTCCCAGCTACCTGGTCGAAACAGGAGAGGATGGTAAGCTAACCGGTCTTTTGAGTAATGGTACTTTGCTCACTCTTACGGAAAATACCCGAATGAAAGTGGCCACATTTGAGCAGGAACCTTTTGAGGATGATGGTCGGAAGTTGGCGGAGTTACCTGGTGAGCCAAGTCAGTCGAAAGTGGACCTTGAACTGGAGTATGGTTCCCTGGTGGTGAAGACAAAAAAGCTAAGCAAGGGATCAAACTTTACCATCAACTCCCCACTGGGAGTGGCGGGAATCCGTGGAACCGAGTTTCAAATGGCATCCAATCCCGGACAGGGTGTGCAACTGGATGTGACCGAGTCGACCGTAGCTTTTACCCCTCCGGGTGGTGGACAGTCCATACCTGTAAGCCAGGGGAGTGGATTAAGTGTCTCGCCAAGCGGAGTGCCGACCCAACGTCCGGTCAATCCAGTGGTTGCTACCAAGATTGAATCGACCAATCAGGCTGCGACGGAAGCAACCCAGAATGTTTCCCTGGGCGAGGTGGTCTCGGCGGTGGAGCAATCCGCTCAAAAGAGTTCCAGGGAAGCGGAGGTTCAGGAAAATGAATCATCTGAAGAGGGAACAAAAACAGAAACCGATGCAGTTGAGAAAATTGATGATGCGGAAGATGAGGATGAATCAGGTAATGAACAAATCAGTCCAGATACTAACACTGGGAAACAGGATTCAATCGATAATGAGAATCCTGGGGAAACAGAGCAGGGGGAGGGTGATGAAAAGCCAGCACCCAAAGAAAGTCCCGCAGGGGATACAAAAAAAGGAGACAAAAAGGATGGAGCATCCAAGCCCAGTGCAAGCAAACCGGTAAGCCCTGAAAAAAGGAAGGTGGAGCAACCCGATCAAGCGATGTTGCTGGAAAATAACCCGGGTTTAAAAAATAACCAAAAACTTTCCAAGTTTGGTCTGAGTAAGGAACAACAGGAGAAATATGAAAGACTGTCTCCGCGGGCCCGTGAGGAAATTGTAAAAGAGCAACCGCAGGTGGTGCGACGTTTACTATCGATGAATGAGTTTGAAGGAGATAAATCCGATCTTTTTTATGGGCACGAGCAGAGGACCAGAGAATTGTTACTGACGATGCAGGATGATGTACTGATCAATCTGCTCGATGCGGATGTGGATCCAGTGCTGCTAAAAGAATCTCTGCAAAAAATAAACCAAGCTGTGGTGAGACCAGAAAATATTCCTGATCGTGAACCCGATCTGGTCACCAATGCCCGTGCCATTGCTCTGGGGGAGAAACTGAAGGAACAGGGAAAAAGCGATTTGATGGAGGACTTACTGGAAATGTCGGGAGGGGTGTTGAACGAACAATGGTTAAGGACAGGCGAAATAGCAGAGGTGCTCACGAGGAACTTAGAGGTGAATGATTTTACCTCGATGGAAACCTTCTCTGAGGAAGAAGTATTTGGAAATCCATTCTTCCCGGAACTAGCCAATGTTTATGAGCAACTGGAATTGGATGCCTTGGTGAATGGTGCGGATAAAGTGATGGGTGCAGAACAATTGATCGTCAGAGAAAATGCCCGTGCCTTTGGTAGTCATTTCAGTCAGGGGGTAAAGGAAGTGGTGCTGATGAGTAAAAGTTCGATGGATTTTCAGGGTGATTTTACATGGGAAGCGGAGCAAAAAGACGGAGCAAGATTGGTACTCATGACCACAGGAGATTTGAAGATAAAAGAAGGAACCACATTACGATCTGCCACAAGTGATTTGGTGTTGGCGACCCGAGAAAATCTTCTGCTCAAACAAGTGGATCTGGATGGGGCCAGGGAAGTGACGATTCGGGGGATGAGGGATGTGGTGTTGAACGATGTAAAGATCGGAGCAAGTGAGCTTGCCAGAATCAAAGCCCGGAGGGATTTGAATGTAAATGGTCTGGGCTTCAAACGCGATGTGTCGAGAATTATGATGGAGGCAACTACAATCAGGTTGAGGAATGTGGATTTTCCCGGTGCCTCTCAGGTTCGGTTAAACAGTTTAAAAGGGCCACTTGATGGACGGTATCCAAATTTTGGCACTTCGATTCCTTCAACCCAACAGATTGGTCGGGTGAATTTTATCCAAAATGTGAAGTTGGGAGGCAATTTGTTGCATGACCGCCCGAGTTTTGATTTGCATGGGAAAAATATAAAGATTGGGACGATCCCTCGTCCGTAAGTAATTAGAAATAAGTAACTTGGTTACTTATTTGGATGGTCGACAGTTACATTTAGCGGATCTTTGATCTTAATAGGTTTTGCATATGTAGTTAGAGGATGCCCATTGGATAATACAAACACTTAACTCTTGTTTTAGTTCAGTTTGTTTTTTTGTAGCTTGATTAGCTCACCAATTCCTTTTTCTGCCAGACCAAGAAGCTCTTCCAATTGGGCTCGCGAATAAGTCGCTTCCTCTCCGGAGGATTGTACTTCCACAAATTCTCCGGAACCTGTCATGACTACATTGGCATCTACCGAAGCATCGCGGTCTTCAGGATAATCCAGATCGAGCACACATTTATCTTTGTAAATACCCACGCTGATGGCAGCGAGATGGTCGAGGATTGGGTCTTCCTTGAGCTTGCCTGCATCGAGCAAGCCGTTGACTGCAATGCGGGTGGCCAGCCAGGCACCGGTAATGGATGCGGTACGGGTACCCCCGTCTGCCTGCAGGACATCGCAATCGATCCAGAGGGTTTTATCTGTCAATTTTTTAAGGTCGAGCACTGCTCGGAGAGAACGGCCGATCAAACGCTGGATTTCGATATTTCTGCCATCCTGCCGGCCTTTGCTGATGGGGCGGTCTTTTCGGCTGAGAGTGGCATAGGGGAGCATGCTGTACTCAGCGGTGAGCCAACCGCCCTGAATTTTTTGCTGACGCATCCAACCAGGCACCCGGTCCTCGATCATTGCTGAGCAAATGACCCGTGTGTTTCCAAAGGAACAAAGCACGGAACCGTTGGCATGCGGGGCAATGCCGAGTTGAAAATCGACTGGGCGCATTTGGTCGAGAGCACGTCCGGAGGGTCGTTCAAAGATTTGATCAAGTTGGGAAGCAAGGTCAGTGGGTTCGTTCATTTCACACTTTATACTCGATTAAGGGCTCGGGGTCGAGCACGGGAAGGTTGCACGCTTCAAGCTGTTGGCCAAACCAAGCACGGGAATCCGGATCGCCGTGGTGAAGGACAATTCTTCGAGGGCTGACCGAGCGGGCGTAGGCGAGCAATTCATCGCGGTCAGCATGTCCACTCAAATCGTATTGCCGGAGGGTGGACCGAATCTGGGTCTGGATATCGACCGCTTCAAATACAAAGGGGTCTCCCTGAGTAAGGGTAAGCAATTGGCCCCCCGGAGTGTTGGGGTCGCAATACCCGACAAAGAAAACCCCATTTCGATCATCTCCGAGCATCGAGGATGCAAGCATGTAAGAGGGGGTGTTTTCAACCATCATCCCACTACTTACCAAATAGATACCCTGCATAGGCAAGGGTTCCCCTGGTTGGATTTTGCGAGGAAGGGGTTGGGCACCCAGACTGCGCAAAACCTTCCGCGAAAAATGGATCCGGTTAAAATTTCGAGAGATCTGGTGCATGTGGTTGACCAGGTCCATACCCAGACCCGAACAAAAAACCGGGGTGGTCGGAAGGGCCTTGTTTTTACGAGCCTCGTCCAGAACCACCAGCATTTCCTGCATTCGTCCAAGTGCGAAGACAGGAATCAGGGCAGAACCACCTCGGTTGAGGCATTTACGGATATCCTGAAGCAGCCGAACGATTTCAGCCTCTCTTTGCTTCCCCGCGGGTCTTTCCGATAGGCCTCGAGTGGTTTCCATCACTAGGGTGTCCACAGGTTTTGATGGAAGTTGGGCACCATCCAGGGTACGTAAATCATTAAAAAGTACATCACCTGTAAAAAAGGTATGCTTGCCTTCGTAAAATAGATCGAAAGAAACGGCTCCGGCGACATGACCAGCATGATAGGCGGTGATTTCGATTTCTTTGCCTTGTTTTTCAAAAATCAGGGGTTCTCCAAGCGGGAGAACTTCCATCCGGTCGTAGAGGTTGGTTAAATCGGAACGCCCGTAGAGGGGGAGTTCGGGAAGGTTGAGCTCGCTACGCTGTCTCTTCATCACCGCAAGGGAATTGGAAAGCATTCTCCGGATAAGTATTGAACTGGGGTAACTCAGGAATAAGGGTGCTTGGGGATGAAGTTTGGCAAGCAGGGGAAGGCTTCCCAAATGGTCAAGGTGGCAATGGGTGAGCAATATAAAATCGAGCTTCCCGTTGGGGATGAGATCGTGACGGGGAAGGGACTCATTCCCTGCGTACTTTGGATGCAGCCCCGAATCCACCGCAAAATGAAAAGGCCCTATTTTGCAGTAAGTGCAGTTGGCCCCGATTCCACCATGGGGATTAAGATCGGTAATTCTCACGAGTTGGACGGAGGGGGGGAGGAGTCAATGGGTACTTCCATGCGAAAGGGTTTCAGCCGAACATGGACCTTATTGCCAATTTCATCGATCCCATGAAACGACCCACGGGCTTCGGCAGAAAGGTGGGTCACATGGTAACTATTGTATGAGAAGGAACCACCAGGTTCAAGTACGGGGCATTCTCCAACAATTTTATCGCCTTCCACCACCGTGGTCGTACCGTCCTCATTGACGAGGATCCACTTGCGTCCAAGCAAAGTTACGGTGCACTCGGTGAGGTTTTGAATGGTAATAAAATAAATAAAAGCGTGTAGATGTGCACCTTGAATGGTTGACTTTTCCTTGTGGTGGACGAGTTTATCGAGTTTGGCCTGCAGACCATGGAGTTCATTGCTGTTTTCTTGCACGTTTTAAGAGTCAATTTTTAGCAGGAGAGCTGTCAAAGACCAATTCTTTTCGATTTCGGTAGAAGAGTTGTCCACATTTGGCGGAAAGTTCTTGCCCGAAACGCATCGGCTTGCACTAAGTTTTCGGATGTCCAAATTTGCATTGCTTTCTGTGAGTGACAAAACCGGCATTGTTCCGTTTGCCAAGGCTTTAGTCGATCAACATGGTTTCACCCTGCTGTCCACTGGTGGAACAGCCCGTTTGTTAAGAGAGGAGAGTGTGCCGGTCACGGATGTCAGTGAGCATACCGGATTTCCCGAAATGATGGATGGTCGGGTGAAAACCCTCCACCCCAAAGTACACGGAGGGCTGCTTTGTCTGCGAAATAACTCACAACACCGAGAAGCGGCAGATAAACATGGAATCGATATGATCGATTTGGTAGTGGTCAACCTCTACCCATTTGAGGAAACCGTTGCCCGAGATGGAGTGACCTTTGAGGAAGCGATTGAGCAGATCGATATTGGCGGGCCTTCGATGCTTCGCAGTGCGGCGAAAAACCATCGCGATGTGACCGTGGTGTGCGACCCTGCAGATTATGACCGGGTGCTCGCATCTATGGATTCTCCTCACAGCGGAGCCGATCTCCGGCGGGAGCTGGCTCAAAAAGTCTTTGCCCGCACTGCCTCCTACGATTTGGCGATCAGTACCTACCTAGAGAGCCAGTCCAATGATGTGCCGGATTTGGATGCGATTTCTGGATTTCCTTCTGAGATGGGCATTCAGGCTAAGAAAGCAATGAGTCTACGCTACGGTGAAAACCCCCACCAGCAGGCCGCACTCTATGGAGATTTTCTCGATCATTTTGAGCAGCTTCAGGGCAAGGAGCTTTCCTACAACAATATCCTCGATGTTTCGGCTGCTGCTTATTTGATCGGTGAGTTTGAACGGCCCACCGTGGCCATTCTCAAGCACACCAATCCATGCGGAGCCGCCAGTGCAGATGATTTAGAAACGGCTTGGGAGCATGCTTACGCCACCGACCGGCAGGCACCTTTTGGCGGGATTATTGTGGTCAATAATACCTTGGACCATGGTCTGGCCAACAAGATCAGTGAAATCTTTTGCGAAGTCATCATTGCTCCTGGATTTACCGACGAAGCGAGGGAGGTGTTTGCCAAAAAGAAAAACTTAAGACTGCTGGTATCCAGTGCCGGATTTGGGGCGGAGACCCTTCAGGAAATTCGTTCCGTGCCGGGTGGATATCTTGCCCAAGATCGCGACCAGAAAAAGATCAACCCCAAGGCTTTTGAGGTGGTAACCCAGCGTCAGCCGACCGAAGAGGAGTGGCGATCGATGCTCTTTGGCTGGCGGGTGGTTCGCCATGTGAAAAGCAATGCAATTGTGTATTCTGGCGATGAAAGAACACTGGGCGTGGGCGCGGGCCAGATGTCGCGGGTGGATAGTTCACGAATTGCCGTGTGGAAGGCAGGGGAAGCGAAATTATCCCTCACCGGTTCCACCATCGCTTCGGATGCATTTTTTCCTTTTGCTGATGGCTTGATTGCCGCAGCAGATGCCGGAGCGACTGCGGCAATCCAGCCAGGTGGAAGTGTACGCGATGATGAGGTGATTGCGGCAGCCAATGAGAGAAACCTCGCCATGGTCTTCACTCAGAACCGGCACTTCAAACATTGATCCGGTCTTGTCTCTTTTCAAGCTCCTGATATCGATGGGTAAAGGATGATCCCTGTGCTTCGAAAAATTCGTTTATCCTTACTTGGAGGAATCGCATCCACCGTTTTGCTCTTTGGTTGCGGGCAGGCGATGCTTTCCGATGAACACCTGGCCAACCGGTCGAAAAAAGAGTTCGCCAGGATGAAGCAAAAAGAGACCATCTCCAGCAATCGATCTCAACAGGATATGATTAAGGAGATCGGCAAGCGGATTGCCGGGGTAGCTCAAATTGACCTGCCAGGAACGGAGTGGGAATTTGTGGTTTTTCAAAAAGGCGAGGCCAATGCTTTTGCCATGCCTGGCGGAAAGGTTGGTGTAAATAGCGGGCTGATCGATCTGGCGGCCGGAAATGAGGATGAGATTGCTGCGGTAATGGGTCACGAAATAGCCCATGTCGCCTTGAGGCATAGCAATAAGCGGATGAGCCAAGCCATTGGGCTGGGAGTGGGTGGAGTTATCCTCGACGTGGCCCTTCGCAACCAAAGCTCATCTGATCGCATGCTGGGACGGGCGGCCTACGGGTTGGGTTCTACCGTGGGGCTGGCTTTGCCTTTTAGCCGTGAAAATGAACTCGAGGCGGATCATCGAGGACTCTACTATGCGGCCATGGCAGGGTACGATCCGAGGGGAGCGGTCAGCTTCTGGCGAAAAATGGAGGCCAAAAACAAGGGCAAACGAATGCCTCAGTTTTTATCGACCCATCCAAACCCCGGAAACCGTATTGAATTTTTAAACGAAAAAATGAACCATGCTCTTGGCCTGTATCGTCAAGCAAAGCTGGCACGTGGAGAAAGACCCAACCCATGAGCATTTTATTCAATGATCCCATACAGGCACTTAAAGATTATGTGGCCTATCCCAGCGTCTCTGCCGATTCCTCTTTTTCTTTGGGAGTCGCAGGAGCCCGTGATTTTGCGTGCACTCAGTTAAAAGACCTCGGTTTTTCTGTGGATCTAGTGGAAACTCCCATTCACCCAATCATTGTGGCCACCCGAGGAGACCCCTCTTGGCCAGGTGTGGTTATTTATGGGCATTATGATGTACAACCCCCCGATCCGGTCGATCTTTGGACAAGTAAGCCCTTTGAGGCGGAGGAAAGAAATGGTAGGCTTTATGGGAGAGGAGCAGCAGATAATAAGGGTCCGCAAATCGTTCATATGGCTGCTCTCGCACGAGCCCTGAAGAAAAACCCCAATCTTCCCTTGCGTATTACCTACCTTATCGAGGGTGAGGAGGAAATCGGCAGTCCCAGTTTCCGCAAGTTTTTAGAACAGGGAAAAGATAGGCTAAAGGGCGATTTTTTACTCGTATCAGATACGGGAAGTCCGGGGCCTGAGCAATTGGCGGTGACCACAGGGTTACGCGGATTGGTCGCATTGGAGGTCAAGGTCTATGGTCCAAAGCAGGATTTACACTCGGGAGTGCATGGAGGTGCGTTACTCAATCCCTTACAGGCTTTGGCTCATGCTTGTGCCACCCTGCACGATGATCAGGGCAGGGTTACTGTGCCTGGGTTTTATGATGCGGTACAAGATCCCCAGAAATGGGAACGCCAAGAACTGAGTAAGCTACCGATTACCGAATCAGCGTACGGAGAGTTTTTGGGTGCACCCGGTTTTTTCCCTCCTCCGGGTTACTCTCCTTTGGAAGCGATTCGGTTTTGCCCAACCCTAGAATTCAATGGTCTGGGCGGAGGTTATCAGGGTGAGGGTTCGAAAACAGTGATCCCAGCAGAGGCCTTTGCCAAGATTACCTGTCGTTTAGTACCTGATCAATCTGCCGAGGATATTGCGGATAAAGTCAAAAAAGCATTACAGACTGCATTTCCGCCAGCCGTTCGGGTGGAGGTTGAAGCCAAAGGTGGAGGCGATCCATATGTAATTCTTCCCCCAGGCAAACCCGGAGCAATTTCGGGGAGCAACCCCCTTATGGAAAAAGCATTTTCTTTGGCTGAAAATTGCATCGAGCGATCTTTCGGGTCCCGTCCTCTTTATCTGCGAGAGGGCGGAAGCATTCCTATTATTCGGGACCTCAAGGAAGTCGTGGGACTTGACTCCCTCATGCTTGGTTTATTTACCAATGAGGATAACCTTCACGCTCCTGATGAAAGCTTCAACCTCGAGATAATGGGCAAAGCCATCGATGCGTTTGAAGCGTTTTTCCTAAGACTTGCCGAGGAGGATTAACTAATCTCCTTTGGAAAGGACGAATTCGGCCCTCCTGTCTAGGCTAGCCTGATCGGCCAGAGCTTGAGGAATTGAAGTTTCGTCTCCAATCGAGAGGGTGTCGATTCGGTGCGGGTCCGCACCGAGCTCCACCAAGTACTGCTTGACGGAATTGGCTCGCCTTTCACCAAGGGCCTTATTGTATCCCGAAGTACCTTTCCAATCGCAGTATCCCTCAATCAATAGACGAGCCTCCCTGTTTTCGGTGAGAAATTCAGCAATCTCGATTACTTTCGGCCGTTCTTCGGGAGGAAGATTAAACTGATCGAAGGCAAAGTAAACGGCCTCAAAAGGACGAATGGAATTTGCCGGATCCATGAATTTTTCATGATCTGGGTCACGGGGAAGTAGAAGGTCTGGTGTGCCCAGCAAACCGCTTAATGGCTCTCCAACAGGAGATACAAAGTTTTGTTCTTCACCGCGGTCAATCAATAATCCATTGACCGTATCTGTTTCAGGGGACCTTGATAATTCACTTTTTGGAGTGGCGGTACGGGAGCAACCCATGACCCAAAAAGAAAGAAGAATCAGGCCAGAAAGGCCTGAGGCAAAAAACATTGATCAGGAACCACCCAGCACCACGAAGTGTGCTTTCCGCTCCATTGCTGAGGTGGATGAGTCGGCGTTGGGCGTGGCGAATTCATCGCCCATTGAAAGGACATCAACCCGATCGGGGTCTGCTCCTAAATCGACAAGATATTGCTTTACACTTGATGCCCGGCGGTCTCCTAAAGATTTGTTGTAAGCAGGGGTGCCTTTCCAGTCACAATAACCTTCCACTAAGATACGGGCATCGATGTTGGATTCCAGGTAGGTGGCTACATCCTGAAGTTTGGCTCGTTCATCTGAGTTGATGTTGTATTGATCGAACCCAAAAAAGATAGGCTCAAATGGACGTTCCCCATCAGCCAAGTTATCTCCCCAAAATGGATCTTGCGGAGCAAGACCATCACCGGCAAGGCCTGTGATCGTAGCACCCACTGGTGAAAGAAGTTCATCACTTTCCCCATTCTGAGATCCTATGTTTACAAAGTTTCCACGCTCTCCACTCTTGAGCAACGCCGTATCCCCAGGAGACAAAGCCTGTTTCTTGGAACAACCAACAAAACCATATGACACGAGTGCCATAGCCAATAACCACACTTTATTATTCATGTTTATAATTCCCGCTTTTGAATGTTTAAGAAAGGACCCATCATCCTCTCTATGTTAACTATTTCCTTGCGCGCGATCTTATGTTCGTCAAATGGAAAAGGGAATAAAGATGGAATATTTTTTAATCGATAATGGATCGCTTCGCCCAGGATCAATCATTCAAATGCGCCAAGTTGCTCATGAATTGAGCGTTTTGACTGGTCATCAAATTCGCCCTTTTGGTCTGATGCATTCCCACAAAGTGGACCCTAAGGCTTTGGAGGATGAGCCAGCTAATTCGATGCAGAAATTTTTAACTTCTGATGAATGTCAGAAGGTGGAAGAAATTAGGGCCTTACCCTTTTTTCTAGGACCAAGTATGGCGATTACGGACTGGTTGCCTGAAAACTTAGGCTTATGGAAAAATAAAATGGATTCGAGGGAATTTCGTATCCTTCCGCCCTTGTACCAGTTCGGAGATGATCGTTTGGCTCAGGCGACGAGCGAGCTTTGCCAGCAGGCTATGAAAAATGCCGGTTTCCATAATCCCTATGTGGCGATGGTGGATCACGGCACTCCTTTGCCCGAGGTAAACCAGGTGCGGGAAGAGGTTGGCGGGAAAGTAGTGGAGTTGCTTGGCGAAACCGTGAGCGGTTTCTCCACCTGTGCGATGGAAAGACGCCCGGGCAAAGAGTACGATTTTAATGATCCATTGCTGGAGGATTTATTGAAGGGGTGGTTCGCTGATGGAGTTAGGGAGGTGGTGCTTTCCCAGTTTTTTTTACTGCCGGGCAGGCATGCCGGACCGGGTGGGGATTTAGCCCAGATTTGCCAGCCCTTGACCG
>Ga0255757_10003877_pt1 | contig 13627 bp, 12 predicted proteins | sample 071ome_27_FD_179957 | JGI IMG/M metagenome (GOLD analysis project Ga0255757, IMG submission 179957) | Coastal salt marsh microbial communities from the Groves Creek Marsh, Skidaway Island, Georgia - 071409AT metaG (version 2) | ecosystem: Environmental > Aquatic > Marine > Intertidal zone >...
CGTCTCTATACCCTCAGGGTTATGGTACACCGTCATATCGCCACTCATTATGACCTACCTTTTAGTTAAATTCTCAGGGGCAGATTTGATGGAATCTACTATTATATCAAGAAGGGTTGGTTATAAAGATTACATTAATAAAACCTCCAAATTCATACCATGGCCACCAAAGAAATAAATTGTGTTAGGATAAATTTAAGTTGAAAATTTCTTTTAAGAAACTTAGTTTTATACATATATATTTTACATTTAGATTATTTTATAAATGATTGATTTTATTAAGATTTTAATTTTTACTCTTTTTTTTACGGGTTGCTCAATGAATGAAACCAAGGTACCTATAGTAAGTCATGTTGATATTGATTCATTTATGGGTGATTGGTACGTTATTGCACACATCCCTGCCTTTATTGAAAAAAATGCCTATAACGCCATTGAATCTTATAAGAAGAATAAGGATGGAACCATTGCTACCACCTTCACTTTCAATGAAGGCTCCTTCGATGGTCCAAAAAAACAATACAATCCTAAAGGATTTATTGTGGAGGGCACCAATAATGCTGAATGGGGCATGCAATTTGTCTGGCCAATCAAAGCTCAGTACAAAATTAGCTATTTGGATAAAAGCTACACACATACAATAGTTGCAAGAGATGCGCTAGATTATGTTTGGCTTATGTCAAGAAATAAAGAATTACCTCATGAGGATATTGTGAAATTTACTGAAATGATCAAGGCCATGGGTTACAACACAGACAACTTAAGATTGGTGCCGCAACAGTGAAGCTACTCAATTTCTTTTTTAGCTGGTTTGATAATCGAATAAAAGAAAGGGAGTACCAAAGAAAAAAACTAAATGCTCAAGACATTGATTGGCTCAGAGTGATTCCATACATAGGCCTTCACATCGCGGTTATCTCTTTATTTTTTGTCGGCTATAGCCATACCGCGCTGATTGTTTTTATTATTCTTTATGCGCTGCGAATGTTTGCCATTACCGGCTTTTACCATCGCTATTTTTCCCACAAATCTTTTAGAACCTCACGACCGATGCAATTTATTTTTGCGGTTCTTGGAGCATCTGCTGTGCAAAGAGGCCCCCTCTGGTGGGCTGCACATCATAGAAAACATCATGTTCATTCAGACACCGAGCATGATCATCACTCCCCTATGACCAAATCCTTTTTTTGGAGCCATACAGGCTGGTTCCTAACGAAGGAAAATTTTCTTACTGAAATTAGGTGGGTCAAAGAGCTTGCAAGATTTCCCGAGCTAAAACTCATAGATCGTTTCGACCTTATTGTGCCAATCATTTTTTGTGTTGGCTTGTTTATCTTGGGTGAGCTATTAAGCAACTTCTATCCAGGGCTTGAAACCAGCGGTTGGCAACTTGTTAGCTGGGGTTTTGTCCTCTCTACCATCATTTTATATCACTCAACCTTCTTAATTAACTCTGCATCGCACCTTTGGGGTAAAAGACGCTACAAAACCAAGGATGGAAGTAAAAATAATTTTATCTTGGCTTTGCTTACCTTTGGCGAGGGTTGGCATAACAATCACCATCATTACCCTGGCTCCGCACGTCAAGGATTCTATTGGTGGGAAATTGATATCACATACTACATCCTCAAACTCATGTCGTATATTGGCCTTATTTGGGATCTCAGGACTGTATCTCCTACAGTTCGTGAATCAAATAAAGCCTAATCATTTATGAAAGTAGCAATCATTGGATCCGGAATTGCGGGAAATACGACCGCGTACCTACTTTGCGATAAGCATGAAATAACCTTATTTGAAAAAGAAGACAGAATCGGTGGTCACTCACACACACACGAAGTCAGCATTGAAAATAAGATCGTGAGTGTTGATACAGGTTTTATTGTATTTAACAAAAAAACCTACCCACTATTTACAAAGTTGTTAGATGATTTAAATGTTGATTACATTAACAGTCATATGAGTTTTAGCGTGCATTCAAAGAAAAATAATTTTGAATACAACGGTACTAATTTAAATGGATTGTTTGCACAAAGAAAAAATCTACTCAACCCTCGTTTTATCATGATGATTTATGAAATTATAAAATTTAACAGACATGCCAAAAAAATACTTAATCAAACAGAAAATATAACCATGCAAGAATTGTTGAATCAATTAGGTTTATCCAGCTATTTTCAACAAAACTATATTTTTCCTATGGGTTCAGCGATATGGTCATCAGACATTAATGCCATTATGAATTTTCCAGCTCATTTTTTTATCCAATTCTTTGAGAATCATGGAATGTTATCTATCAATGAACGACCTCAGTGGCTCACCATTAAGGGCGGTAGTAAAAATTATGTTGCAAAGCTGACCGAAAAATTTAAAGATAAAATCAGAACAAATAGCCAAATTAAGACTGTTCATAGAAAAAAGGATAAGGTGGAGGTACAGAGTAATCACGGCAATGAAACCTATGATTATGTTTTTTTTGCATGCCACAGCGATGAAGCTCTCAAGCTTATGGCTAATCCAGCCCAAATAGAAAAAAATATCTTAGATGCAATCCCTTTTACCCAAAATGAAATTACTCTACACACAGATGAAAACGTATTGCCGAAATCAAAAAGAGCGTGGGCTGCTTGGAACTATAATATAGATAACGATGTTAATGACCCCATATACCTTACATACAACATGAATATCTTGCAAAGTCTTCCATTAAAAATACCCTTGCTAGTAAGCCTTAATTCGGGCCATCTTATTAATCAAGCTAAAATCTTAAAAAAATTTAATTATAGTCATCCCTATTTTTCAATTCAATCACAAAAAGCACAGGATCAGAAAAAATTAATTAATGGAAAAAATCGTTCATTTTATGTTGGCGCTTATTGGCATAACGGCTTCCATGAGGATGGTGTTAAAAGCGCCTATGAGGCCGTAGATTTATTTAATAGTTTAGTAAACTAATATGCATTCAATTTACAAAGGTACTCTAAGCCACCGCCGAATAAAGCCTAAAAAACATCAGTTCAAATATGATGTCAGTATGCTATTTATTGACTTATCTGAAATAAATCATGCTTTTTCAAAACTTTTTTTTTGGAGTTTAAATCGACCCAATTTAGCTTCATTTTATCGAAAAGATTACTATGGTCCAGATCATGAGTCACTGGAATATTCTATTAAGAAACTTGTTGAGAAAAATTTATCCATTAAATTTAGCGGTAAAGTATTTCTCTTAACAACGATTCGTTTGTTTGGCTTTTGTTTTAATCCTGTTAGCTTTTACTATTGCTATAACAGTAAAAATAAACTTACAGCGATTGTCTCTCATATCACAAACACACCATGGAACGAGCGACATGCCTACGTCCATGACTGCCGAAATAAAAAGATTCACTCTAAAGGGATTGAATTCAACAAACAATTTCATGTCTCCCCTTTCATGCCTATGGACATTAGATACAATTGGACTTTTACTGAGCCAAAAGATTTTCTTTATGTATCCATGGATAACTTTAAAAAGAATGAATTAATGTTTAATGCAACACTGAAGCTAAAAAAAAGAGCCTGGAATTCATGGGAGTTGAATAAAATTCTTTTTCTAACGCTTCCCATGTCGTTTAAGGCAATTTTTTTAATTTACTGGAATGCCTTTATGCTCTTTATAAAACGCGTAACATTTTATCCACACCCATGATATCAAATTCATCAATCCATCAGCTATCTAAAAAAATTATTCATAGACATTTAACCAAACTCAGTCATGGCCAACTTATTTTAGCCGAACCAAACAAGAAATATATCTTTGGTAAAAAAGATCAGATTACAGCCGAGATAAAAATTAAAAATATAGCTTTTTACTCAGAATTATTATTTGGCGGTTCCATTGGTTCGGCAGAATCTTATATTCAAGGCACATGGACATCTAAAAATCTAACCGATGTGATTAGATTGATGTCTGTAAATTCGAATGTGATGGATGGCATGGAGGGTATTTTTAAGATTATCTTGAGGCCTTTCTTTAGGCTTATTCATTGGTTAAACAAAAATACCTTATATGGAAGCAAGAAAAATATTGCCCGCCATTATGATTTATCCAATGCATTTTTTGCGTATTTTCTTGACCCGTTGATGATGTACTCATCGGCTGTTTATTCTAAGCAAGCAAAGACTCTCAATGAGGCAGCAATACTAAAGCTTAAAACGATCTGCGATCAGCTTAAATTAACAAAAAAAGATCATGTAGTGGAGATTGGAACTGGTTGGGGTGGCTTTGCTGTTTATGCAGCCAAAAATTATGGCTGCAAGGTCACAACAACCACAATCTCTAACCAACAATATAACCATGTTAAGAATCTCATCAAGCAAGAAAAATTAGATCATAAAATTACTCTGCTAAAGAAAGATTACCGTCAATTAAAAGGTCAATTTAATAAACTTGTCTCCATTGAAATGATCGAGGCAGTCGGGCATCATTTTTATAAAAGCTACTTTAAGACAATTGCGCGACTTTTAAAGGATGATGGTGAAGCACTGATTCAAGCAATTACCATCAAAGATCAAAGATACGAACAAGCCCTCAATTCAGTCGACTTTATTCAAAAGTATATTTTTCCAGGAAGCTGCATACCTTCACTGCAAATTATTCAAGAAACGATTCATAATGAGACAGATATGAACGTTGTAAATATCAGAGATATAACTATGGATTATGCAAAGACCCTGAAACATTGGCGTGAAAATTTTAAGAAAAATATCATACCAATTAAGCGATTAGGTTTTGATGAGCAATTTATTAGAATGTGGATTTTTTATCTTTGCTATTGTGAGGGAGGGTTTCAAGAACGTGCCATCAATGATCTTCATATCCATTTTGTAAAACCAAACTACAGGGCAAATAAGATTGGTTGACCATATTAATAAAGCCAAAGAATTAGAATCTGCAGGTAATTTAGATGAGGCCATTGAGGAGTATAAAAAAGCTTTTCAGGACAACCCCAAGAATTACTTCATCCAAATTGAAATTGGCAACCTGCTTGCAATGCAAAATAAGTTTGAGGAGGCTTGTGGTTATTTTAGGCGATCGCATCGTTACTTTCCAGATAATGAGGGCATTAAGGAAGGCTTGGTCTTTTGTTTACATGCGATTGGCAATGAATATCAAAGCTACAAAAAATTTAATTTAGCGGTCGCTGCATTTGAGGAGGCTATTGCCTATCAACCGCAAAACGCTGATCTTTTATATAACTGTGGCAATGCATTCTACGCAATGAATGATTACAAAAAAGCATTGCCTCTCTATCAAAAAGCTATCTCATTACAAAAATCAGCAGATACTCATAATAATCTTGGCAATACCTATAGGCAGCTTGGTCAGTTTAATAAGGCTAAGGAGCATTATATTTTAGCCATCGATGCTAACCCAAACAAAATGATTCATACCAAAGTTGAATTAGCACACCTTAAACAATCACTATGCGATTGGGATGGTTTAGATGAGCTGCAAGAAGCCATCAAAAATGCATTAGATTTTGAGGGTACTCGGATTTCTCCCTTTACAGCTTTATCAATGAGTAACATGAATCCGCAAGATTTGCTGCAGGTAAGTACAAATTGGTGTGAAAACTATCAACTACCTTCTTTTGAAAGAAAAAAAACAGTAAACCAAAAAATAACGATTGGTTATCTCTCAAGCGACTTTAGATTGCACCCCCTCTATTTCCTAATTTACGATGTACTTAAATACCATGATTTAAAAACATTTGATATTAAGCTTTTTTACTCAGGTCAACGAGAAAATACTAATGAGCAAAAAAGTTATAAAGGACTTGGTTATCCTTTTATTGAAATAAAAAATTTAAGTGATATTGAGCTCGCAAAGAAAATAAATGATGAAGGTGTTGATATTCTTGTTGATCTTTCAGGATTTACACAATCGAGTCGCTCAATGATATCTGCTCTCAACCCAGCTCAAATTCATATAAATTGGCTCGGTTTTGCTGGATCGCTTGGATCAAGAAAACAAAATTCACTTTGCCACTATTTGCTTGCTGATCAATTTATTATTCCGAAAGATCATCAAAAATACTATTCAGAGGAAGTTATTTATTTACCTCATTGTTACCAACCTAATATTGCTGATCGTGGTCAATTAAACAAGGTTTTAAAAAAAGATTATGGATTTCAGGATGACCAAATCGTACTGGCATCCTTTGGTCAAACGATTAAGATCACCCCTGAGAGGTATACATCATGGCTAACCATTCTTAAACAATTTGATAATGCTTATTTATGGCTATTGGACTGCAATGAGGAGGCGAAAGAAAATCTATGGCGAGTGGCTGAGAAGCATCAAGTAGATTCAAATCGTATCAAGTTTGCCCCTAAAGTAAGCTTTGATGAGCACATCAATAGACACCAAATCATTGATATTTTCTTAGATACATTTCCCTACAATGCTCATACATCGACTAGCGATGCATTATGGGCTGGAATCCCAATCGTGACACGATCTGGAAGTACCTTTCCAAGTAGAGTAGCAGGAAGTATCTTAAAATCCATTGGCCTTGAGGATTTAATCACCTTTAGTGAGGAAGATTATATTGAAAAAATTATTAACCTAATGGGTGATAAAAAACAATTAAAATTAATGAAAGATAAAGTTCATCAAACCAAAAAAACGTCAAACCTATTTAAGCCTAAATTATTTACCAAACACCTAGAGACTATCTATAAAAAATTACTCTCGAGTTGAGATCAAAACACCTAAAACAATTAACAGCCCCCCAAAGAAATCCTTCACATGGACGATCTCGTTAGCAAGAAAATAGGCAGAAATACCCGCAACAATGATTTCAAAAAGAAATATTGGACTGGCTGTTACAGCATTGACCTGAGTCAAACCAAACTGGACAACCAGTGTGGTTATAAACAAGGTGAGTCCTACAATCATGACGATAAAAATAAGGTAGCCATTAAAAATTTCACTCGGTGCCTTCAGGTCAAAAATTAAGGTAACGATTGCCGCGAAGATAATGACCCCAAACCAAATTGCATAGGATTTATCATGGAAGGACATATGCGAATAATATCGAGCCATGACGTTAGTGAGCGCAAATCCCAATCCTGCAATAAGGGCATATAAATCACTCAGGCCCAAATTTTCATTAAAAAGTTGTGGGTGCCATAAAACAATAAATCCACCCAAGAGGCTCAATAGTGCTGCACAAATATTTTTTACTTGAACCTTTTCCTTTAATAGCCATAGTGACAAAGGCAAAGTCCAGACCGGTGATAAAAAGAAAAGTAACATGACCCTAACTACCTCGCCATGTATGATGGCTAGCACGTAGCATATATTAGTGATCCCACCTATAAGTGCATAAAACCAAAAGTGGCTAGTTTTAAAGACATTAAAGTTTTTTAGTCTGTAAAAAATCAGGGCGATTAGAAAAGTAACTAAAAAGCTAAGCAGGCTTGCATGAACACCTGACAGATTTAAGGAGTCAAGAATCCTGTAGGGGTACCATAACAAGCCCCAAGATAAAGTGCCAAACAAAAGTGCCAAAATACCGCGGGTGTGTCCCATTACTTAGCCCAAATAGTCCTTGATCAATTGTTTAATATTACCTTCCAACTTGGCATCGAAGGGATCAAACACATGAAGATTATCCATTTTTCTCATCCAGGTTAATTGCCTTTTGGCTAACTGCCTTGTTGCAAAAATAATTTGATCCCTTAGATCTTTATAACTGATTTGACCATCTAAATACATCAAGGTTTGTCGATATCCGACGCTTCTCATTGAATTTGAAGCCTTACTAATATTGTATGAATCTTTTAATGCTTTAACCTCGTCTAAAAGACCATCTGAAATCATCTGATCCACCCTCATTTCAATTCTTTCATGAAGTAGATGTCTATCTTGTGGAAAAAGACCAATTTTTAAAACATCCTTATCATTATATTTTTGATGGTTTGAATGAAAAACCGATAAAGGTTTATTCGATAAATGATAGACCTCAAGTGCTCTTAAAATTCTTTGGGTATCAGTTGATTTAATTTTCATACATGAGTCAGGATCAATTGTTTTAAGTGCTTGGTACAAACTTTCTAAACCCTCCTCCTCTAACCTTTGATCCATATGGGCTCTTGATTCAGCTGTGGATGGGGGAATTAGATCCAGTGGATTTTCAAGTGCATTGAAGTACATCATCGTACCCCCTGAAAAAAAAGGTACCTTTCCCTTGCTCCAAATTTGTCTGCACAATCGGTCTGAATCTCTTTGAAATTCAGCAACAGAATAAGACTGATCAGGGTTGATGATATTGATTAAATGATGTGGATAACTTTTAAGATCTTGTTCACTCGGCTTGGCTGTACCAATATTAAGACCTTTGTATATTTGTGCTGAATCAACGCTAATAATCTCTATAGGAAATGTGTCATAACATGATTTTGTGAGGTTAGTTTTACCTGAGGCTGTGGGGCCAAGTAAAAATATTTTTTTTTGATTCAAATTAACGCTTCTCTAAATAAAAGGCAATCGACGGTTTAGTTTTTAGGTAACTTTGAATACCGCTTAAAATACTTTGAGCCATCTTATTTTGAAAAGCTTCTGACCTTAAGTTTTTTTCTTCCTCTGGGTTACTGATAAAGGCTGTTTCGACTAAGATGGAGGGAATGTCAGGTGCCTTTAAAACTGCAAATCCAGCCTGCTCAACATATTTTTTATGCAAATTATTAACCTTCTTAATTTCTTTAAGGACATGATTTCCAAACTTCAAGCTGTCATTGATCGTTGCCTCTTGAGATAAATCTAGTAAAGTTTTGGCCAATAGAGGGTCTTTATCATCAATACTCACACCACCAATAAGATCCGCTTCATTTTCTTGGTTAGCCAAAAACTTTGCAAAGGCACTGGATGCACCTCTTTCAGATAATGCATAAACACCTGAACCACTGACGCTTCTTTTTCTAAATGCATCCGCATGGATAGAAACAAAAAAGTCTGCCTTTGCATTTCGTGCCTTCTTGACCCTTGTCGCAAGCGGAACAAAGTAATCGCCATCCCTAATCAAAATTGCTTTCATATCCTTTTCTGCATCAATCATTTTTTTTAGTTTTTGTGCAATTTGTAAAGTGATTACCTTTTCTTTAGTGCCCCGCTTACCCCTGGCACCTGGATCCTCACCACCATGCCCCGCATCGATGGCAACAATAATGGGATCAATCACGGGCTTCTTGATAGCTTCATCGATAGCATCTTTTGCATCATTAATTTCATTGTCTTTTGATGGTTTATAGGTTTCTGAGTCAAGCTGCTGAAGCAGTGCTGCAAGGCTATCAAAATCATCAGGATACACATCTATGACAAGACGATGTTTGTAGGGGTCAATAGGTTTGAGTGTGAAAATTTTAACCTTTGCAGATCTTTTAAGGTCAATCACAATCCTTGTGACTTTTGGATTAAATTGACCCACACGAATGCTTTTAATGGAGGGGTCGCTATCATCAAGCTGGGAGGTTAATGCCTCAATGGTTGATTCAAGCTGAGTATCCTTAAGATCAATGACAATACGTTCAGGATTTTGAAGAATCATCTGATCATTTTGAATGGGCTTGTCAGATTCAATAGTGACTCGAGTGTATTCCGCAGATGGCCATATACGGGTGGCAATAATATTATCTTTTGCAAAGCACGTGATATTAAAAATAATAGAAAATAAAAAAATAATTAGCTTAACTGACTTAAACATTCATTTCCTTTGTCTGATGACGGGATGATAATAAGCTCACGAGAATCATTTTCAGTATGCTCAAAATTTAAAATCATATCTGCCCTAGGTAATAGATTCTCAGCCATCTCAGGCCACTCTATAAGATTGACATCATGCCCATTTATAAATTCATTGAAACCAGCATCGATCCACTCATCAGATGACTTAAAACGATACAGGTCAAAATGATTGACAGTAAACTTTAATAAATACTGCTCAAATAAGCTGTATGAGGGGCTTTTGACTCGACCCTGAAATCCTAGGCCATGGATAAGGCCCCTAACAAAAGTTGTCTTGCCTGCGCCCAAATTGCCTCTAAGGAAAATAAGCAAGTTTTTATCAATAATCTTAGAGAAACGAAAGCCGATATCGAGGGTTTCATCAGCATTTTTTAGCCTAAAGCTTTTTTCTTTTAACATCTAATTAGTTTATTATTTTTCAAGCATGAATGATAATTTAAACAATAAGAATTTAGCAGAAAATATCAAACAATGGGGCCTAGACCTTGGATTTGATGCTGTTGGTATATCCAATATTAATTTTAACCATCAAAAAGATCTCTATCAAGATTGGTTATCCCAAGGCTACCAGGGCGAAATGCAGTACCTTGAGCGTCACAAATATATTAAATTTGATCCAAAAAAACTACTTGATGGAGCCCAAAGTATCATTTCCGTCAGATTAGATTACCTGCCTTTGGAAAAAAATACACTGGATGCTATTAAACAAAAGGGTCGAGCCTACATCGCTCGTTATTCGCTGGGCAGGGATTACCATAAGGTAATTAGAAACAAACTCAAACAGTTTGTTAAAAAACTCGAATCTGAACTCCAACCTCGAGAAATTAAAGCAAGAGTTTTTACTGATAGTGCCCCAGTTTTAGAAGTTGAGGCTGCCAGAAAATCCGGACTTGGTTGGCGCGGTAAACACACCCTGCTTCTTAACAAGGATCATGGGTCATGGTTTTTTCTAGGTGAAATTTATATTAATCAAAAATTACCCGAAGATAAACCAGATTCTGATCACTGCGGTACCTGCAGTGCATGTATTGATATTTGCCCCACTGGTGCAATCATAGGGCCCTATAAACTTGATGCCAGGAGGTGTATTTCATACCTGACTATTGAACATAAAACCTCTATTCCCGTGGAGTATAGAAAAAAAATAGGTAATAGGATTTATGGGTGTGATGATTGCCAAATTATTTGTCCATGGAATAAATATGCAAAACTGGCTCGTGAAAAAGATTTTCATGTAAGAAATAATCTTGACCAAATATCATTAATCGATTGCTTTAAACTTAATGAGGAGCAATTTAAATCATTGTTTCAAGGGAGTGCAATTTACCGAATAGGTCATGAACAATGGCTTAGAAATGTGGCTGTAGCCCTTGGAAATGCACCTAAATCAGAGTGCGTAAGAAATGTCTTAAAATCGAGATTAGAAAATGCTTCAGAGTTACTAAAAGAGCACATATTATGGGCCATCGAACAACACAATTAGTTTAATATTTTGATACAATAGCGTTCTCAAAAAAAAGAATAAAAATATTTGCATGACATCGATTACCCAAAGCACCTCCTGGAAAAATTTAGAAAATCATTATAAAAAAATTAAAAAAATTCATATGAAAGATCTTTTTGAAAATGATCCGGGTCGTTTCGAAAAATTTCATATCAACTTTGACACAACCCTAATAGATTTTTCCAAGCACAGAATAACAGATGAAACCATTCCTCTTTTATTAAATCTTGCTCGTGAGGCCAAGATTGAAGCGTGGCGAGAAAAATTATTTTCTGGTGAAAAAATTAATTTTACCGAGCAAAGAGCCGTCTTACATACAGCATTAAGAAACTCATCAAATCAAGCTATTTTAGTTGATGGTCATGATGTCATGCCAGATGTTAAAAACGTACTAGACAAAATGCAACGCTTCTCTGAGTCGGTTAGAAATGGTTCGTGGAAGGGCTTTTCTGGTAAAAAAATACAAACCATTGTAAATATTGGTATTGGTGGCTCAGACCTTGGGCCTGCCATGGTGTGTAAAGCATTAAAAGCCTTTGGTCATCCTGATATTAATCCCATTTTTGTATCTAATGTAGATGGCGCCGATATCTCTCAAGCCTTAGAGCAGTGCGATCCTGAAACAACGCTTTTTATTGTTGCATCAAAGACATTTTCAACCCAAGAGACAATGACCAATGCTTTTTCGGCTAGAGAATGGTTTTTAGATAAAGTAAAAGACGAAAAGGCGATCGCGTTACATTTTGTGGCCGTTTCAACCAATGCTAAGGCTGTAACTGATTTTGGTATATCCGCTGACAACATGTTTGAGTTTTGGGATTGGGTAGGTGGTCGTTACTCATTATGGTCATCCATCGGTTTATCCATTGCAATCTATCTTGGTATGGATAACTTTAATAAGTTACTTGCAGGTGCATATGAGATGGACCAACATTTCTTAAGCGCTCCGCTTGAAGAAAATATTCCAATTATCTTGGCCGTTCTTGGCGTCTGGTACATAAATTTCTTTGGCTTTAACACACACGCTGTCTTGCCCTATGACCAGGGATTATCTTTACTACCCTCTTACTTGCAGCAGGCTGATATGGAAAGTAATGGCAAATTTATTGGTCGTGATGACGAATATGTTTGTATGCACACGGGCCCAATCGTCTGGGGAGAATCAGGAACCAATGGGCAGCATGCCTTCTACCAACTTATCCATCAGGGCCAAGATATTATTCCAACTGACTTTATGATGCCATTAAAGTCACAATACAAAGTTGGTTCAAAACAAGACGAACATCATAAAATTCTCTTCTCCAACTTTGTTTCACAGACACGCGCCTTAATGTTAGGTAAAACTGAGGATCAGGTTCGGGGAGAAATGTTCCCCACCAATGAAGATTACGGTGATTTAGAACACCTAATCAAACATAAGTCATTTGAAGGTAATCGACCTTCAACATCAATTCTTTTTGAAGAACTAAATCCAAAAACACTAGGTCAGCTGATTGCTATGTATGAGCATAAAATATTTGTTCAAGGGGTGATTTGGAATATTAATTCCTTTGATCAATGGGGTGTTGAATACGGCAAGCAAATTGCAAAGCTTGTTTTGCCTGAGTTGAATGCGAGTCATGATACAACCATCTTTGATTCATCAACCAATAATTTAATTAATAACTTTAAAAAAAATAAATAAGTTATTAATTTAATTGATAATTATTATTAATAGATTTTAAAATTGTATTTTCAAATGCAGCGCCAATACCTGCTCCTAATTGCTTAGCAAACCGATCAGCGAACGATTCATAAGTCGTAAAATCAACAAGCTCTTCAAAGCCAACAACCTCTTTGGCAACATAATCTATATTACCCAACTGATCAGCCAAGCCAAGATGAATAGCTCCTTCTCCATTCCAAAAGAGGCCTGAAAAGATATCATTATTATTGCTTAACTTTCCAGCCCTTCCCTCTTTAACAACATCAATAAACTGCCTATGAACCTCGGCGAGTAAATTCTCTAGATGTTTTTTATGCTCAGACTTAAAGGGTAAAAAGGGGTCAAGTATTGCTTTATTCTCTCCAGCAGTGATAAGTCTTCGCTCAATATTTAAGTGCTTAATGGCTTTATCAAGGCCAAACTGGTCAAGTCTTACCCCAATGGAGCCGACAATACTCGCCTTATCAACAAAAATTTGGTCTGCAGCCACGGCAATGTAATAAGCGCCCGATGCACAGATATCCTCGACCACAGCATAAACTGGAATGTCCGGACGAAGTTGGCGATACTTTTTAATTTCATCATTAATGATGCCTGATTGAACTGGGCTTCCACCCGGGCTATTGAT
>Ga0255757_10003893_pt1 | contig 13583 bp, 9 predicted proteins | sample 071ome_27_FD_179957 | JGI IMG/M metagenome (GOLD analysis project Ga0255757, IMG submission 179957) | Coastal salt marsh microbial communities from the Groves Creek Marsh, Skidaway Island, Georgia - 071409AT metaG (version 2) | ecosystem: Environmental > Aquatic > Marine > Intertidal zone > Salt...
GACGTCCGCGAAGAGCGCCGCGACGGGGGATCTTCGGTCGTCCGTCGGCGTCGGGTGCATCGCATTCTGAGGACGTTCGCGTTCGATTCGCGATTCGTGTGTGTGTCGTTTTCACGAGTCATGAACCGTCAGATGTGTATGGGGTGAAGCTTTTCTGAAATTCATCCCACCGAGCGCGCGCCGTCACTTGTCGACGGCCGGACGTACGGACCGACGGCGACGGGCGAGAAGACGGACGGGCGAAAGACGGCGCGCGACCGAAGACAGACGCGATGATCATTCCGGTGCGATGCTTCACGTGCGGTAAGGTGATCGGAAACAAATGGGACACCTACCTGGATCTCTTGCAGGCGGACTACAGCGAAAGAGACGCGCTCGACGCGCTGGGTTTGCAGCGGTACTGCTGCAGACGGATGGTGATGTGTCACGTGGATTTGATTGAAAAGTTGTTGAGGTATAACACGCTCGAACGCATGGATGGGGCGTGAGGAAGCGAGGGGTGAGAGACGACTGCGTGTTTAGGTTTATATAGCCGTCGGTTTGGGAAAAGACGACGGATAGGAAAGAGAGAGGAGGGAGAGAGCGCGCGGTGGCGTGCGCGACGCACGGCGTGAGTATTAGTAGGTATAATAAAGAATCGTTTTACAAACAGATGGATCACCACTCTTTCGGGCGGGCGGCTAATTGGGCCGCTTTGTAAGCCGCTTTGCCCGTTTTCCTAGACCCGTCGACGTCTACGAAAGTCTTGACACCGTTTTCATCGGTAAACCAGCGCGTGTGATGCGTCGTCGTCGCCGCCGCCTTTTTCGACGCGGCACCGCGACTCGTTCGGCCGAGTTCAGCGGCGGTGGCGGGTCTGGCAAAGCTCGCGGCGACGGCGGATTTGGGACCGCCGAATTGCCCGGCGTAATCGACGTGTACGATTTCGCCCTCGTGAAAACTCTGCGGCGCGAGCTCATCCACCGGAACAAAGTGTGGAAGTCTCGCGCGCCAAGGTGCACTCGTCTTGATGCTCGTTGTCGGAAGCATCGCCATTCGACTGACGTTTCGAGACGCCGGCGGTGGGTAGCGCCTCGGCGTCTCTTCTTCCTCTTCCCAATCGTCCTCCTCGTAATCGTCGCGAACGCTCGCGTTTCCTCCCGTCCTCCCCGTGTTTTCCTTGGCGAACGGGTTAAATCTATTCGCATCCGCCTGTCTGAACGCCCCGAACGTCTCGCGATCGTCCTCCGTGAGCGCGTCTTCTAATTCTACATCCTCCGCCGCAGTCGTCGGCGTCTCCAGCCGAACCGACGCCGGGCCTAGAACCTCCTTTTCTTTTCGCGCCTCCGCCTCCGCGCTCGCTCGCCTCGCTTCTTCCTGCACTACAAAACTCGGTTTCACCATCAACAGTTCATCCTCGGCGTCTCGATCCGGGTCCGCTTCTGAATCCGAATCGAACCGCGGTCGCGCCGACGCTTTCAAAGCGTCTTCCTCCAACGTCATCTGTTTCGTCGTCGTCGTCGTCGTCGTCGTCGTCGTCCCGCTTCGATCGATGTCGGCGTCGATCGAACCGCTCGGGTAACATTCGTCGACGTCGTCGTCGTCGTCGTCGTTCGAAATCGATGCCTCAACGGCGCGTAACGCGCGAGCCACACCCTCGTCGTTCCAACCGTCTTTGAAACCGTCGTCGTCTTCAGCACCGAACCCGTCTCCACCGGCGTCGTCCCACCCCTCGTCGTCGTCGTCGTCGTCGCCGTCGACGTCCTCATCGCCGTCATCGCCGTCATCGCCGTCGTCGTCGTCCCATCCGTCGTCGTCGTCCCATCGATCGTCCTCCTCGGCGGGCATCTTGTGACGACATCGTTCGTCACTCTGCGTCGCGCGTTCGCCCCGTTCCTTCTTTCTCCTCTCATTAGAGGGGAGGAGGGGCGAAAGCGAATCGGCGAACGAATCCTCCGTCGAGGGCTTTAGGTGCGCGGACAGACCGGCGGTTAAAACGCGCGAGCGGAGCGCACCGAACAACCTTCAATCAGTCATGCCGCAGCAGCAAAAGCGAAGAGGCTCGAACGGCCCGGCTTCGTCGACGACGACCGGGGCGTCGCACGGAGCGTCGTCTTCGGCGCACGGGACGACGGCGCACGCGCGCGTGGGAGTTTTAAAACCGGTGATTTTACCGTCGATGCGCATGGAAACCGGGACGAGCGTGGACGAGGCGTTGGCGGCGTCGAGGGCGTTCGCGGGAAGAGCCACCTGGGGCGCTGGTGGCGAGAGCGGGGGGGGTCGTTCGGGAGGTAGGAACGAGAGTGAACGCGTGAGCGGTGGGGGATCGCCGCACGAGGAAGATGGCGGGGTTGGAGGGCGCGGGGCATCGGCGCTCGGAGGGGCGACGTGGGGCGCGAGCCGCGGAGAAGACGCGCGGAGAGGGGACGACGTCGGGGAGTCGAGACGAGCGGCGGCGGCGGCGGCGGCGGCGAAACCGAAGCCGGTGATCAAGGTTTTGCGGAGGAAGACGGTGGAAGAGACCGGGGCGAGCGCCGAGCGGTCGGCGGATACGGTCTCGAGTCGACCGTCGAAGGCGTCCGCCCCTCAGCCGCAGACGACGACGACGACAAGCGAGCGCGTTCGAGAGGACAAGCCGGTGGATAGGGAACGCATCGTGGACACGCCCGGGAGCGACTTGTTGCAGACGCGCGGAGGCACGGCGCCGGTGGTGTTGCGCCGAAAGCCGGAACCGACGCCGTCGACGAACCAAGAAGAAAACATCCAGCCGGCGAGCGCCGAGGATCCCGATAAGAAGGCTAGAAAGCAACGCGGTGGACGACGAGTGCGCGAGAGGGAAATGAGACGCGTCGAGCGCGTCCAGATGCGCGCGCATAACGAAGCGGGCGAAACCGGCTCGGGTTTGCAGAATGTACCGCAACCCGTCGACTCGAATTGGGTAAACGCGTATCCTGGGTACCCATACATGGCGCCAAACACGTACGGAATGGCGTTCTCGGACGCCAATGCGCTGTTTCACACGTTTGCACCAAATTACCAGGGTCACACCGGTCACGTTCCGAACATGTATTACGGCTACGCAGCGGCGCCGAATCCGTATGCGCAGCAAGCGCCGGTGACGGTGCCGACAGACGCGCCGGATATCAAAGCCACGGGCACGTACGGCGGTAAAACGTCAGCAAAGAAGAAGAACGCGGTGAAACGTCTGACGAAGAAACTGGCTGATCTTCCGTCGTCGCTCGGTGCCGAGTTTGGTTCAACGGATGATTTGTCGTCATTCGCGGATCCAGCAAGGGATGACAAATCCGCGACGACGACGACGACGACGACTCCGCAGAACAAACGAGCGCAACGGCGACGCCCCGGCGGAAGACACGCCAAATCGACAACGAAATCGACTAGTCAACAGAACAAAACGTAAGTAAGTGCGACGATCACGACGTCTTACACATAGCCTGAGCGACGCGGACGAGAATGATACGGATACGAGGCGCGGCGAAAGCTGCCGAGCGCTAAACCGCGCCAATTCGATTCAAGACGTCTCGTCGCGATTAATTTAATTCAAATTCAATTCAATTCTATTCATCGCGCTCTCCAAACGCGTCCAAAACACGCGCGGATCCGTCTCTCCTTCCGTTCCATCAATCCCAAAAGTCCCGCCTTCGCCCGCAAAGTCTCGAACCAATCCGGTCCAATCCGCAAAGTCCCGAACCGCCTCCGTCGCCTCCTCCGCGAGCGCCTCGATCAAAATCACATCCCTCTCCGCCGCCCACCCCGGGTCGTGCCTCCCTTCTCGCGCCTCGACGACGTCCAACCGGGCGTCCACGCAGTCTGGAAAACACTTGGGCACCGCCCGCACGCCTCGAACGCGCACCGAAACCCCCGGCATCGCGTGCGCCCGCGTCGCGCGCCCGCATCCATCGCTCGCGATCATCGCCGCGACGCACGCCGTCGTCACCGACGCCGTCCACGCGCGACGTCGCGACGCCCGTCGCCGTCCCATCGGTTCCGCGGCGACGACTGTCGCACCGAAACGAAAAAGTGCCGAGATTTTTTTCAAAACCAAACTCAAAAACGAAGCGTGCGTTTGACCGATCGACCCCATTCGTCCATCGGTAAAAATCAGGTTTCGTTTCTCGTTGAACCTGGACCCTTTTTTCTTTGTTTTTGCGCCCAACGAACGATTCGATCGTCGCGCGCGACGCGATTTCTCGACGCGACGACGCGAGGGTGCGCGCGACGACGAGACGCGTCGACGGAAACGTCGATACTGCGAGGTACGAACCGCCGCGTGAGCTTTTTTAACGCGACGACGACGACGACGACGCGTCTTTCAAACGAACGGAATCGACGCGGAAAATGTGAAAAGTGACTGACGGATGCGAACGACTTTGCGACGGACGTAGGGACGAGAGACGACGACGGGACGCGCGCGCGTGGATCCAGTCGGTTGAATCGCGCTTGGTAAACAGATCGCGTCGGTGTCGAACGGGAAAAGAAGATGAGTTACATGAACGGCGGAGGGGTTGGACCGAGCGGAGGATCCTCCGAAGAAGAACGCGCGCGCCTCGCGCAACAGCACCAACAGCAGCCTCCGTTGGTTGTCGGCGTGCCTTATCCGCCCGGAACGGCACCAGCGTTGACGCCGGAACAGTTTAATGAACTATACGGCGCGCAGTTGAGACAACAGAGGGAGCAATTCGCGTATCACGCGGCGCACGCGGCGGCCATGACGCCGGCGGCGGCGGCGCAAAACGCGAAACTGAGAGAGTTTTGGAGAGAGCAATTGCGAGAGATGGGCGAGGTGACGGATTTTAAAACGCACTTGTTGCCGCTAGCGAGGATCAAAAAGATCATGAAGAGCGATGAGGACGTGAGAATGATATCGAGCGAGGCGCCGGTGTTGTTTGCAAAGGCGTGCGAAATGTTCATATCCGAGTTGACCACGAGGGCGTGGTCGCACGCGCAAGAGAAGAAGCGTCGAACGCTTCAGCGAAGCGACGTGGCGGCGGCAATCACGAAGACGGACATTTTCGATTTTTTAATCGACATTGTACCGCGCGATGATTTCAAGGATGCGGCGAGCGCCGGCGCGGGTCCGGCGCCGACGGGGTTCCCTCCTCCCGGTCAGCCCGTTCCCGCCCAGGTCCAGGCGGCGTTTCCTCCATCTGCGGCGCCGCCCACGGACGCGGGCGACGCCGCCATCAACCCCGCAGACATCTTTCCGCATTCTTAGTTTACACTTTAGCCGCCGCCACTCGCGCCACCGCCGCGCCGTTCGACGCCGACGCGCTCGCGCGCCGACGCCGCGCTCCCTCCGTCCTTCGCCGTGTACGCCACGTTCCATCCCACGCCGCCGACGCCCGCAGAAGCAGAAGAAGACATCGAAGAAGACGAAATCAGCACATTAATACCCGCGAGAACGATTTGTACGCTGTAAAACCGAAACCAAACCATTTTTAACCCGTCTAAAAGGCGCCGCGACCTCCACCGCTTCCGATACCTCCCATCACATCATCATCCCAAAGGTTCACCGAGACGTCGTCCTCGATCGACGCGTCGTTTACCCCATTCGACGAGTGATGACTCGCGACTTGCGATTCATCCCGAGGACCCTCTCCCGAAGGTTTAGTGGGTGGGTGGCTTTTGTGTATTTTATGTACATTGGTGTCACACAGAAGATGGGACGACTCGATGTCTTCTTCTAGGGGGTAAAACTCGAGTCATGACTCGTCGAATGGGGTAGGTCCCACGCAATCATCCATCATTCATCCATCTTATCGACGACGACGATCGAAGACGCGCGTCGGCACACACCGACGCGCGCGCGACCTCTCACGCGCGAACGCACGCCCGAAAGAACCCCTACCCGTGCGTGTCGCCCACCTGAAAGCCGCGAAACGCGATGCGGTGCGTGACGACGACGACGACGACGCACGCCCCGGCGGCGTCCTGCCCAACCCTGATCTGCAAACGCCGAACGACGAGATGTGGAGCACCGGTGAGAGCGACGGCGACGACGAAGAAGACGACGGTCGGCGTGGTGCTGTCCGCCATCGCCGCGGATAAGAGGTGCAGAGGCGATGCGATGCCGGTGAAGAGCACCGGGGAGTCTCAGACGAACCCGGAGTTGCAAATCACCGGAGCGAATTGCTCCATCGACGACCCGAGCGGGTGCACGCTGGCGGATTTGGAACTCATGTACGTGGACGCGTTGTGGAACTATTACAACGGAGGACAGTTTACGCTGAGCGATGAGGATTACGATCGACTGAGGGAAGAACTGAACTGGCAAGGGAGCGGGTTCCCGACGCTGCGTCGGTATGAGATTGAGTTTGTGCAGGCGGCGATCTCGTACTCGCGAGGCGAACCCGTGGTGGACGACGGCAAGTACGAGGAACTCAAGCGTCGGGTTAAAGCCGCGGGTAAACGCACCGATGTGACCGCGCTCTTGCTTTACACGAAAGGGAAGCAGTTGCTCGAAGAAGCGGAGTTTGAACTGTTGAGCAAGGAGATGCTGAAGTTAGGAATCGATGTCAGTATGAAGGGGGCGACGTGCACGTTGTCGCAGACGACGGCCGATTTGGAAAACGACACCGGTAGCGTCATCAGCATGTACGCCGCGCTCGGCACGGCGCCGTTACTCATTGGTTTGGCGCCGAGCTTTGTGCTCGGATTCTTTGGCGTCAAGCTTCCGGCGGCGCTCAGCCTGGGTTTCGCGGTGACCGTCTGCGCCGCGCTCACGAGCAAGCTCATCAACTACACCAATTTGCAAAACGCGGAAATCTTGACGGGCGTGTGCCCGTGCTGCGAGATGCCCATCAAGCGATTCTTTGGCGGCGAATCGCCCGTCGACTCTTACGAGCACAAGTGCGCCGCATGCGGTACAACGTGCGTGTTGAACAGACAAAAGCGGCTCATCGAAACCGCCGGCGGTCTCAGATCAGCCTAGGCGAGAGTCGCGAATCGTCGCCGTCGTCGGCGTCGTAGTTTCGAGAGTTTCGAGAGTTTCTACTGCACACGGTGTTTCTCTACTACACGCGCACGAATACTACGTACGTGCGACTGCGCTAATTCACACGAAACATTTAAATAAGAGATTCAGCTCCAACGCGAATGGATGAAGCGCGGCGCGCCTTGTGCCTCTCCAACGAAGAAGACGTGGATTTCGCTCCCCTTTCGTTCGCTAATAAATCGAGCGCGACTCGACGCGCGAATTTTGCTGACGCCGCGTGCACCACCCACGACGTGAATACGGCGCGCTGGAGCGCTCGAGCTCGAGAACGCGCCATGACTTTGATGAATCGCTCCACGAGGGCGTCGCTCGCGTTTCGGCGCTCGCGTTCGGCGCCCGTCGCTTCTCGCCAACGAAGCAAACATCTACGCGTGAGCACCCGGCCTCCAGTCGCCGAGAGCTCAACGGCGAGACTCCAGTGTTTGAGAACGCTCGCGCGCACGCGATTGTCTGTTCTCGATTTGAGATTACGCAGACTTACCGCGACGGAGGCTTGGGATTTCCACGCGTCGAAGTACTCCCCCGCGATTCGGCGCTCGGAACGCCGTCGCAGCGCCCTTAATTTACGCTGAAAGAGAATGCCACGGATCCACGACACGAGCGCGCGCTTCATGAGCTGCGCCTGCGCGAACTGGTCGATGACGCGATCGACTTCTCGCCGCGCGGCGAGCTCTGCGTCGGCGTTCTCTCGTTCTTTTTCGTACGCGCGGAGACGTCGCAATTCATCCGCGTTTGACTCAACGTCTCGCTCGAGCTCTTCAATTCTTCTCCAAGCCGCGTCTCTCTCCTGGATGAGAACGCGCGCGCGCGCGTTCGCGCTGCTCACCATGGTTTCTAGATCGGATCGCTGCGCTTTGAGCGCCGCCGCGGCGTTGGACTCAGCCACTTCGAGCGCCGCGTCTGATGAGAGCCGCTCGCGTCGCAGCTGTTCTCGCAGACTGTGAACCTTTTCCTCTCGAGACGACACCTTTTTCAGCGCCTGTTCGAGGCGATATTTGAGCTCGTCGCACACCCTACTAATGCTCTCCTGCCCGGCGACGTGGGCCTCCACCTCTAATCGAAGCGCGCGCACTTCATTCTCCAACGCGACGACTCGCTTGTCGTCGCCACCGATACTGTTATCCGTAAACGACGGCGCGAGAACGCGAGAACGCGTCTTGCACACCGCCATCTCCGCGAACGTCGGCGAGTTTTTATGCGCCTCCATCGCTTCCGCGATGCGTCTAATCTGACTCTGTTCCGCTCCGATTTCGGCGGCTCGCGCGTCCTCGAGCGATATCCCGCGTTCCCTCACCCGCGCCAACGCCTTTTCTCGAGCCTCCCGTCGCATCGCATCGATCTCATCCTTTGTCATCGATGCCTCGTAGTCACAGTTTCTCAGAAACACCGCGCTCGACGGCGGTTTCCTCTTCGGTACCGCTTCGTCCGCGCCTCTTCTTCTTCTTCGAACCGTCTCGTCCAACTCGGCGTGCACGAGCGACATGCGCGCCAATCTCTCGAGTTTCACTCGCGTCACCCGCGTCCCCACGATTCCATCGTACGTCGTCGGCTCGTCCTCGGTTTCATCCCCGGACGGTTCGTCCTCGGTTTCATCCCCGGACGACGTCGACGCGTTTTCATTCGACGTTCGCGTCGTCGTCGTCGTCGTCAGAGCTGGTGCTTCCAAACTGTTTCGCGTTTGGATTAATTTGTAATCACCCCCGTCGTCCGAGCTCTCCACGTCGCTCCCAGCGCTCGCGTAATCGTCGTCGTCATCCGTGACGTCCCCCGGGGCGTCGCGCGACATCTCACCGACGACTCGACGGGTCACCGCGTTGAGATGTGTCGACCGAAAGTCGTCAGCCCGTCAGTCAGTCTGGGTGCGCTCGGTCTGATTGCTGACGACAGTATGCGACGCGCATTCTGGCCATCGGTCGTCGCACGCGTCGCCGGGGACGTCGTCGCGCGCGTAGAAATCATCGGGATGGCGCCGTCGACGAGCGCGCGGGGGACGGCGCTCGCGCGCGCGTTCAGAGGACGAAACGGTGATGTTGAATGTCGTTTGCGCGGGAAAACCATCAAGGACAACAACGCCGCGTTCGGTCGCGTCGCGCGACGGTTGTCGTCGTCGACGTCGGTGTCTCGCGTGCGAGGAAAGATTGATCCACGCGTGCGACGCGCGGCGCCGGTGAACGCCGCGGAGGCGTCGGGGGCGTCGGTGGCGGGCGACGCCGGTTTGCGAGCGGTGTCGCGCGTGGACGCGTTGTCCAAAGCGCACGAGGACGCGACGCGATGGATCATATTTAGTGATTTACACGTGAGTAAGCGGACGATGGAGACGTGCAAAGAGGTTTTGGAGCGCGTGCACGCGGAAGCGGTGGAGAAGAAGTGTGGGGTTTTGTTTCTGGGGGATTTTTGGCACGCCAGAGGCGCCATTCCGGTGGAACCGTTGAACGAAGCGCTGGCGCTCATGTCGAGCTCGAAATGGACGGCGCCGACGATTATGATTCCAGGAAATCACGATCAGGTAACCGCGGGTGGGATGAGTCATGCGCTGACGCCGCTTGCGGCGTCGAACGAGAATATCGTCGTTTTCGATGGACCGACGTTGTACAACGGAGCGCTTTGGTTGCCGTACAGAAGGAATTCCGACGAATTGAAACGCGCAATTCACGAATGTCGCGGGGAGTTCAACGCCATATTCTGTCACGCAGACGTCATCGGTGCGTCTATGAACGAAACGTTTCAAGCGAGGGATGGGCTCGATCCCGCTCTGTTTGGTGGCGCAAACACGTACACGGGGCACTATCACAAGCCGCACGTCGTGCCGAACACAAACATCACGTACGTTGGTTCGCCTTACGAAGTATCGCGGTCAGAAGCGGGTCAGGTGAAGGAGCTCATCATACTCGATTCTGGGAAATGGGTCGAAGGCGAGAATGAGAGGGTGAAACTCGACATCGGACCGAAGCATTTCGCCGTCGAGGGAGTGGAGGCGTTCGTTCCTTCGTCGGCGAGAGCGGGAGACATCATCAGATGGACTCTGCCGATAGACGCCATCGAGTCTGCATCAGACGCCGTACCCGCAGTCATTCAAAAGGCTCGGGACGACGGGTTCGTAGTGGAAGTGTGTTACGTCGCGAAAGAGTTGCCGGCGCGGATACCACAAGCGGAAGAATTAGGACCTGCTGGATTGTTTGACGCGTACGCGGCGGCGAGCGACATGCCGACAAGCGTGAGCGCTTTCGGGCGCGAGGTACTCCAAGAAGTCGCCGCGGCTGAGGACGCGCCTGAAACGCGCTTACGAACAAGGGGCGTGAATGTTTCTTTCGATGCCGTCGAAGTTGAAGGCTTTGGTACGTTTCAGTCAACGACGCGTTACCCGCTCAATTCGAGAGGCGTTTGCGTCGTCGTGGGAGAGAACCAGACGGACACGTGTTCCGATTCCAACGGTGCAGGCAAGACTACGCTCGTGATGTCACCGATGTGGGCGCTCACAGGTCAGAGCGATTTGCGAATCGATGGTGGCGGTTCGGGTCGCACCCTCACTAAATCAGACGTCGTAAACGACTCAGCAAAGTTTGGCCGAGTGAGACTCGAAGGATACGTCAACGGCCACACGCCATTCTGGGTTGAGCGTAAGGTGAACAAGACAAAGCTCGTGAGCTTGAAGTATGCCATCGATGGTGAAGAGAAAACCATGGCTGAAGCAAAGCTGACGCAACAAGGCATAGACGAAGATCTCGGCGCGGCAATCATCGCCAACACGACGTTTCACGGCCAGCACACTGTTGGAGCTTTGCTTGACGCCAACGATGCCTCTTTGAAGGCTGCTCTCGGAAAGCTAGTCGAGGCGGACACATGGACGAGAGCAAAAGACATTTCTCGCAAGCGCGTGGGCAACGCCCGATCTAACGTCAACGCGATGACAGCCGAGGTCAAGGCTCGAGAGGATTACATCTCGCGCACTCGAGTGAGAAAGGAGCAAGCCGAACAGGAGAGCACCAAGTGGGACGATCAGCACCGTAGTCGAATGAGTGAACTCGAAGCCAACTCGACGGCTGCGTCTGAAATTTTCGTGAAGTGCATGGCGAGGACGAATCAGTACTTGGAAAGATTACGACGCGCGAGCGAAGCGCTCGAAGTGATGATGGGCGAAGCGGAGCGAATCATCGACTCTTCTCGTAACGACGCCGAAGACGCAGCAAAGCGCTTCGAGTTGCGAGAGTCAGAGTTGGAGCACAAAATCACCACCGTGGAGGGTGATATAGAGCGTTTGAATGCGACGGTTCGGGATCTTCAAGCGAAAGAGGCGAGCGCCGGAGCGCTGGGACAGCAGACACACAACGCCGTCGGCATGTTTGCGGGTGTAGGCAACTCCCACTCGCACCCTGACGGCGTCGGAACGTGCGATAGGTGCTTGCAGCCGATCGATCCGACGCATCACAAAGAAACCCTAGATAAGTTAAAAGAGGAAGCCAGATCAGCCGCTCTGGCGCACGGTCAGACGATTCAAAACTTGAAACAGTCAGTCGCCATGTTGAAGCAGGCGACGGAAGAGCGCCGCAAGCTCAATGAAGAAGCCGCTTTCGCGCGCAAGGCTGAGAGAACGCGCGCTGAATCGAGTGCGACGGCGTCGTCGAACGCCACGGATCAGCTCAGACACGCTCAACGATCTTTGAATGTGATTTCGAGTGCTGTCTCTCGCGCTGAAATGCTGTTGGGCTCGGCTCCAGAGGCTGTCGTCAAGAGAGCGCTAGCCATGTCCGCTGATGAAGCTTTCAAACAAAGTGCAATGACCATGGAGGAAGGTTCTTCATCGGGCTTACTCGTCGGTCTGGATCCGGCTTTGATGTCGGGATCTTCATCCATTGAAACCGAGACGAAAACGTTTCAAGCCAACGCGTCGATGAACGTCGCCGACACTGACTTTGTCCGATCTCTCGTCAAGGATGCCGAGGACACCATCGCTGAAGGCGAGAGGGCCGCTCGAGACGCGACGAGACGAATCCAGGAGCTGAACGACTTTGCTCTCGCAGCGCATTCAAACCCGCACACGAGCGCGTTGGAAGAATTGAATGCTCAGCTTGAAACCGAGGGTGAATCGCTTGCCAAGCGCGTCTCTTCTCTAGGTGAAGCGAAAGAACTCTTGGGCATCGCTCAAGCTGCGGACAAGGCTTTTAGTACGAAAGGCATTCAGAGTTACCTTTTTGAAAGCGCGCTCGGTGATCTGAGCGCGCGTGTTGGACAGTACATGGACGCGTTGACTGGCGGCGCGTTGACGCTCGAGTTGAGGCCAGCCGGCGCCGGCGCCGAAATGGACGACGAATCAGACGCAGTGGATGACGAAACGGATGGTGAAACAGACTCGAAAAAGAACAAGAAGAAGAACGCCAAGTCGACCATGAGCGCGACGGCGGCGGAGCGTATCGAACGTGTCATCCACGCTAGACGCCCCGATGGAAGTCTGATTTCCAGAACGCTTCGACAGCTCTCTGGAGGTGAAAGACGCCGCGCGGCGCTCGCCTTGGCGCTCGCCTACGCAGACTTGGCGTCTGAACGATGCGCGGTCGCGTGCGATACGTTGGTTCTGGACGAAGTGCTTCAGCATCTCGACGCCGAGGGCATCGCGAGAGTCACGTCGCTATTGCGAGCGCTCCCAAAGCGCACCGTCCTGCTCACGTCGCAGGCAGACTCTGCCACCGCGCATCTTTTCGACGTCGTCGACAAAGTTGTCAAGGGAACGCACGGTTCTGGAGTCGTCGTCGCCGCCGGCGAACACGCCATGCTCGAGGAAGAGGCCACGTCGTAAATGTAGATATTTCCTAGCCAGACGAGTTGAAAACCAAAATTGCTGCTATACCTTACAAAGAGCTAAAAAGAAAACAACCGAGCGACAACCTCTTCCCGTCTCGATCGTCCATGATGATGATGGGCGCACTCAAGCCTCTTCTTGGTCGTTTTCGAAGCGTTTCGTCGCCCTCCCCTTGCACTGAAAAGCTTTTCGTTTCGCTTCAAAGAGGCGCTTCTTCACCACTTCCTCCGCGTCGTCACCGAAATCCTCGTCTCGCGCATTCGGATCGTGAAACTGCACGCGCGTCTCCTCCTCACACATACCCTCATCCGTCTGTTTCGCCGATCCCGCCGCCTTTTCTTCGCTCTCCCCTCGCACATCCGCGCGAATCAAGTCGTGCAACTTGGCCATGACTTCCTCGTGTTGTCGTTCCCGCTCCCTGATCCTCTCCTCCTCCGTCGTCTCGTCCACCTCAACGTCGTTGAACAGCTCCCTCGGCGGCGAGTGCCACGGCGTTTCGATCTCCTCAATCTTCATCGTCGCCGACCGCTCCGCAAAGTTTTTCGCCAGGTTTTGTTCGTTCCAACGCACGCACTTTTGTCTCTTTTGGTGTCCCGACGTCGTCGTCGTCGTCATCGAATTCCCGTTCCCGTCGTCATCGATCGACATCGGCGTCGTCGGCGTCGACGGCGTCATGTTCCGCCCCGTCGTTTCTCCCTCTTCGTCCGTCGCGTCGCGTCCGTCGCGCGTTCGTCGCGCGTCCGTCGCGTCGTGATCTGTCGTGACCATCAATCAATCACTCCGAGTCGAGGCGCA
>Ga0255757_10003934_pt1 | contig 13513 bp, 12 predicted proteins | sample 071ome_27_FD_179957 | JGI IMG/M metagenome (GOLD analysis project Ga0255757, IMG submission 179957) | Coastal salt marsh microbial communities from the Groves Creek Marsh, Skidaway Island, Georgia - 071409AT metaG (version 2) | ecosystem: Environmental > Aquatic > Marine > Intertidal zone >...
CGGGCAAAGATAGGCTTAGAGGCGATAGTAAAATGACAGAGCAGAATTCAAAAAAGGACGAACAGCCCAAACGGGTTCTTAGCACTCGCCCGCGTCTGGAGTTAAAAAAAACGGTTGACGCGGGACAAGTAAGACAAAGTTTTTCGCATGGCCGCACTAAATCGGTCGCAGTGGAGGTGAGGCGAAAGCGGAGCGTAGGAAAGACCCGAGTTCCGGTGTCTGCTGAGAAAATAAATACCGCACCGGAAGTTCCTGAGCCTCAAAAACAAGGTATTCAATCGCGTAAGCCCGCTGTTTTGAAGACCCTCACCGAAGAAGAGGCAGCGGCTCGTCGGCGAGCGCTTGAAACTGCCAAACAAAGCGAAGCGGCCAATCAGTTGATAGAGAAAAATGCCGCTGAGGCCGAAGCACGCCGCCAAGCGGCTATTCTGGAAGAAGAGAGCCGGAAACGTGATCAGGAAGAAAAAAATCGTAGAGATGAGCAAGAGCGTCGGAGGCAGGAAGAAGAATTGCGGCGGCGTCAGGATGAGGAGGCGGCAGAACGCGCAGCCGAGCAGGCAGCAAAGCTAGAAGCCAGGGCCGAGAAGGCCTCCCAGGGTCAACCGATTACTCCTGTTTCGCGCCGCAAGCTTGATACAAATGAAACCCAAAAGCAAAATCGAAATGAGGTTAATAGACCGGCGGCAAGACGCGGTGAACCACGCCGAAGAAGCAGCGGCAAGCTCACGGTTAGTCAGGCACTAAATGATGAAGAGCGGACACGTAGCTTGGCGTCCGTTAAAAGACAAAGGGAAAGATCGCGAAAGGTCCAACAAACGCAGCCAATTGAAACACAGAAGACTAGCCGAGAAGTAACGCTGCCTGAGACTATTCTGGTTCAGGACTTGGCAAATCGGATGGCAGAGAGAGGAGTCGATGTTATCCGCGCTCTCTTAAAACTTGGGGTCATGGCGACCCCCCAACAACTGATAGATGCTGACACTGCGGAACTCGTAATCGATGAGTTCGGCCACAAAGCTAGAAGGGTGAGTGACTCTGATGTTGAAATCGGACTTAAAGGCGAGGAGGACGCTGAAGAGTTGCTCTCTCCGAGATCACCTGTTGTTACCGTCATGGGTCACGTGGATCATGGCAAAACATCATTACTAGACGCCTTAAGGAAGACTAACGTGGTTGACCGTGAGGCTGGAGGCATTACCCAACATATAGGTGCTTATCAGATTGAGAACCAAAGCGGTGATAAGGTAACCTTCATTGATACGCCCGGTCACGCAGCTTTTACCTCTATGCGCGCTCGGGGGGCAAACGTAACAGATATTGTCATTCTGGTCGTGGCCGCTGACGATGGGATCATGCCGCAAACGGTAGAGGCGATTCATCATGCTAAGGCCGCGGAAGTCCCTATAATTGTTGCTATAAACAAGATGGACAAACCCGAGGCAGACCCGCAAAGGGTCAGAAATGAGCTGCTTCAACACGAAGTTTTGCTTGAGGATGTGGGTGGTGATGTGTTGTCGGTCGAGGTTTCCGCAACAGAGGGAACTAACCTAGATAAGCTTACCGAGGTAATACAGCTCCAAGCTGAGATACTCGAACTCAAATCCAACGCCGATCGTTCCGCTGAAGGAGTTGTTATTGAGGCTAATCTTGAAACTGGCCGGGGTGCTGTAGCTACCGTTCTCGTCCAACGGGGAACCCTGCGCATTGGTGATATTATCGTTGCGGGGGGAGAATGGGGCCGAGTCCGCGCAATCAATGACCATGACGGCGAAAAAGTTGAATTTGCAATTCCTGCCCAGCCAGTGGAAATTATGGGGCTTTCCGGTGCGCCTGCAGCGGGAGAGGATTTTTCAGTTGTTGAGACTGAGGCGCGGGCTCGGGAAGTCTCAGAGTTTCGCCAAAGAAAGAAGCGTCTACAGCGAACACAAATTGCAAGTAAAGGAACTATAGAAAACATATTTAGCCAAATTGAAGCTGGCCAGGCGCAAAATCTCCCATTGGTTGTGAAGGCCGATACCCACGGGTCGGTGGAGGCTATTGTCAATGCACTAGAAAAGTTGAGCACAGATGAGGTAAAGGTTCAAATATTACATTCCGGCGTTGGGGGTATCAGTGAGTCTGATGTTGGTTTAGCCAAGGCCTCAGAGGGTTTCGTGGTTGGGTTCAATGTGCGTGCAAATGCTCAGGCGCGCGATGCTGCCGGTCGCGAAAAACTGGATATTCGCTATTACTCGGTGATCTATGACTTAACAGACGATATCAAGGATCTGCTCAGCGGCCTCTTGGCCCCAGAGAAGAGAGAGACCTTCCTTGGTTATGCGGAGATCCTAGAGGTATTTAATATCAGCAAGATGGGGAAAGTGGCGGGTTGCAAGGTTACTCAGGGTCTGGTCAAAAGGGGATCCGGGGTGAGATTGCTTCGCGATGACGTTGTCATCCATGAGGGTGCACTGTCCACGCTTAAAAGGTTTAAAGAAGATGCTCGGGAAGTTAGAGAAGGTACTGAGTGCGGCATGTCTTTTGAAAATTATCAAGATCTCAAAACGGGTGATGTGATAGAATGTTTTGACGTTGAAGAGATCGTAAGACACCTGTAATCAGGTAAGCCGACCGTCCGAGTAAATAAGCGCTAACAAGATGTCTCGTAAAGTTCGTTCCAGACCACCAGCCGCGGAAAAACTCAGCCAGCGGCAATTGAGGGTTGGTGAGATGGTGCGTCATGCAATCGTTTCGATACTGGCCCGGGGGGGGCTCCATGATCCCGAACTCGAGGGGGTTTCCATAACCGTCTCGGAAGTTCGTATGACTCCAGATTTAAGAAATGCTCGGATTTTTATAACACCTTTGGGAGGGCAAGATACCCTGGTGATTGCCCAAGCGTTGAACAGGGCGGCCGCTTTTATAAGGAGGCAACTCGGGAAACAGATAGAAATGCGCTATCTGCCTAAACTTGTTTTTGAGTCGGATGATTTATTTGATCAAGGGGAAAAGATCGAGCAATTGCTGAGGTCTCCGAGGGTGGCCCGTGATCTTTTGGCCTCCAAAGGCTTTGAGGGGTGAGCCGGCGCAATGGTAAGTCTGTTAACGGATGGATTATTGTTGATAAACCGGTAAGTGTTACCTCAACTCAAGTTGTTAGTTTGCTTCGACGTGGGTTAGACGCTAAGAAGTGCGGGCATTCGGGGACGCTCGATCCATTGGCCAGTGGTGTGCTCCCGGTAGCATTTGGTGAAGCCACCAAAATTATACCGCTGGTAATGGAAGGCCCAAAAACTTATGAATTTACTGTCCAATGGGGAGAAGAACGTTCCACTGATGATGCTGAGGGAGTTGTTACGGGCCGCAGTTCATATAGGCCTAAAGAGGCGGATATTGAGGCTATCATAGGCGAATTTTCCGGTGAGATTGAGCAAACTCCGCCTAAATTTTCAGCCATAAAGGTAAATGGACAACGTGCATACGCACTCGCCAGGGCAGGCGTTAATCTGGAGTTAAAAGCAAGGCCGGTAGTTATCCATAAACTGGACCTTTTAGAGGTTTCCGGACTCGAAAGCGCAACCTTCAGAGTTTTATGCGGGAAAGGAACTTATATTCGGAGCCTTGGCCGTGATATAGCCAGGGGGTTGGGTACTTTAGGGTATGTGTGTAGGCTTGATCGTACACAGACCGGACCATTTAACAAAACTCATACGATTTCGCTGGATAATTTTAATTCCTTAGTGCATATTGCGGCGGCTTTCGATTGCTTGCTGCCAATTGAGGCAGCGCTGGACGACATCCCGGCGCTGTTTTTGAGTTCCAGCCAAGCTGAACGGGTCCGTCATGGTGGGTCCGTTCTACTGAGCGAGGTAGGGCAAAATATGCCACCCGAAACGAATAGAATCGAGAGGGCTGACAGTGTGGTCTGCACAATGGCAAATGGCCGTTTATTGGCGTTGGCCAGGATTAGAAACGGATTGGTTTGTCCCATCAGGGTCTTGAACCAGCTAACTTAGGAGATATCGATGTCGATTACTCATGAAAAAAAATCTGAATTGATAAAAGAATATGGTCGGGCAGATGGGGATACCGGATCTCCCGAGGTGCAGGTATCAATCCTTACCGAAAGGATAAAAAACCTGACCGAGCATCTAAAAGAGCATAGGAAAGACTTTCATTCACGTAGGGGGTTGTTGGTAATGGTTGGCCAACGACGGAGGCTTCTAGATTATTTAAAGCGCAAGAATGAAGATCGCTACCAAGAACTCATTAAAAGTCTTGGGCTTAGGCGCTGATAAGCGACCCAATGTTATTGTTCAGCTGTCGACAAAGAACCAAGGATATCTGCGTCACAATCTTAGGACAGCACAGTTTTAGCATTATTTAAGGGGATGGCGTTGCCGACACATCAACGTGGGTAGAATTTTTCCCTTTGTAGGTAAGGAAAGAATAGAGAAATGTTTGAAGTTTATCGTAAAGAGATAGAGTGGGGCGGACGGCCGCTTATAATGGAAACTGGTAAGATCGCACGGCAAGCGGACGGAGCAGTAATGGTAACGTATGGCGATACCGTCGTATTGGCTACTGCTGTGGCACAAAAAGCGCCTAAACCTGGGGTCGATTTCTTTCCCCTTACCGTAAATTATCAGGAAAAAACATACGCAGCTGGAAAAATACCCGGAGGATTTTTTAAAAGAGAGGGCCGCCCTAGTGAGAAAGAAACACTTGTATCGCGGCTGATTGATCGTCCTATTCGGCCACTTTTCGCCAAGGGCTTTCAAAACGAGACCCAGGTTATCTGCACGGTATTAAGCCATGATTTGGAGAATGATCCCGATATTGTGGCCATGGTGGGTGCTTCAGCGGCCTTGACTATTTCGGGTATACCTTTTTTGGGGCCGATCGGCGCTGCACGGGTCGCCTACATCGATGATTCTTATGTGCTAAACCCTTCGCCTGAGGAGCTTAGCAATTCTAAATTGGATATGGTTGTATCTGGGACCAATGATGCGGTCCTAATGGTCGAATCAGAGGCCGACCAACTTTCTGAAGAGATTATGTTGGGTGCAGTTATGTTCGCCCAGAAAGAGTTTCAACCAGTAATTAAAGCTATAATAGAACTTGCAGAGCAATGTGCTAAGGAACCCTGGGCGGTTCCGGAGGCACCGCCCGAGAAGCAGGCGCTCAGATTAAAAATTAATGAATTGGGAGAAGCGGACCTTCGATCAGCTTATGGTGAGACCGTAAAGCAAAATCGAGTGGAAATGATCGCTGCTGCTAAGGAAAAAGTTTTGGCAGCTCTTGTGGATGAGGATCCTGATTTTGATATCCAAATAGCAGCAGGGCTCTTGAAGGATTTGGAAAAAGATATTGTCCGAGGCTCCATTCTTGCCACTGGTGGGAGGATCGATGGTCGGGACACAAAGACGGTCCGGCCGATTTCTGTCGAAGTAGGTGTTCTCCCACGAGCCCATGGGAGCGCGTTATTTACCCGGGGTGAGACACAGTCGTTATGCGTCGCAACTTTGGGTACTGGTCAGGATGAACAGATAATTGACGCTCTCGAGGGTGAATACCGCGAACGATTTATGCTGCACTATAATTTTCCGCCCTACTCGGTTGGTGAGGCTGGTTTCCTTCGGTCACCTGGTAGACGTGAGATAGGACACGGAAAACTCGCGTGGCGCGCAGTTCGAGCAGTACTGCCCGACATGGATGAATTCCCTTATACAATGCGGGTTGTATCTGAAATAACTGAATCAAATGGGTCATCCTCGATGGCAACGGTCTGTGGTTCATCTCTATCTCTAATGGATGCCGGCGTGCCCATAAAAAAACCCGTTGCTGGAATTGCAATGGGTCTTATTAAAGAGGATAGCGGATATGCAGTTCTGTCTGATATCCTAGGCGATGAAGATCATCTTGGAGATATGGACTTCAAGGTTGCCGGTACAGCTGATGGGGTCACTTCACTCCAAATGGACATCAAAATAACCGGTATTACTGAAGAAATTATGGAAACCGCACTCAACCAAGCGAAAGAAGGACGGCTTCACATACTTGCAGAAATGTCCAAAGGAATGGCGGCGGCTCGCCAGGATGTTAGTTTGTTGGCTCCGAGGATTACCACCCTTACTATTCCTAAGGATAAGATCCGGGATGTTATTGGTACTGGTGGTAAAGTTATCAGAGAAATTTGTGAGACCACCGGTGCGAAGATAGATATTGATGATGACGGGACCATCAAAGTAGCCGCGGTAGACGGGGCTGCCGGCGAGGCCGCGCTTGAATGGATCAAGGGTATTGTTGCGGAACCTGAAGTTGGTTGCATCTACAACGGTAAGGTGGTTAAGGTGGTCGATTTTGGCGCGTTTGTTAATTTCCTGGGCGCAAGAGATGGACTAGTTCATATAAGTGAGTTGGAGCCGCGCAGGGTAAACAAGGTTACCGACGTCGTAAATGAGGGTGATGAGGTGAAAGTCAAGGTCCTCGCCATTGATGACAGGGGTAAGGTTAAATTGTCCATGAAGGTAGTGGATCAGAACACAGGTTTGGAGATCATTCCTGAAAAAAATGAAAAGACACCAGAATCTCAGGCAGCAGAGCAGGAATCATCAGATTGACACTAAACTCTTAAAAGCTGGTTTCGTCTCTTTATTTCATGTTTCTAAACTATGATTATAAATCTATCGTGTTTTCCAGATATCATTTCTCTAAATTTTTGAGAAATCCGTTGTAAATTTTTGCCAGGGACTGGTCATTCGAGGATCGTTTCATATAACTATTTATATAAGGGGCTATTTTGGGGCAGTTGATTAAAAAATCTTTTATCTCTCTCAGGTTTGCGATTATTAGATAGTGATGAGATCGGATCTCAAATGAGTTTTAAAGATAGACATAGCTTTTCGTATGAAGATCTACTGGAATGTGGTCACGGGCGTCTATTTGGCGCCGGAAATGCCCAATTGCCTCTTCCGCCTATGTTGATGTTTGACCGGATTATAAGCATTGGTGAAGAGGATGGGCGCTTTGGCAAAGGTGAAGTGGTCGCTGAAATGGATGTCAAACGGAGCAATTGGTTTTTTGATTGTCATTTTGAAGGTGACCCAGTGATGCCAGGTTGTCTCGGTTTGGACGCACTTTGGCAATTAACGGGGTTCTTCTTGGGGTGGATAGGTGCTCCGGGAAGAGGTCGAGCGCTCGGCTTGGGGGAACTAAAATTTAATAATCAGGTAACTCCTGATGCTTCTCTTTTAACCTATCGGGTCGAGATTAAGAGGCTAATTCGACGCGGATTTTCGATTGCCATAGCAGAGGGCAGTTTGGATGTTGATGGTGAAATTGCTTACGAGGCGAGGGATTTAAAGGTTGGTCTTTTTACTGAGGCTTTGGATGAGTGAGGACTAGATGAAGAGAGTAGTCGTTACCGGCATAGGGATAGTCAGCAGTATTGGCGACAATAAAGAAAGTGTCGCAGCAGCACTGCGCGCTGGAAAATCTGGCATCGTGTATTCAGATGAGTATGAAGAACGCGGGTTTAGAAGCCATGTCCACGGGGCGCCTAAGATTGATATTGATGAGAAAATGGATCGCAAGTCTCGCAGATTTATGGGAGATGGGGCCGCTTATAATTATATCGCGATGCAGGAGGCTATTTCCGACTCGGGTCTACAGCCTGAAGATATTTCCAATCCACTTACCGGGCTCATAATGGGCTCAGGAGGGCCCTCGACCAAAAATTTGCTGATGGCGTTTGATACAGCTCGTGAAAAAAGTGCTAAAAAAGTGGGACCCTTCATGGTACCCCGCACTATGTCGAGTACAAACTCTGCAACGATCGCGACTGCCTGTTCTATCAAAGGTGTAAACTATTCGATCAGCTCTGCCTGCGCCACCTCCGCCCATTGCATCGGAAATGGGGCAGAACTAATCCAAATGGGAAAACAAGACATTGTATTTGCGGGGGGAGGCGAAGAGTTGGACTGGACTATGACGCTTCTTTTCGATGCGATGGGAGCTTTGTCTTCTAAGTTCAACAAATCTCCGCAGGTAGCTTCTCGACCATTTGATTCAAACCGGGATGGCTTTGTGATAGCTGGCGGCGGTGGGGTCATTGTCCTAGAGGAATTAGAGCATGCTAGAGCCCGAGGAGCTAAAATCTATGGAGAATTTGCGGGTTATGGCGCAACTTCAGATGGTTATGACATGGTTCAGCCCTCCGGCGAGGGTGCAGTTCGTTGCATGCAAATGGCGCTCGCAAATATCGAAGGGCCAGTGGACTACATAAACACCCATGGCACTAGCACCCCTGTCGGCGATGTAAAAGAGTTGGCCGCAATTAAAGAGGTTTTTGGTAAAAGCAATAAAGTACCTGCGTTTGCTTCTACTAAGTCTCTTACTGGCCATTCCCTGGGGGCAGCTGGCGTTCAAGAAGCGATCTATTCATTGCTAATGATGGAAGGGGGGTTCATCGCAGCGTCTGCGAATGTTGAAAATCCGGATGAAGCCCTGGCCGACATGCCTTTGGTAACAGAAGTGCAGGAAGACATAGAACTAAACTGTGTTCTCTCAAATAGCTTTGGTTTTGGTGGCACAAATGCATCATTGGTATTCAAGTCGGTTTCACCGTGAGCCTGCTCGAAGGAAAAAAAGGACTAATCGTTGGAGTGGCGAATGACCATTCAATTGCTTGGGGTATAGCTGCCGCAGCTTCGAAGTGGGGAGCTGATCTAGCCTTTACTTATCAAACAGCTTCTTTTGAGCGACGGGTTCGACCGTTGGCCGAATCTGTGGGTGCAAAAATTATTCTTCCGTGTGATGTGGTTGATGATGCAAGTCTCGACTCTGTTTTTTCCAAATTATCGGAGGTGTGGGGGTCCATAGACTTCGTTGTTCATTCAGTTGCTTATTCAGGAAAAGCAGAATTAACGGGTTGTTACGCGGATACTTCTCGCGAAAATTTTTTGAAAACCCTTGATATTTCTTGTTTTTCATTTACTGATATCGCTCGGCGAGCAGCTGCAATCATGAATCCTGGGGGCAGTCTTCTCACCCTCACCTACTCGGGGGCTGAGCGCGTGATGCCAAATTACAATATTATGGGCGTTGCCAAGGCTGCCTTAGAGGCAAGCGTAAAATATCTCGCTGCAGACCTAGGTAGTAAGTCGATTAGAGTGAATGCAATATCCGCCGGGCCCATGAGAACGTTGGCTGGTAGTGCTGTTGGCGGGGCAAGAGAAGTTTACAAGTGGAATGGTGAATACTCGCCGCTTCGTCGCAATACGAATCTCGACGATGTTGGCGGGGCAGGGATATATTTGCTGAGTGATTTATCGGCGGGTGTATCTGGTGAGGTAATGCATGTCGACTCAGGTTTTAATGTTGTTGGTGTCCCCGATCTTTTGAAACAAAGGAAGGGTTAAAAATTTTCTGAGCGCTTATACAAATCGTTTTCAGGCTCCCTATATATTAAGAATGACACGACGATCAATTGACGGCATAAAAAACTTGCTCACGAGTGCGGGTTTGCGGCCCACAAGACAGCGGCTCTTCATAGGCCGGGCTCTATTTGAGAGAGGAAATCACCATTTTACGCCAGAAGACTTGCATGCCGAGTTGGTCAACGAGGGGTTGAGAGTTTCATTGTCTACGGTTTACAACAACCTGCATAAATTTACATCAGCAGGGCTGTTGAGAGAAGTAGTGGTAGAATCAGGAAAGACATTCTTCGACAGCAATACGAATCCCCATCATCATTTTTTTGATGAAGATACTGGTTCACTTTACGATATTTCTGAGGATGAAATTTCAATTCAAAATGTCCCGGCGCCGCCTGAAGGTTTGCTCATTTCTGGAGTTGATGTGGTTGTGCGGGTAGTCAAGGCTTAACATTTTTTATTTTATAACGATTCTAAAAAAGATCATATCTTTATGTTTTTACACAAAAAAGATGTTGAAAAAAATTCGATGATTTCTATATCTGGGTGACGGAGGCGTAGAAACGCCGGCGTGGCCCTGAGGGGTTTAACTTAGACATGTTTTTTAGATGGCAGCCAACACAAAGGAGATAACCATGGCAGGTCTTAAGGGAACAAAAACTGAAGAAAATTTAAAAGCGGCATTTGCGGGAGAGTCGCAAGCAAATCGGCGCTACCTTTATTTCGCTCAGAAAGCCGATGTAGAGGGTTACAATGACGTGGCAGCTGTTTTCCGATCAACCGCGGAAGGAGAAACAGGTCACGCCCACGGGCATCTCGAGTATCTTGAGGAAGTCGGTGATCCGGCAACAGGTGAACCGATCGGTGATACAGCCAGTAATCTTAAGGCTTCAGTGGCTGGTGAAACCCATGAGTATACAGATATGTATCCGGGAATGGCAAAGGAAGCGAGGGAAGAAGGTTTTGATGAAATCGCGACTTGGTTTGAAACATTAGCCAAGGCTGAGCGATCGCACGCGGGTCGGTTCCAGAAGGCTCTAGATGATCTCTAATTGCCTGGTGTGGCGGGAGATATTTATCTCGCGCCACACCTAAAATTACTTTTATAGGCCCTTTGTCGCGAAGGGAAACTTCTACTAAATGGATTTAGAATGACTGAAGGTAGTCTTGAAGCACCAACGCGCCACCCCATCAATTGGAATGATCCTGATTTCTATGACGAAGGAAAATTAGACCAAGAACTTCGTCGAGTTTTTGACATCTGTCATGGGTGTAGGCGTTGCTTCAACCTCTGCGATTCTTTTCCAAAACTTTTTGATCTCATTGATGATTCAAAAACCGGAGAGTTGGACTCTGTTGACTCCCGGGGCTTCAAACCTGTAGTCGACGCGTGCACCCTCTGTGACATGTGTTTCATGACGAAGTGTCCGTATGTTCCCCCTCACGAATTTAATTTAGATTTTCCGCACTTGATGCTTAGGTATCGAGCTGTTGAGAATAAGAAACAAAAGACTTCTTTTGTTCAAAAGCAGATTTCCGAGACAGATCGCAATGGCAAGCTGGCCGGGGCTGTTGCTCCAGTTACGAATTGGGCAACCGGGTCCGCAAATAAGGCATCTAGGGCTCTCCTACAAAGTGTGGCGGGGATAGATTCCCGTGCAGAGCTGCCAAAATTTCACGGAAAAACATTCACGGCGCGCGCGAAAAGTGAGATCCTGCCGATTAATCAAGATGCGCCTGGTTTTGGCCGGAAGGCAGTAATTTATTCGACATGTTTCGTAAATTATAACAATCCCCAGATTGGAGCAGCCGCAAGGGCAGTTCTTGCTAGAAACGGGGTTGAGACAGAGGTAGTGCATCCACGTTGTTGTGGGATGCCAAAGCTGGAGCATGGAGATCTCGAGGCGGTTGCTGAAAATGCAGAGTTGGTCTCAGCAGAGCTCTTGCCCTGGGTCGAAAAGGGTTATGACGTGATCGCGTTAGTCCCAAGTTGCACATTGATGTTAAAGTTTGAGTGGCCCCTTTTGCTGCCGGATAACCAGGCGGTTCGAAGGCTTTCTGAAGCAACAAGCGACATTACCGAATACATAGTTGACATCGCAAAGACCGAGGGTTTGGCCGAGGGTCTCGAGGGTTTTGATGGAGGGATAGCCGTGCACCTGGCATGTCACGCGAGGGCACAGAATATTGGGCCCAAGGCAGCTGAAATGCTTCGTAGCCTTCCAGATACCAAAGTCTCAGTGATAGAGCGTTGCTCTGGGCACGGTGGCTCTTGGGGCATGATGAAGGAAAACTATGACACTGCATTGAAGGTGGGAAAGCCTGCCGCTAAGCAGGCAGTGCAGGGAGGGTTAAAAGCCGTAGTGTCGGAATGCCCTCTCGCCGGCGTTCATATCTTGCAAACTATGCAAGATGTTGTGGGAGAGGACGGAGCAAGTCGGCTTCCTGAGACAGTGCCCCATCCAGTAGAACTTATGGCTAAAGCTTATGGAATTAAGGTTTGATAAGAGACATTTGATGTTTAAAGCTGAGATTACCCGTGATGATATTCTGTCCAGGGAGACATATTCAACAGAGCGTAAGCAACATGCTAAACGCATTTCGGCGCTAAAGGCTGAGCGCCGTGTTGCGGTTGGTCCTGATGCCACTTTTTATTTTGAAAGTTGGGACACAATGTGGTTTCAGATCCAGGAAATGTTGCATATTGAAAAAGGGGGAGAAGAGCAAATTTCGGATGAGTTAGCCGCCTATAATCCTCTAGTTCCAAAGGGTAAGGAATTGGTTGCTACGATGATGATAGAAATACCGGACCCGAACCGGCGCCAAAAGGTACTAGCAGGGCTGGGGGGCATCGAAGAAACTCTTACTTTCCATGTTAACGGGGAGAAAATCCGCGGGGTTGCCGAGGAAGATGTTGATAGAACAAATGCGCAAGGGAAGGCCTCTTCAGTGCAGTTTGTCCATTTTTCTTTTACAGACGCTCAAATTGATTTATTTGCAGCATCTAACTCAGATGTCAGAATATCCATTGAGCATCCGAATTATCGACATATGGCGGGCCTTTCAGCGACAACCATCGCGGCGCTTTCCAAGGACTTTAACTAGTCCGACCTATAAGAATAGCATCTCGATTAGACAGAATTCTGATGGCTTTATTCATCAATTTAACTTTATGCAGGGGAATAAAGGGGTTTGCCCCGTTAGCGAAATTGACTTGAATTCAATAAAGGGAAGGGCCTTTATGCACCCCCCAGATTTTTTGCTGGCTAACCCAGCCGGTAACTCCAGAAAAAACTCCTTTGCACCAGCCACCTGAGCATTTTTCTAAAGTTCCTATTACCTTCCTTGATAATTTGGCTAGGGGTGGAGACCCTGGTGTTGGATCGTCATATAGAATGGTCGGTTCTTTGACAATTATCCAGCGTTTTCCAGATATAAGTCGCCTATGCAACCAGCCTACTGAACCTTCCCAGTCCATGATTTTCCGCCAGTTAGTATATTCATCCACGACTTCCAGGGGCATATTTTGATAGATCAGAACCCACTCGATGGGAAAACGACGCCCAGGTCCGGTTCTAAGGTGTGCTTTGTCGGCCTTTAAGGATACAAACCGAGGTAGTTTTAGGCCAGTAACTTTCCCTATGCTTTGCCCAAGGCAAGCCGTCTGTGCTCCAAAGATGAAAATTAAAACGATGATTATGGCCGTCGCAAAGATGTTTTGTTGTAGCTTGGATTTCGCGGTCATTCTGATAGGATGGGTTCATAAAAATTAGTATTGAATTTGCCTGAGTTTTGCTCAGGACAATGGTTGCTCAGCCCAGACTACAAATATATCCCTCCACTTGGCAAATGTATTAGAGATCTTCAATGAGAAAACCAATTGTTGCGGTTACGCAAAGTTTGCCGTCAAAAGTCGAGGCGGAGCTGGAACAGCTTTTTCAAACCCGGTTTAATCGATCGAAAACACCTTTATCGACAAAAGAAATCTTAAAACACTCCGAAGGTGCAGACGTTTTAGTACCCACAATCACAGATGATTTGGATTATTCTGTGATTGTTAAACTGCCCACCTCAGTGAGGCTAATCGCAAATTTTGG
>Ga0255757_10003942_pt1 | contig 13501 bp, 7 predicted proteins | sample 071ome_27_FD_179957 | JGI IMG/M metagenome (GOLD analysis project Ga0255757, IMG submission 179957) | Coastal salt marsh microbial communities from the Groves Creek Marsh, Skidaway Island, Georgia - 071409AT metaG (version 2) | ecosystem: Environmental > Aquatic > Marine > Intertidal zone > Salt...
CAGTGTTTTTAGATTTGGATGCACTCGATGACGACGACGTTGATGAGCACATGCACGATTACGCGTTCGTAGAGAACAGTGACGACGAAGATTTTATAGACGATTCCTACTTGCAAGATGTCGGCGACGCCACTTTTGAAGATGCGTTTGACGGCGCCTTGAATCATGCATGTTTGGTGTGACTGTCGTAATGCACCATATTCCATCGTACGTAAAAACGTGCACGATTACCTCATGTCATATTTCAAAACAATGGGATACATACCGAAAGAGAGTCCTTCGCCTGTTGGTAACACGCCGGAACCAGGTCTCGAACCAAAGCCTGCGAAACGTCCTAAGCGAACGCCGAAGAAAAGTAAAAAGTAAAAGTTACTTGAAACGTTGTGAAAGTACTCATATGGTCGTGCACGCACGACGTAAAAGTTAAGAACACGTAAGTGCTGTTCTCGAACGGCCTTCGTTACATTTATGAAATAAAATAAAAACGTATACTATTGTAAACGTGGAACCACACACACGCGCCGTTCAAAATACACGATTTGCCTCAAGAAAGGTTTTTCACTTTTTTCGAAAAAAAACCGAACAGAAAGACTTTGCAAAAAAGGACTTGTTTCCACTTCTTCCTCGTGTATTTTTGTGTCGGTCGTCAAAAATCTGCGCACCCCCTCGTTCGTTATAAAAATTTTCGAAAAAATTTCATCCACATCAAAAATTACACACACCACAAGAAAAAAAAAGCGAACACAACAAAAATTTGCTCACTTTTTTTTTCTCTCTCTCAAACGCGCGTGAATAATAATAACCCCCGATTCCTTTTTTAAAAAACCCGCAGTAAAGGATACACAGAGAGAGAGAGGAGCGGAACGTCCGAGTTTTTGTTCTTGTTTTTCTCGTTTCATTCGATGGAAAAGCAGCGAAGAGCGAGAGATTCCTTCTTTTTTTTTTCAAAAATAAAAAAAAGTTTTATCGATGATGATGATGAGTGAAAAGGAGAGATTGTTCGCGGTGACGCACACGAACGAGACGCGCAAGAAGCGACCGAAATGGAAAGACGGGTACGTGAGAGTGACGTTTTCTTCGAGCGGAGCTGTTTGCGCGGCTGTTTTGTGCGGAGGCGAAAGCGAGAGTCGGGAGGAAGTGACGAGAGAAGAATTCGCGACGAGAGGGAAGAAAGCTGTCGTTCTCGCGAAAGTTTCGAAAGAGGCAACCGCGAGATTGGTTTTAGAAAAGTTGACGACGGACGAGGACACGATCGAGGAATTCGATGGTTTTAAAGTTCAAGTGGACGAGGAGTTTGGTGCGGACGGGAACGCGGTTAGACCGCCGCCGAAGCAAGTGATGTCGCTGTTTCAGGCGACGAGGAGCGCGGCGGCGCAGCAGCCGCGGGCGACGAGTGCGTGCAAGAATCCGCCGACGTCGTTTCGGAATCCAATGTTTACCAGAACAACGACGGCGACGATAAATACTTTCACGCCGATGCAACCACTCGTTGCGAGTGCGAAAGAGTGTGTTGGCAAGCGAGCACGTTTAGATGACGAGGAGGAAATGAACGACATCGGGGCTGGTCGCGATGTTGGCACGGCTTCGAAAGAAAACGAACAGCCTTGCACCTCTTCTGCAAAACAACAGAAAAGGGTGGACATCGCTGCAACTTTGAAAGAAAAGCTCGCGAAGCTGACAAAGCAGAAGGAAGAAAAGAAGAAAACGATGGAAATGCGGATAGCTGCCGACTCGGTGGAGGATGAAATAATAGTAGCAGCAGGAGAAGAAGGAGACAAAGAACATGCAAAGGAGGAAACAGCGATGGTTCCGCAGCGCGTGGTGAACTACGGGAATACCAATATTTCATACACACATCTGCAACAGCAACATCGGAATCAACAGAACATCAATAGCAGTCAATATCGGTACGCTGAACCGTCGATTACTATTCAATTTCCGTTCGAGAAGGTTTCTTCATGCGTCACTTTGCGGTTCGAAGGCGGCGTTCGAGAGTACCAAAACTATCTTCTCTCAACTTCTTGCGAACAACTCTCGCTCAAGCTCAGGAGCGTTTCGGACGCGATTCGAACAGTTGTACAAACACTTCCGCAGAAGAAAAGCGCTCCATTCGGAGCAACTTCAGCGCACGTGAGCACGGCTGTCGATCCAAAAAATTTAGGCATCAGACTTGGACGACAGTATCGAATTCACTACTGGAGCGCGTGTAAAATCACGGCTTACAAGACGCAAACGAAAAAAGACGAAGAGACGGGCACCATAAAGCCATCGAAAACTATCGTTGAGCTCACGCTGGGTAAATGCGAACACCATAAACCGAAAGATTTTGCGAAAGGTGACGTCTACGTGATCTCCACGGATCCAGGTTTTTTTCTCTCTTCGTCGGTGGCGAAAAATACGCGACAAGGTATGGATGCATACCAAAACTGGACAGGTGTTGTCGCGTCCACGTGGCATGCGCCAGATAAGGACGGGAAAATGCATGTAGAAATGCTCGGCGAGTTACCGAGAACGCTGAGAGAGTCTCTCAAGAATAGCTCGAACGGTGGATGGGTGAAGAGAAAGTCCATCACGGTATACGCCGCTCGAGCGCTGAGCGCTTTCGGCGAGTTGGAGGAAATGAAAAATGCACTCGAAATGGTTAAAGAAGATACGATGCCACTCATGCGAATGATAATGAATCCGCCAATCTCAGAAACAAACAGCAGAGACGCAGAAAATGATGTGCATGATGAGGAGGAAGATTTCCAGGACGTGGCATTTACGTTCCAGCATCAATATGGTTTGAACCATGATCAAGCGATTGCGATGAAGGACATGGTAAACAAAGAACGCGGTGTGAGCTTAGTGCACGGTCCGTTCGGAAGTGGTAAAACGAAATTAGTCGCGAGCTTTATTCGCGAGCACGTCGCGCGCGAGAAAGATATGCAGCACAAGCAGATCGATGCCCTCCGCTTGGATACGAGACAACGAAATGGAAGAATTCTGGTTTGCGCGAATACCAACGTCGCCGTGGATCGCGTGTTAAAAACTCTTCTCGAGAATGGCTTTGCCGATTTTTGTCGAGTTGGTTCGTTGACTAAGATTGATGCCGATATTCTTCCGTTTTCTATACACGCAAAACGAGATTCGAAGAAAGGAAACACGCACATAGAGGAACTTGAGAAAGCTCTGAAAGAAAACGAAAAGATTGCATCGAGAAAGAAACGCATCGAAGAAGAAATCAAGAGTTTGAAGATAAAAGGCGCGTTACAAAAGCGCGCGAAGTTGGTGAAATCTGCGCCAGTGGTTGCCGTCACGTGCAGTTCTTGCGTCAATAAGCACTTGGAAGATCAAAAGTTTGATATTTTAATCTTGGACGAGTGCTCGCAGATGACTGAGATTTGCAGTCTCTTGCCATTAGCTCGGTTCGGCGTGAAACATTTGATTGCAGTTGGAGATCCGAATCAGTTACCGCCGGTTTTAGAGAGCAACTTGGAATCTCCCACGATTTCCGAGAAACAACCGACTCTGTTCGTGCGACTCGCGGAACTTGGACTACCCGTGACGCTGCTGCGAACCCAATATCGAATGCATCCTCTTTTGAGCGAAGTGCCGAACGCACATTTCTACGAGAGCAAGTTGTTAGACGGTGTTTCCGCGAACGACCGAGGAGCGTTACTTGAGGGAGTACCTCCGCTGGTTTTTTTCGACACGCAAGGTGAGAATGCGCGAGAAGAACGCGGAGGACAATCGAAGTTTAACGCGTCCGAGGCGCATGGATGTGCTGTTATCGCGCGCGAGCTTTTAAATCGGGGTTTGAAACCGAAAGACATTGGTATTATTGCTTTCTATCGCGCACAGGTGGATTGCGTGAACTCGTATTTAGAAAGAATGCGCGTCGGTGCAACTGGCACTGCTGATATCCTCGCAACATCAGATCTCGACGATGAAGAGAGTGGCGAAATTCAAGTTTCTACCGTGGACGCGTTTCAAGGCCAAGAGAAGAAAGTTATTATATTAACGCTTTGTGGGGCATTTAAAGGCTCGAACTCGTTCACGACGAGGGAGCGTTTGAATGTTGCTCTGACGCGTTCACAGAGACACGAGTTTATCGTCGCGGATTCAAACGAGATTGGCAGGGATTGTCACGCGTTGCGTGATATTTTGACAAAGGCAAGGAAAACGCCGAGTGGCTACCATCCAGCTTCGCGATGTATCGATGACGTCGTGAGTAAATGGCCTCCGTCGGTTACTGCTACGTTGAGTGATTTCGGTGTCGAAGCGGATATCAAACGGAATTCCGAATTGAATAAAGATGATGAAAATGGAGACAGTGAGGATGTCGTGTGTGCTCATGAGGACGTCAATATTATTGATAATGATATATCCTCGCCCTCGCGATACAATGATGATAGTGAAGAAGAAGAAGAAGAAGAAGAGAAAAGCGAGCCTTCGCCGCCATATTCTCCGGAAGTCGAAGAGAAAGTTCAGTTTGACATGAACGAGGCGGAAAGAACAAACGAGTACGATCCTTCCACGTGCCCGCAGGAGTATATTCCAATCATTTCGAAACTCGAAGAGCTTCAGATACAACCAGACGGGTACTACTCGTGGTACAAAAAGCTCTCGAGAGCTTTGTTATTTCGCGTGCAAGCGGATCGCCAGTGGTGCGAAGCGGACGATAGATTGCGCACGATGCTCCGAGAACTTTGCTTCCCTGGCGTTGACAACGCTTCGTGGAATTGGACGTCGAAACCATTTCGACGCGCGATTGTTGAAAGGTTTTTCCCGGCGTTCGCCTGTTACGTCCACAAACACTTCGGCTTCGAGTGTACTCGCATTCGCAAACTCATCGAAAAATACGACGACGTCGATGCGTTGCAGAGAGATGAAACCGGCTACGGTCAGTGGTCCATACGAGAAGCAGAAACGCAAGAAGCGAGCGAACGCGGCGCGAGATGGTTAACGAGAAAGCTCAGCTTGTCTGAATGAAACAACAGCGATAGTAGTTACGGGGGGAGTCATAGGAGCGGTAGCGGCGCATATTTGTAAAAAATCGAACACACGACTTGAAAAAGTCACACATGTCACTTCATTGGAGAACAGCTCCCTCAAAAGACAAGACGCTTCTTCCTCAGAGCGTGCGCTTAAAAAAACGAACACATGGCCGCCACGCTACGTTTGCAAAAAGAGCTCAAGCTTCTCTTGAAATCTCCGGAGCAAGGAATACTCGCCAAACCGTCCTCGTCCACGAACATTCTCGATTGGTATTTCCTCATCGACGGGCCCAAGGAGACGCCGTACGCGGACGGGAAGTACCTCGGGAAAATTCTCTTTCCGAAAGAATACCCGTTCAAACCACCCGGGATTATCATGTCGACGCCGTCGGGAAGATTCGAGCCGGGTAAGAAGATATGCATGTCGATGTCGGATTATCACCCGGAGACGTGGAACCCGATGTGGTCGGTCTCGAGCATATTGAAAGGGATCCAGAGCTTCATGGCGGACAACGAGATAACCGCTGGGAGCATCTTAACGAGCGAACGGGAGAAGAGAAAGTTTGCCAAAGAAAGCATCGCTTGGCTGGTAAATAACGCGCAGTTTCGTAAAGTATTTCCGGAATTAGTCGATACGTTGGAAGAAGAAGAACGGAAGAGAAAAGAGGAGAACGACGATGCGAACGAGTGAGGCATTGGGGCGTCGCCTTCGTCTTCTTCGGAAAGAAGAGGAGGCGACGCCGGGTACCAACAAAATTCTATGTTACTGATTGTAACGGCATTTGTAGTAGTTTTGGTTGCGTTGGCGTTGAATAGCACCGCGTTGAGTGCATAGTTATAATAGTTTTAGTATTCATTAGTAGCAGAAAGCAGCGGTAGCGTGTGACTGGAGAGAAAGAGAAGATGAGAGAGAGAGAGAGAGAGAAATTTACAGAAAAAAAGTGTAATAGTATAATATAAACTAGTTGTACAACACATGAAACACACATTTAACAGGTGATGGAGTTCTTCAGCGACGTTAATACATCGTAGTACTCTTGTAAATCATCCCCATTCGGAATAGAATCTTTACTGTTGCTCGCATTCTTCCCGTTCTTTTTCTTTTCGGTAGCTTTCTTACCACCTTTAGCAACTTTCTGGATCCCACCACCTCTTGCGACGACACCGTTACCGTTGGTGGTGGTGTTACCTTTCGCGACACGTTTCGTGCGTTTACCTTTTGGAACATTTTTGAACGAATCTTTCGTGGTTGTGTTTTTGGATCCGAGAGGACGTCCACGTTTACGATACATGATATCGACGTCATCGTATTGAACTTTTGGTCCCCTCGAAACCGGTTTCACCGTCCCGATCCCGTTCGGCGTGTTGCTATTGCTATTATTATTGATGTTCATTTGATTGGCTAACATGGCTTGGTGTTGTTGGTTCATAAATTCTTGACCGCCCAAGTGATGCTGTGGAAAAGGCATGCCGCTCATGCCCCCGTACATCCCCATCATGCCATGTTGTTGCTGAAGTTGCTGCTGCATCATCAAATGATACGCCATCTCTGGAGACATGCCATTGGCGTTGTTATCAAACATAGCCGGTGGCATTGGAGGGAGCATACCGATGCTAAGTGCCGCAGCCATCGGGTTGAACTGTTGTTGGTCACCGCCGCCTTGTTGCTGTTGCATCTGAAACATCGCCGCCATCTGTTGCTGTGCCATCATCGCTTGCATCATTTGCGCCATTGCTAATTGTTGATGAGGCGCCATTTGTACATTGCTACCGTTCATCATTTGCGCCATTGCTGCCGCCGCTGGATCATTGTTGGTACTGTTGCTATTCGCCGGGCCGGGTGGCTCGACGTTTTGCTGCTGTTGCTGCTGCTGCTGCTGCATCAATTGCTGTGCTAAAAGAGCGTTCTGATACTCCATCGGCATCGGAGGTAATACGCCGTTTACATTTCCAACTTTATGTTGCTGCATGAACGAAGGATCTAAAAACTGTTGTTGCTGGTTGTGCATCATCAAGAAAGGATTCCCAATTTGCGCCGCGTGTTTCTCAGCCGCGGCTTGACTCGCCGCTTGCGCCGCCGCTTGCTGCGCAGCCTTCGCCGCGGCTCTCGTGATGTCCTCACTACCGTTGTTCGTCGTGTTTGAAATCGTCGCCGGCATTTTCTCATCCTCCTCTTTTCTATTGTTATTGTTGTTATTATTGTTATTATCCTCGCCTTCTTCTGCTCCCTCGGCCAATTTCGCCGGCTTTTCTCCTTTCTCCTCTTCGGCTCCTTTTTTTTCCGTCCTCTTCTCTTCTTCCTCTTCGTCTTCTTTCGTCGCCGTTTCAACGCCTTCCTCTTCTCCTTCGCCTTCCTCTTTCACGCGTTCGTTTTCTTCTTTCGTGCCGTCTTCTTCGCTCGTCGTCGCCGCCGCAGCGTTCTTGTTCTCCTCCTCCTCTTCTTCTTTTTTTGCCTCCTCCTCTTTTTCTTTGTCTTCTTTTACATTTTTTTCATCTTCTGCCCGACGACTGTTGGTGAGATCCTTTTTTTCCTTTGTCTCCCCCTCGACGACGACTTTTTCGTCTCGAGGCCTCTCGTCGACGTCTTTGTTTTCTCGTTTCAAATTCGCGTCGTTTTTCGCCTCCTCCTTTTTCTCTTCCTCTCGTTCTCGGTCGTCGCGAACGCGATGTTCTCCGTCTTCGAGGATTTTCGCGTGATGGGAATACTTGCGGTTTTGACTTCGCATCAGCTTTGCTTTTTCCTGCGCCTCTTGACGACTCGCCGGCGCCGCGCGCTTCATGTTTTTTTACTTTCGGATTGTTGTTTTCCTTTTTTTTCTTCTGCTTTTTGTGTGTGCTCGAAAAGAAATATTTTTCTTGGAGACGTCGCTCTTTTTTTTTTCTAAATTTGAATCGTTGTCGCGCGTAAACGGAGGACTCGACGGGTGGAAAAGTGCGATCTCACCGACGAATCGCGCGGGGAAAACTGCGCTTTGTTCGAACGTCGAAAAAAAATCGCCTCTTTTCGTTCGCTCTCGCGCGTATAATAAACGGCGCGCGCGTTCAAATTTCGAGCAAATTTATATGACCTGGTTTTTTTTTCCCAATTTCGTGGGGGAGAAGACACACAGTTATTTTCTTCTCTTTCGCGCGCGTAACGACGTCCAAACGCGTGATCTCTCGCGACGCTCGCTCACGATCGTATTTAGCTTTAATCCAGGAAGAGATATTTCTTCCGTTCAATTCGTTCGATTCGAGCGCGCGATCTGTTCGTGAACGTGTCCAGATAAACGCGCGGGTGCGTGCGTGAATGAATGAAAGTGTGACGTTACTTTTATTTATTTTCCGCCGCACTTCAAAGTGCAACACACACTTTAAAAATCTCAAAAAAATCAATCGGAAAAAGCAAAAAATAGGCCAAAAATAGTGGGAGAGAAGAGGCAAAAAACAGACAGACGGAAACAAAAAGAAGAGACAACTGTTGACAAAAAAAAAATTTCGAAGACACTTTGGGCTCACAAGCGTGTGTGTTGTTGTTGTTGTTGGAGATACACGAATATATCCCACAACAAACAAAACGAACAAAGGGAAAAGTAAGCGTTAAACCGGAATCTTCTTTTTAATGTAGCAAAACGGACTGCCGAACGACGCACGGGAAACACTCGACGCACGGTAATTAACGTTTGCAAAGAGAGAGAAAGTTGAAGCTGGAGAACAACAAGAGGAAGACGGACGTCGTCGTTCCGCGACGACGAGAAGAAGAACAAAGTAATGTAAAAGGGCTATATTGAAAATATTCAAAATCTATTTCTCTCTCTCTCTCTCTCTCTTTATGATCCATCTTCTTCTGATTTTCCTCTCAAATGATAATAATAACGATAGCAACATGCAACCATTATCATCACAGAATCATCATCGCGCGAAGAACACGACCAAGCAAAAAGACGAGAACTTATATTAATCCTTGCCGCCTTCCTTGGCCTTGGCGGCGAGAATACCGGCGACACCGCGTAATCTACCCGTTCTTCTCGCGGCGATAAGACCAACCTTCTTACCCGCCGGCGCGTCACCACGAACAGTCGAGGAGTGACCAATGTGCTGGTGGTTACCACCACCGTGGGGATGCTCTACTGGGTTCATCGCAACACCTCTCACCTTCGGCCACGAGTTGCGCTTCACTCTGTACTTGTGGTACGCGGTACCAGCCTTCAACAACGGCTTATCGCATCTACCACCACCAGAGACTTGACCAACGGTCGCTCTGCACCCACTCGGAATCGTCTTCTTCGCGCCAGACGGCAATTTAATTCTAGAAAATCCAGTCTCCAAGTTGTGGGAGATCAAGATGCAGTATTCGCCAGAAGCCTTAGCTAACGTTCCTCTGTCGCCGAGTTTGGATTCGACGTTGCAAATGATCGAACCTTCCGGCATGGCGGACACCGGCATGATGTTACCGACAACCAACTGCGCTTTTTTACCGGCATAGATGAATTGACCGGTGTACGTGCCTTCCGCCGCGACAAACAATTCCTTTTGGTGCGCAAAGCGTCTCGTGTTGCGAAAAGTAACCTTCGCCAACGGAGCCCCACGTCCCGGGTCGTGAATGATGTCCGTCACGACGCCCTTAATGTAACCGTGCCTCTCGGCAAAATCCGCGGTACGGTGCTTCGCCGCGCCTTTACGCGTGTGCGTGTGGGAACGGAAAACCGACCCTTTACCCTTACTGTGTTTTGAATGAGAGAGAGAAAGAGAGAACGACGGTGAGACACAAAGAACGCGCTCAGAGAAGAGGAAGGCGAGAGCGAAAAAGAAAAATCGAGCGATGGAGGATTTCAAAACCCAACGAAATACGCGCGGACGCGAACGCAGAATGGCCCGAAAGAGCGCACCAACGCGTTCAAAACACTCGTCGACGCGCATCGAAACTCTCTCAAACCCTTCCCATCCTCGCAAACACCTCCGTTCGGGTGTAATTTCGACGCGTAAAAATCCCACGCCACCTCCAAAACAGGGCTAAAAACCAAAAAAGAAACTCGCTCGCGCGCGCGCATCTGAAAATCTCCTCCGCGAACGCGCTCGCGAACGTTCATCTCCCGCAACGTCTCGCGTAACGCGCGATGACGAAACCATCGAGCGTGATTACAGAGAGAAGTATTCGCATCACTTACCGGCAACCTCTGATAACGCGACCCATTTTTGTGTGTGTTTTGTGGTTTTTGTGCGCAAAAACGGAATGAAGACACGAGGACGTGACAGACCCTTCTCCTTCTCGGGCTGCGCTGTTCAGAAAAGTTTAGGGTTTTCAATTTTTTTTTTTTGCTCGTTGGGGAAAAAAATTCAAAAACGGCGAAGACAGAACCAACACGACGGCAGAAGAGAGAGAGGACGCGAAAGACCGACGCAAACCCGCGCTCGCTCGCGCATCCGTCGTCGAACGAAATGAGCGACAGAAACGGCGAAGGCGGTGGCGACAGCTTCCGTACGGCAGCGATGACGACAACGACGGGGATATCGTCCCCTCCTGATCCTCCTCCCGACGAAAAGAAGAAATATTCACTTCGAGGGTCGCTCGTGAGCAACATCAGCACGGTGTACGACGACCATGAAACGAACGAGAAAGAGAGCGCGACGACGACGACGATGATGGACGACGACGACGACGGAGAAGACGAGTGCGTGGTGGACGAAACCACTCCGGAGAGGAGAAATGAAAAGGATTTATCGGATGCGAGGATGAGAAAGAACTCGAGTGCGAATAACGACGATGAAGCGTTTTCACCAAACTTTCAACCGGTGCCTTCGCAGGCGAACACGCCGATGAACGCGTTTCAGCAACGAGATCAAAGATACGAGATGGAAGACGCGAGAAACGGAAGCATGGACCGGGAATCGACTTCGCCGATGGTTTTTGGACGTCGCGGTGGGGCGGAGAATCAGAGCGACGCGTCGAATGGACAAGACTTTTTAGCGCACACGAAGAACCGCGAGGACGACTCGGCGAAAGCGTCGCCGGATGCTAAAAGCGAAGATGAAGAAGACCTCGAAGCTGGCGCGCATGGCATAGCGAACGGCGGCGAGATGGAAGATGAGAACGTGCAAATGAAATCTCCGCTGGCGTTTTTGTTCCAAAACAAACGGAGGAAAGGTAACAACAAAAATGACACGCCGAAAGAGTACGACCGGGACTCGTATCGCCACGGCGCCATGTGGGCGTCGATTGGCTCGCCCGCGTTTCCTCATAAGAATCAAAGCCGAGTTATGAACGCGAACAATTTCAATAACAAAAATAATATCGACCATGCGAGTATCGGTGTGGAAGACGATACAAATAATGTCATGAACGATACCGATAACAGAAAGAACAATAAACAAGTCGAGTTTGAAGACGCCACGGATTCTTTTGGAGGATCAGCTGGTAAAGCTACAGACTTCGGTGTAGACGAGAAAATAAGCAATCGCAATCGTGCGAAGATGCGCATGTCGTTACCAGCGAACCTCGCGCAATCCGTCGCGAGTCCGCTACCGATATCCAAGCGCGTTTTAGACCGCATCGAGTGCCTCGGCCCAGAATTAGCGCGAGTGCAAAAGATTATGCTTTTGACTGGCATATTACTCGACTTTTGGGGGAAATTTTCGTTGATCAGAGAGTTGAGGCGTTTTTCTGTGACTGCCTCGTGGTTGTGGTTCTCCCTCGTGTTGATTTTCTTTCTCATCTCGGGATGTTTGACGACGTCGTACTGGCTCTTGCATTACCCGATGCCAGAGAAGCCAGCAAAAGATGATAAAGAAGCGAATGCGGTGGTGTTTGGTTACACAAAATACGACTTTAAAGTATTCGTTCGACGTTTTGGTGCGGTCTGCGCAGCCTGTCAGCTCGGTACCGCATTCGCTGCGTGGAGAGCCTTACGAAGCCACGACGTGCGTCAACGAAAAGCAGAGATGGATTTGCGCGGCATGCAACTCGTTGATTGCATTTTTCTCTCTTTACCAGTTGCTACGTTGCAGTGTTACATTGGCATGATGTGTTCTTCGCCATATGCCACATGCCCAGACAGGAGCGGTTTCGATTACGTTTTGTTCTCCGCTGTAGCTGGTGGTTTGCTCAGCGGGACGCTATGTTTCGTTTCCTTGGATTTGCACGAAAAGCCGCCGGCGTATTCTTGGCGCGAATACTGGGGCATCCACAAAGCGCACTTATCGGAGATGCTCGCCAAGTTTAATTTTCGACTCTTCGAGCTCACGGCACGCGTGGTGACAATTGGTTTGTTCGCATCAGTGTGTGGCGCTTGGGTGTTCTTGGTTTTCTTTGTGCACATTTTGTGCATCATCGGTTTGATGCGCATCAAACTCTCAGGCGTCCCGGACAGGAAGAAAATCTGGAGCAAGTTTGTAGAGTTGAAAGATGTGGAACTTCCGTTCCAGTCGGCAAAACAAATCGCCAAAAATGGTGGCAAAAAGAAGACGATTCGAATTCCCGTTTTAGACGACGTGAAGTTACTCGTGGCATGCCTGATTTGGCCGCCGAGTTGTTTCGTTTCGAACTCAACCGATAAGAAAGGCCGATTCTGGTGGCGTTCGACGACTTGTCCGAGAAAGACATTCTGGGGTTTAACCCGTGAAGACACGTTGATTCCGTTCGTCTTAATCTTGATGCTATTTGCGCTCGAAAATGGTACCATGCTCGTCGTCGTTACGCACGTCGCGGTCGATCACTGGTACAGATACTTGGGCATGGCGACGTTTATGAACTTCATTTGGCTCTCTTCTGCGGTCATTTGGATATCGTCGGCGGCGCTGTGGAACCCGTTCACACCCAAAGGCCCACCGCTAGCATATCCAAGCGCGAACGTCGCGGCGCCGGAGAACTACCGAGCATCCTCGATTTCTTCTTTCAAGGATAAAAAATCTTCGATGGGAGGTAGACGTTCCGGAATAAGACCTTTAGCACGACGCTCGAGAGCGTGGGTCTCGCCGACGGCATCACCAGTAGTTGAGGCGGATGAACTCGTAAACAATGATAATAACGTTGCTTATGGCGAGAACATTGGCGAAAAGTTCAACGCTGCCGCAGCCACAGAAGCGACCACGACCTCTCCTATTAGCAAATACGACACCCGCGCCGGCGATGAAGAAATGGCTATCGCACGTTCGCCGGAAGTTATCGTAGACATCAACAACACGACTTACAAAGTTGAAGACTCGGCTGGTGAAGAGGAAGAGGAGGATATGGAGAGTTACGAAACTAACGAACCGTCGGCATTTGCATGCATGATTGATCGAACGGGCGAAGACGAAATGCTACGACGTTCTCTGCAGTGGCAGCGTGCATCTGAGGAAATGCAAAAATCAGTCACGGATGTCAAGATGAAGGCGGAATCGGATTTAGCCGCGGCGCGAGCCGCGATGAATTTCTTGAATAGAGAAAGCGTCGAGTCGGCGCAAGGCGACACGGAGAAAAAATACGCCGAGGAGGAGCAGGACGAAGACGAAGAAGAGGAGGAAGAGGAAGAAGAGTTGAACCGAACTATGAGCAGCGATGCGTA
>Ga0255757_10003957_pt1 | contig 13468 bp, 8 predicted proteins | sample 071ome_27_FD_179957 | JGI IMG/M metagenome (GOLD analysis project Ga0255757, IMG submission 179957) | Coastal salt marsh microbial communities from the Groves Creek Marsh, Skidaway Island, Georgia - 071409AT metaG (version 2) | ecosystem: Environmental > Aquatic > Marine > Intertidal zone > Salt...
GTTCACGCCTTCGTTTCGGTAGCACTCTCTCAGCTGTTCTCGGATCAGTTTTGCTTTTTCGATGTCGATCATGCGCTCTCGCGTCTCGTGTTCTCTTTGTTGAATGAACGCGACTGGGTCGGAATACGGCGCGGCTTTGTCAAAGTTTGAAGGCGGAGAGGATGGGAACGACGCGGCTTCGCCGGCGAAGGATTTTGAAGAGGACATTTCTCTCTCTCTCTCTCTCTCTCTGTTTGTGTTTCTTCCTTTTAAAAACGCGTGGTATTGTAATAATAGCGAGTTGCGCGCGAGTTGTGAGGTTTTGCTCTCCTCCATTTCCGAGGAAACAAGAAGAGCGGAACGACAAAGGAGGGGAGACGCGAGCGGATCAGAGAGAGAAACAAACAAACTATCACGCGCGCATCATCGACGCGTGCTCTTTTCGTTATTATCGTTGTTGTTGTTGTTGTTACAAAGCTAATTCACCTAAGAATACCTTCCCGTCCGCACCCGCGCTAGCTAATATAGGTTCAAACGGATGAAACGCGACGGATAAACAACTGCCTTTGTGACCCGGAAGTTTGTATTTAATCTTTCCGGATTTTTGATCCCAGACAAAGACGTTGCCACACGCGGAACCGGAGGATACATACGTTGGTTTCGATGATGCGTTCGATGAGATTGAAGGAGAACTCGTGGCGCACTTAATCACGCGCTTTTCGAAATCGGTTTGGACGCCTTTGTACGTCTTTTCGATTCTCGTCTCCGCGTTCTCTCGGAAAGGTTTCAAGTCGAACAAGTTACACTTGCCGTCCATTCCAACCGAGGCGAGCTCGAATCCATCTGGTTGCGAGTACGCGAGACCAGTGACGATGTCTGCGTGTCCGTTTTTCATCGTAAGCGTTGTCATTTTCGTATCTAAGCTCAATAAATCCTTCGTCAACTGCGCGCGATCCTCCTCCTTCGCGGTGTCGTGATACTTGGTCGCGTTTCGTAAATCCCACGTTCTCACGATCCCGTCCGCCCCGGACGTGGCGCATTCCAGACCGTCTTGCCTCACCGCGCACGACACGACTGGAAACTTGTGCTTCAGCCGCATCACTTCTTTCTTCGCCACTCTCACGTCAAAAACCTTCGAGTACCCGTCGTCCGACGCGGAGACGATTAAACTCGTCCCTCGTTCGTTTGCGCTCGCGCAGTTTATCGCTCTCGAGTGACTCTTATCGTACTTCTTCACCTGCGCTCCGTATTCCACGTCCCAGACTCGAATCGTCTTATCCGCGCTCGCCGAGGCTATCGTAAACTGGTCCGAAAGAAAAGCGAGACTTAACACCGCGTTTTTATGCCCTCTTAAAATCGATCCGTTCGCAATCGTCGCCGGCGAAACTTCTCCTCTTCTTTCGCCGGCGCCGTCCTCCTCCTCCTCCTTTCCGAAATCAAACGACCACAACCGAACGCACTGATCGTTTCCTCCGGTCGCGATTAACTTCCCGTCCGTGGAAAACGCGACGTCGTTCACCGCACCTTCGTGGCCTTCCAAGAGCACGATTGGCGCTTGCAAAGACGACGCGCGGCCGGAAGCGTACACTTTCCCGTCGCCGATGCTTCTTAAAGACGTCGATGGGACTAAAACGTTCCTCTCTTCGTTTTCTTCGTTTTTGCTCGTCTTTTGTTTCTTCTTTTCTTGTTGCACGGCGGCCACCGCCACGGCCTTTCCGTCGTCCACGTTTTCTTCTTCCGGAGGAGTTTTCGATCGCGATCGCTTCTTCTTTGGCGGCATCGTTGTTTCTTTCTTCGTCGTTGGCTGCTTCGTTTTGCGCAAAGCGAGCGGCGCAACTTTTGAGGGGAAAAGTGCGTTTTCTAGGGGAAAATGTGAGAAAACCCTAAATATCACGTTGGGTGATGAGAGAAGCACCGCGCTCACTGGAGGCGATAAAACCACGGCGCCGCTCTCTCTCTCTCTCTCTCTCACGCACGATGGGCAAGTCCGGAGGAAAGAAGAAGAAGAAGAGCGATGGTACCACTACCACCACCACTAATACTACTAATAACAATAATAATAACAACAACAGAGGTAGCAACAATCAACAACAGAAGAAAAATAATCATCGAAAGAATAACAACTCTCACTACAATAACAACAACAACAAAGAGACGCCGTCGGAGGACATGGCCGTCCTCCGAGAACAACTCGACCGGGTGAACTTGGCGCTCAAAGACGTTTCCGCGGATGGGAACTGTTTCTTTCGCGCGATATGCGATCAGAGAGATGGGTCGGAGATTCACCACTTGGATTTACGACACGAGGTGTGTGAGTACATGGAAAAACACGAGGAAGACTTCCGACCGTTCGTGGAAGACGACGAGGAATGGTCGGCGTATTTAGCGCGAATGAGGAAAGATGGGTCGTGGGCGGGAAACATGGAAGTTCAAGCGTGCGCGAGATTGTTAAAAATGCGGATATGCGTACATCGGGCCGGGCAGCCGAGATGGGTGTTGTCGCCGTATTTCAACGACGGCGAAAGTAGTAATGGTGAAAAGAAGAAGAACGCGAACAACAACAACAACGAGGAAATCATGGACGAAGATTGCGCGTATCACTTAGCTTACGACGCCGATCGAGGGTGCGAACACTATAATAGCGCGAGGATGGTTGGCACCATAGATTCAGATTTTCCAGGCGGGCCGATTTCGTTGAGGCTGATTACGGACGCGGAGAGCGAGATTTTTGAGATTGCCCAAAAGACCGGGTTCGCGCGAGATATAGGAAGAGTTCGGAGACATTTCAAGAAAGCAATCGAGGAAGGGAGGAAGTTGGAGAATATGAGTCACGAGGAAGTCATCGATTTTGCGTGCGAGAGTTTGATGGCAGAGTTAGAAAAGGAGAGGAAAGAGAGGGACAGTTTGTCATTCGGAGGAGGAGGAGGAGAAAACGAAGACGCGACTGAGAAAAATGCGCAGTACGCGAACGAGTTTGAAGATGATTTTGGCGGCGGCGGTGGATGGGAGAGAGCGAAAACGAAACGCGAGAAGAGGAGAGGGAAGAATAAGAGCCTGTTAGCGGAAGAATACGAAGCGCTCACGCTTTAGTTTTAGGCGACGATGATACTCTTTAGAAGAAGAAAATTACGTAGAATACACGAGAATGCATCGTTTTCAAATAATGTAAAATAAGACAGAACACACGCGAGAGAGAAAGAGCGATACTATAATAATATACTTTCGATTGGTCATACATTTTCTCAGCTATTACTAATTTGTCTACTCGCTACTGCTTCGATGGCTTCGACCGCTCGCGAAACTTCCTCCTCGGTGGTGTGTCTTCCCACGGACAATCTCAGAGTGCCTCTGGCTAAACTTTCTTCTAAACGCATGGCGAGTAAAACGCCAGAGATTGCTCCTCCGCCGTCTTCGCTCGAATGACACGCAGCGCCTGCGCTCGCCGCTAATTGGTCTTTTAATTCTACTAACAAGGCACCGGCGTTGATTCCTTTAATGGCAACGGAAAGCGTGTTTGGTAAACGTTTCGATTCATCTTTAGGCCCGTTGGCGAACACTCGATCACCGATTTTTGCAGAACCTTTCAGTTTGTCAAAGACCAAGTTCCGCATACGCCTCGTGTGCGCCACGAATGCGTCAAACTCTTCATCCGCTATCTCGCACGCTTTCCCTAAACCGACGATATGAAGGACATTTTCGGTACCAGCCCGTTTTCCTCCTTCTTGACCGCCACCTTTAAAGAACGAACAGTACGGATCAACGCGAGATTTACCATCATTCTCTTTCATTCTTTCGGCGAGAAAAGTCTCTCTCAAATACAACGCGGCGATACCTTTCGGCGCGCCAATTTTATGTCCGACGATAGTAATCGCGTCCACTTTCAAATCATCCGCGTTCAACTTCACTTTCCCGAAAGACTGAGCAGCGTCTGTGTGCACTAAAATCTTTGGATTCATTTCTTTCGCTAAATCCGCGAATTCGCGCACCGGTTGCACGGCGCCTGTTTCGTTATTCGCTTGCATAATCGAGACGCAACACGTTCGCTCCTTGAACTCTTCCAACTGTTTCTTATACTGCTCGATATCTGCCACGCCTTCCTCGTCCACGGGAACTAACGAATACGTCAATCGTTTTTTCTCCCGTTCGCTCTCTAAATACACGAGAACCGCGGGATGTTCCACCGCGGTCGATATCACGTGCGGAAGTAATGCAGAAGTTGAGCGCAAAGCAGCGTCGTCAACGAACAACGCGCAGGCGACATCGATCGCTCTGTTATCACTCTCCGTCCCGCAACTCGTAAATATCACCTCCGCATCCTTCTCCGCGCCGATGGCTTTCCTCACGCGCGCTCTGCTCAAACCTATCGCGTCCGAGCACGGCTTCGCGTACGCGTGTATGGACGACGGGTTCCCGAAATGTCGAGCGAGAAACGGAAGCATCTCGTCGGCGACTTCGGGAAAGATGGGCGTCGTCGCGTTGTAATCGAGGTACGCGCACGACGGGAGCATTTGCGGCAGCGGAGTGCCGAGAAGCGATGCGGTGGTGGTGGTGGTCATCGTCTTCTTTTTTGTCGTCGGTGTTCTATCGAGAGGAGGAGAACGGCGACGATAACCGTGGAACGCAGAGAAAGGTGCGCCGAGACTCTTCGCCGCCGAGAGGTGCATGCTTTTCTGTGACGATGAACGAAAAGAGAGAAGAGAAGAAGAAAAATATTCGGACGACGACGAGAACTCTCAGTGCTCTGAAACGGCGCGTACTCGGACGGGTTGGCGGATTGAATACATGATACATACACGTGGTCGTACAAACGCACTACTTGCTCGTCATCTAATCATCTCTCTGTCTTCTCATTTAGAAACAAATGTAAGCGAGCGCGGCGCGCGAATACTACTTTAGTTTTTTGCGGAGACGGGCGCTCGAGAAATCAGTTGAAGTTGAACCACCGGCTCTTCTTCTTTTCCTCGGGTTTCTTCTCCTCCTTCCTTCGGACTTCGCCGTCGTCCATGCTGACCTCGTACTCTTCGTCCTCGCTGCCGAAACCCTTGAAAATTTTATACGAAGTCCACGCTAATCGGGGCTTTTCGCCGAGTTGTAACCACGCGTCTCGGATTCGCTTTTTCAATCTCCCGACTAAGGATTTACCTTTCAACGCTTCGTTCGGATCGAGACCTAAGCGGCCGTAGCGCTCTTCGCCGCGGCGAATCATCTGATTCGCGACGTCGAAAGGGTCGTCGACTCGCACGGAGCCGGACATCATGGATGCGACGGAGGTGCGTTCGCACTTCGTCATCGCGTATTCTAAAATCGGAAGGTTGTTTTCTTTCACAAAGTGGATGCAATCGACTGGGCACGATTCGATGGCGATGTTTATATCTTCTTCATCGTCGTCCCACTGGGCAAAAACGCGCGCGCGACCATACTGGTCATCCATGGCAAACGTTTTCGGCGCCGAATGGCAACATTGCTTGCACCCGATGCACTGACACTCGTTGACGAATACCGCTCTCGGGTACCCCATCGCCGGATCTTTGCCTTTGAATACCGAGAGAGGCTCTCCGGTGTACCCGTTTTGTTCTTCCTCTTCGTCGTCGCCGGCGCCTCGTTTCATAAACTCTTGCGTCATGCGCTCCAGCTCTTTCATCTCTGCGTCGTACGCCGCTCTCGCGTTATCGTTCATCAAAACATCGTACGCCTCGTTCAAAATAATACACACGTCTGAGCCCGCTTCTCCCGCGATGTCCGGGTGACACGCTTTCTGCAATCTCCGGTATGCCTTCTTAATCTCTGCCGGCGACGCGTCTCTTGGCACTTGAATCAAGGAATAAAAATCACCAGGAATCGCCTTCTTCACCGCGCTCATGTCGATATCCTCTCCGAACGAGTCCACGAGCTGACCGTCTTCGTCGAATTCAAACTCATCCATGGACTCGTCCCACGTGCTCGAAATTTCAATCTCCAACCGATCTCGTTCCAACTCTGTCGTCGCTTTCGCGTTCACGTTCAAACACACTCCGCCCCTCCTTTTATGCTTCCTGCTGCTCTCCTTCGTCTCAAAGTCCTTGACGACGCGCGCTCTCTCCGTCGTTTTTTTGGGACCTCGAAGAAGTTCTTTGTAGTCGTCTCCGCGCGCGTTCGCGAAAGAAGCGCTCGTCGTCGTCCTCTTCTCTCCGTATCTTTTTTTCCAATCCGTGTTTTTGTGCGTCGCTCTTCCGCGGCGCAACGAACAACCACCGTAACTACTACCACTGGTGGACGCCAGTCCTCCTCGCTGCCGCGCGACGACGACGAGCCGCATCTTTTTTTGTACTTCTCTTTTGAACGCGTGGATCTGCTCCCAAAGACTTTAGAGCAGTTAACCGCGCGCACTTTCGTTTAATTGCAATTTTCTGTTTTCTTTTTCCCGAAACGTCGTGGTTTCCAACGATTCAACCACGTCCCGTCTGTAACCCTAAACAGTGTAAAACCCTAAACGATTTTTTATCCAGTTTTTTGGGTTTTGGAAAAGCCAAAAAAGAAAGAAAGTCGGCATTCTCTTGAACGCTTGAGAGTTTGGGATAGATAGAGATAGAGATTAAAAAGTAGAGAGCGAGAGAGACAGAGTAGAAGAAGAAGAAGAAGAAGAAGAAGAGAGACAGAGAGAAGATATATAAAATATGAGCGCCTCTGCCTCTCGTTCTTTTCCCGCGGCGTTGTCCTGGAGAAAGAATGGGACGATGACGGGGAAAACGACGACGAAGGCATCGCCATCATCATCATCAAAATCATCGAAAGCGACGACGCGTGTTAACAACAAGAAACGCGGGTCTCTTTGTCGACCTTCTGCACTCGTCGGAGCGGCGCAAGCGCAACAAGCGGCGGCGTTCCCTCGCGGCACCGACGCCGGATGGAAAGTGCACAAGTTTGGCGGGACGTGCGTTGGTTCTTCGGAGAGAATATCCGGCGTCTGCGACTTGCTCATCGACAGCGCGAAAAGCGGGAACCAAACGTTTGCGGTGGTGTCGGCGATGGGCGTGATCACAAAGTCGGAACCGAAAGTGACGGATTGCTTGATAAACGCGACGACGATGGCGGCGGCGAGGAAAAGCGAATACAAGGAGGAGTTGGAAAAGTTGCGAGAGAAACACACGAGGACGGCGACGGATTTGTTGACGGACAAGGCGGAGTACGAAAAATTTATGACGGCGTTTACCTCGGAGTTGGATGACTTAGGGTCGATGTTGAAAGCGATTTCTATCGCCGGGTGTTCGACGGAAACGTTTGGAGATTTCGTGGTTGGTCACGGGGAGTTGTGGACGGCGCGATTAACCGCGGCGGCGATTCGATGTAAAGGAGGGAAAGCGTTTTGGCTCGACGCCAGGGAGGTGTTGGTGGTGACCGAAGCCGAAGACGGAGGCGTGGACGTGGATTACGAAAAGTCGAACGAGCGATTGGACAGTTGGCACGCTAGTCTCGGAGGCGTCGATAAAGATACCATTATCATTTGTACTGGTTTCATCGCGTCGACGCCAGATGGGTTCCCGACGACGTTGAAACGAAACGGTAGCGATTATTCCGCGACTATCTTTGGCGCGTTAGTCGTCGCGGACGACATCACCATTTGGACCGATGTCGATGGCGTGTACTCCTCTGATCCAAGACGCGTGAAAGACGCCGTGTGCTTGGAACGATTGTCCTACAACGAGGCGTGGGAGTTGGCGTATTTTGGCGCAAACGTCTTGCACCCGAGAACGACGTTACCGGCGATGAAATATTCCATCCCGATTTGCATCAGGAACTACTTCAACCAAGAAGCGCCGGGGACGTTGATCGCGGCGAGATGCGAAATTCCGGCGGACCAATCCGAAAAAGGCACGAAAAATGTCGGCAGTCGCGTGTCCACCGCGGGTGAGTTGATCAAAGGTATCACCACCATCGACGACGTGTGCTTAGTCACCGTGGAAGGAACCGGTCTCGTCGGTGTTCCAGGTTTTGCTTCGGCGGTTTTCAGTACCGTTCGTGATGCCAACTGTAACGTGGTTATGATTTCGCAAGCGTCCTCGGAACACTCGATTTGTTTTGCGGTTCGCCAAAACGAAGCCAGCCGCTGCGTGGCGGCTTTGAACCAGCGATTCGAGAAAGCAATCGCGGCCGGGAGAGTCTCTCGAGTCGTTGCTTTGGACAACTGCTCCATCTTATCTGCGGTTGGCCAAAACATGGCGAATGTCCCGGGCGTTTCGGCGATGTTGTTCACTGCCTTGGCGTCCGCCGCAGTAAACGTCATCGCCATATCCCAGGGCGCGAGTGAATACAACATCACCGTCGTGATTAAGAAATCAGATTGCATCAAAGCGGTCAATGCCGTGCATTCTAGATTCTACGCCTCGCGAACTCCGTTATCGGTTGGGATCGTCGGTCCTGGCTTGGTTGGCAAGACTTTGTTGGCGCAAATGCAAGAGCAAAGACAAACTTTACTCGACAAATTTGGCGTTGATTTACGCGTCGTCGCCATTTCGGGTGGTAGCAAAATGCACTTGGCCGAAGCCGGCGGTTTCATCGACTTGGACGACTGGGAGAACAAATACGCCAACGAAAGCGAAGCGGCGGATTTTGAAAAGTTTACCAACCACGTAGAAGAATCGAACTCGCCGAATCAAGTCATCATTGATTGCTCAGCTTCGGGCGACGTCGCGTTGCAATACAAAGGATGGCTCAGCAGAGGTATTCACGTTGTCACGCCGAACAAGAAAGCCAACTCGGGACCGTACGAGTACTATAAATCCTTGAGAAACATTCAAAGGGATTCTTACACGCACTACTTTTATGAAGCCACCGTTGGTGCCGGTTTACCGATTATTTCTACCGTGAAATCATTAGAAGATGCCGGTGATGATATTAAAATGATTCAAGGCATCTTCTCCGGGACGTTGAGTTACATCTTTAATACTTTAACGCCGGATAAGAAATTCTCCGACGTCGTCGCCGAGGCGAAAGCGAACGGATACACGGAACCGGATCCGAGAGACGATTTGTCCGGCGTCGATGTGGCGAGAAAAGTGACGATTTTGGCGCGCGAATGCGGCTTATCCTTGGAATTGAGCGACATCCCGATTGAATCTTTGGTTCCGGAACCGTTGCAAAACGTCGAGTCTGTGGATGAGTTCATGCAAAAGCTCCCGGAATACGATCACGAAATCGCGGCCAAAATGGCCGCCGCTGAAGCAAACGGGAATAAGCTCATTTTCGTCGGCGTCGTCGACGTTGAGAACAAAAAAGGTTCGGTGCAATTAAAAGAGTACCCGAAAGATCATCCGTTCGCGCAGTTGAAGGGTTCGGACAACATCATCTCGTACATTTCTAAGCGATACACGGAGGCTGGACCGTTGGTCGTTCGCGGCCCGGGTGCCGGCGCTGAAGTCACCGCCGGGGGCGTTTTCGCCGACGTTTTGAGAGTGTGCGCGCACTTAGGCGCCCCGTCGTAATACACACGCGCGATCACTGGATGAAGAGAAGAAGCTTCGGCGCGCGTGGTGGTACGAATACGCGAGAGAACAAGACATGACGAACTAATACAAAAGAAAGTGATAAAAAAAGAAAGCTATTTTATTGACAATATAAAAACATCCTACGAACACTCATACATTATACAAACGCACTTCAATAAGGTCTACGCTATGCCGCTGCTACTATATTTCGTTGCCCCCCGAATCTCCCATACTTTTACGCGCTCCTCGCGAAAAGTTCTTTCTTTTTAAAAGTTCATCCCCTCTTTTGTGCTGTACAACGCGTTGTGTTAACTCATTTTTATTTCTTCTTCTTCTTCGTATTCTCGCTCCAACCACCGACTACGCGCGCGTCTTTCATCCCAAATATCGCGGCGAGTGCGCCGACGATCGCGGCAAACCAGTAAAAATAGCCCAGGTAGTGCCGCAGAGGACACGCCATCGTTGCGCGCGTGCGTTCGTGAAATGTTAGTTAGCGAGGGGGCGAGAGCTCTCTGAAAAAAAAATGAAGAAGAATGAGAAAAAAAACGCTCGATTTTCACGAGCGGGAAAAAAAAAAGAATGGATGATTCCAAATACATCGTTCTCGATCCTCGTCATCAGCAGCGAGAGAGCGTTGAAAACGCGCACGACGACGACCAGGAACAAGACATCATCAACGTGATTCTCATTCCTCAGGCTGGTTTGGGCGCGTGGTGTTTTCACGGAGACAAATGGAACGAGCTTTGCGCGTGCGTGAAAGGTAAGAAAATGCGTTTGCTTCCGATTGAAATGAAAGGAAGAAATACGCGGTATCACGAAAAGCCTTTGGAGAGCGTGAACGAGGTCGTGGACGAAATGATATCGGAACTGGATTTTCTCTTTTCGAAGGCATCGACAAAGCAGCGATACGTTTTATTCGGCTTTTCTTTGGGCGCGTGGATTGCGTTTGAGTTAGCGAGACGCCTGGAAAAAGATGAACGATACAACAATCCAAGTTTGGTGGCGTGTTGCGGAAACCGTCCGAATCACTTGTGCTCGGAATACTACGACCCGGATATCGTGGCGCCACGAATCGCTCAAATCGCAGATGCGAAGTTGTTTTGGAAGGCTTTCGAGCGAAGGTACGGTGAAAATCCGGAGATGACTGAGGAGGTGAAAGAAAGGGTATTAAAGAACATTCGAATCGATTTTCTCCAAGTGGAGACGTACGATTACAAGGCAACGATGGAAAAGTACGATTTGAAGGAACGATTGGAGTCACCGATGTTATGCGTCGGCGCTAAAAACGATAAGAGGTACCACGCTATGGATTTTGAACGTTGGCCTGAGTTATGTTCGAACGCGAGCAAATTTGGTTGCACGAAGAAATGGATTCGAGGCGTCAATCCCAATTTATACAGCGACGAACTCGTCGAGGGAACCGGCATCGCTAAAGAGTATTGGGGAACGCCGCACAGGCTCATCGTCGATTATCCAGATGAATTAATTGCTGAGTTACAAAACGCTTTGCGCGAGATCTTTTAAAAACGATGTTTTCTTAAATCGTACGCATAACTTACAACGGATAATCTTTCGTTTATTTTTTCTTCGCTTGTTTCCTAGGATTCTTGGTATTCGGAGCGGTACACGAAGCGATTTCTCTCTTGTTACTTCTCCCTCCAGTTGCTCTGTTCTTTGGCCCCCAATTTTCCTCTGGATTGGTTGGAAATCGCGTCTCTCCAGCCATTTGGGCTTTACTAAACGCCCCGTTCACACGCGTCCATTTCGCTTTTACCACTGGTTCTTTCTTTAAAATCGAAGCGCCCGGAGACCTGCCATTCTTGAAATCCTCCTGCGCCGGGTGCTCTTTTTCCCAGCACCTCATGATGTCCCACAACACGCTCGACGGGGCGTTCGTTTTCACGGCCAATTGGTTGCAGTGCACTCCGCTGACTTTATACCCGGCGTTAATAATCGCCGATCGAAACAGTGCCAACGTTGGCGGTGTAATTTTTAACGTACCCGCCATGGCGTGTAGGCAATAATGCAATGGCGTATCAGTTAACTCTTCCGAACAATTCGTTAACAACGCTCGAACTTTTTCTTTCCCTGGGTATCGTTCGTCCGAACTCTCTTTGACATCTTTAAGAACGCTCTCGACCCACTCTTTATCGTGCACCGGCGCAGACCAAATCGGTCCGCCAATGTTCATCCCCCAACCGCAGTTGTGACACTTGCGATCGCCGTGCTCGTTGTGTTCCACCGCGGCGGAAAGCTTCCCGGGCATAAACTTTGTGTACGTTTTCCCAGTTCGTTCGTGCGATCTTTCTTCGACTCTTCCTAAAGGTTGCAATTCGAACGAGTCGCACCCAACGCATTGAAGCACGTACGACAAATTTGACGCCGCCGCCTTGCAGTTCACCGCCGAAGAGTACACTCTGACGTACACGCGAGCGTAAAAATCAATCTGCGTAGAAAGTACCGGGACAATATATCGTCTGTTTTTTACCGCGGCAGATTGGATAGCCGCTAACAAAATTCTCGTCGACTGTTCGTGGCAATATTTCGCTTTTAAAGGGTAGCTCCCGTATTTCGTCCAACCGACTTCGGCGTTGTTCCCGCACAGAACCGACATGTCCGTCGCGGTAACGCAAAGCAGACCACCTTCTACCGGCGCTAAAACCGCCGACTCTAATTGTTGCGATGGCGTACCGTACGGATCTAAGTCGACGACGTCGAAGCACTTCTCGTGTTGCAACGCAACAACGCGAACGTCGCCGCAGTTGGTTACGATTTTGTCTACGCGGCGTTTCACCTCTTCGGATTCTCGCGCGTTGTATTGTTTATTATTTTCCACGGCAAACGCAGCAGTCGGATCTAAATCGTTCGCGACGATGCACTTGACGTCGTCCAATTCTCTCGCGTACCTAATCGCTCTCAACCCAGTCGCGCACATGCCTTCTAAAATAGTGATTGGTTCTAACGGGGGTTTTTCCGCTTTCACTTCCTCTTCCTCTTCTTTCGGTTTCTTCTCTTCCTCTTCTTCTACTTTCGCCGCCGCCGGCGCTTCTTTCTCCTCCGCCCCAACCACTTGCCACCGGAACGTCCCTGGTTTCACTTCTACCCACTCTTTTTGTTTCGTCCCGTCGTCTTCGTCGTCGTCGTCATTCGCGTTCGACGATGCCGGTTTTTGTTTCGTCGGCTCTTTCGTCGCGAACATGTATTCCAGCTCTCGCTCGCTCACCAACCGTTCGATAATCTTGCTCTCTTTCGGCACTTTATTATACATGCCTTTCCCTCTCCGCGTCTTTTGATACGTGTCGTTGTCGTGCTCTGTTTTCCTTCTCTTTTGAAACTCTCGTATCATCGCCAACGACAAGTCTCGATTGACCACCTGCGGTCGGTTATAAAACACCTCGTTTTCTCGTTGCAACACTTTCCCTTGGCCTTCGACGACGACTTCGTCGTACCCGTCGGGAGGCGGAAGCGCCGGCGGCTGCGAGACGCCCATTCGGAAACTTTCAGCTTTTGCCGACGCCGGCGGTGAAAAGTTCTCGTCGCTTTCCCTCTCGGACTCCGAGGAAAAGAACGCGACGCGCGAAGGGGGGGGCGAACTTCTTCTTCTTTTTCTTTCGCTGGTTCCCGCGGTGCCAAAGCGCCCCTCCCTCGCCGCCGTCGCCGACGACGATGAATTCCGAAAACCGAAGAAGTGGAAACCAACACCGGTTTCAAAAGTGCTCGTATTCGAACGCTGCCGCTGCTGCTGCTGCTGCTGCTGACAGAAGTAAGAATAACTCTCTCTTCTTACTATTATTCGTTGTTGTTGCCGCTGTTGCAACGACAGAGACGATAGAAGCGAGAGCAGTGATGATGCAACGCCTTGTCGCTGCTTTCCTCCTCCTCGCATGTGATGAGAAGCACAACGCGAACGAAAAAAAATTCCCCTAAAACTCACCTTTTTTTTCTAAACCCTAAACTAAACCCTAAACTAATTTTTTTTTCTTTTTGTGGCACCTTTGTATTTTGGCGCCGGCGCATTGCATCAGACA
>Ga0255757_10003983_pt1 | contig 13434 bp, 13 predicted proteins | sample 071ome_27_FD_179957 | JGI IMG/M metagenome (GOLD analysis project Ga0255757, IMG submission 179957) | Coastal salt marsh microbial communities from the Groves Creek Marsh, Skidaway Island, Georgia - 071409AT metaG (version 2) | ecosystem: Environmental > Aquatic > Marine > Intertidal zone >...
TGCCTGTTCAGCTGCGTAAACCAACACAAGCCAATCGACGCCTTCCTGAGCGCCGCCGATTGCGTAATGCATATCGCGCCTCCCGCATGGCCGTACGGCGACCACTCATGTTGACGTGTGCCGTAGTGCTCTGTGTACTGATGGTGGCCTCCCACGATGCCGATCCGCTGTCGAGGGCTGTTGCGGACGTCGCGGCATCAGAGTCGCTTTTCCTCGGGAATCTGGGTAAAACCACACGGGGTGCGTCCCAGCTGACGTGGGAAGAGCGCGGACCAACGGCCCGTATGGTACTCGATCGGATCGCCCAGGCGCGCACGTCGATCCTGGGATTTCACACAGGGTATGAACTTTCCGGACTTGAGGAAGCTGCTGAAATGATTGACGAATTGCATCGCCATGCGTCAGCTCTTGAGCCCGGCTCGGCAGCCATGTACCGCTTGCGCGCAGAAATCGAAGACCTGCTGCATCCGAAGCGCCTGTCGCGCGGGCTGGCATCGACCGATCGTTAGGCGTACGTGTTCAGCATCACGGGCATGATGAGCATCATCATGGTTTCACCCTCCTTTTGACTGACGGGTGTCACGACACCCGCCCGGTTGGGGGACGAGAACTCAAAGAGGACATCGTCCGAGTCGATATTGGAGAGCACTTCCGTCAGATAGGTGGCGTTGAAGCCGATTACCAGGGCTTCGCCATCGTAATCGCACGAAACGGTCTCATTGGCGGCGCTGGCGCGCTCAAGATCCTCGGCCGAAATAACCACCTTGTCACTTTCCACAGACAGGCGGATCTGATTCGTCATGGTCGACGAGTAAAGGGCCACACGCTTTACGGCTGCCAGTATGGTGTCCTTGTTCGCCGTCATCTTCTTGTCGTTGTCGACAGGAATAACGGCTTGGTAGTTCGGGTAGGGCTCGTCAATCAGCCGTGCCAGTACGCGCGAGGACCCGAAGTCGAAGCCAGCGTATCCCGAGTCTACCGTGAGTGTGCACTCGTCATCTGTGGCCACTTTGGCCGCGAGGGATACTGCCTTTTCAGGCACAATGAAATCCATGTCCTCGGAGGCTCCCAGGTGGTCAAGCTGCAGTTTCACGAGCCGGTGCCCGTCGGTGGCAACGGCTTTGCCCGACTCGCGACCGATCTGGAAGTAGATCCCCATCATGGCCGGACGGAGCGCATCCCGGCTTACGGCAAAACTCGTTTTCGTGATGGCCCGCTTGAGGAGGGCGCCTTCCGTCTGCACGGAGACGGCATCATTCAGCTCAGGAAGTGCCGGGTAATCGGCACCGTCATGACCGACCATTTTGTAATGTCCCTTGTCCGTATCGAGCGCGACATTGAATTCGCCATCGGCTGAGAAGCGCACGGGTACGTTGGGCAGCGCCCGGAGCGTATCGACAAGGCGCTTGGCAGGCACGGCAACGCGCGAGGGGCCTTCCACCTCGACACCGACATCCATCTTCTGTACGATGGAAATCTCCAGGTCGGTAGCGCTGAGCCGCAGCGTACCCCCGTCCTCCTCGAATAGGATGCATTCCAGGATGGGGAGTGTGCTCTTGGTTGGGACGGCACCCGAAACAGTTTGGAGCGCCTTGAGAAGTTCAGCGCTCGAAGCGGCGAATTTCATGATCATTACCGACGGTTTAAGGAATGCTCGAAGATACCAAAGGGGCGGCACCGATTGCCACCGCTCCGGGGCAATTTAACGGCTTCTGAGGTCGATCTTGTTGGCGATCTCGTCAATGATTTCAGCAAACTTGGAATCGGTCTCCATCTGATTTTCGACACTCATATTGGCGTGGATCACCGTAGAGTGATCCCTGCCTCCGAAGTGCAATCCGATCGTTTTGAGGGAGTGCTGCGTAAGCCGCTTGCAAAAGTACATGGCCACCTGTCGCGCCTGAACCACCTCGCGCTTACGGGTTTTGGCGCGTACGAGATCTTCCCCAATGCCGAAATACTCACAAACGAGACGCTGGATCTGCTCGATGGAAAGCGTCACCCGCGTGTCCGTGATCAGGTCTCGCAGGACGTCCTTGGCCAGGGATAGGTCAATGTCGCGCTGGTGCAGCGTGCCGTGCGCCAGGAGACGTATCAAGGCACCCTCCAGCTCTCGGATGTTGGACTTGATGTTGTGGGCGATGAATTCAAAGATGTCATCGGAGATCTCGATGCCATCCTCCACAGCCTTTCGCCTGAGGATGGCCATGCGAGTTTCGAAATCAGGTGGCTGCAGGTCGGCAGCCAGTCCCCACTGGAATCGGGAAAGGAGCCGCTCCTCAATGCCCTTTATATCCCTCGGCGGTCGGTCGGCCGACAAAACGATTTGCTTTCCGCTCTGATGCAGGGCATTGAAGATGTGGAAGAACTCCTCTTGCGTCTTTTCCTTGCCGCTGAAGAATTGCACATCGTCAATGACGAGAAGATCAATCTGGCGGTAGAAGAGCGAAAAGTCGCTTACCCGGTTGTTCTGGATGGCCTGAACGAATTCGTTCGTGAAGCGCTCGCTCGAAACGTACAGGATCGTGGCATCCGGCCGGTTGGCTTTGAGATAGTTTCCGATCGACTGGATCAGATGGGTTTTGCCCAACCCCACCCCACCGTAGAGGAGGAAGGGGTTGAAGCTGGTGCCACCCGGCTGCTGGGAAATGGCCAGCGAGGCGGAGCGGGCCAGACGGTTGCAGTCCCCTTCGATGAACCGGTCAAAGGTATAATTCGGGTTCAGGTGGGAATCCACCTGAAGCTTCTGTATCCCTGGTATGACGAACGGATTTGAAATCCCACCATGGGACGCGCCAGGGCTGGAGGGCGTGAATCCAGGGCCGCTGCGGCGAGCGGCACCGAAGCCTGGATTTCCACCGGGCAGCGACCGCGACTCGCCTGATTCTCGGCCCGACGCAGGAAGCGGTTGCGGCTCATTGGCCGGCTGCCGCGCGGGTAGCTTCATCCTGGTACCATCAAAACCGGTCTCCTTGTCATCCTGTTCAATGACCACATCGTAGAACAGACGACCTTCTGGTCCGAGCACATTGGTGATCGTCTTGCGCAGGAGCCCGAAATAATGCTCCTCGAGCCACTCGAAATAAAAACGGCTCGGCAGCTGGACGGTCAACTTTACAACGCCATCCTCTTCTTCGAGACGCAAGGCCTTGAGCGGCGAGAACCATGTCCGAAAGCTTTGTCGGCTTACGTTGTCTTGGATGATTTCAAGACACTCCTTCCAGACCGATTCAGCTGTCTTGCTCATGGTGTTCGCGCAGGGCACCCCGATTCAGGCACCTACAGGTAGGGAGAAGGCCGGCAGATTCGCTGTGGGGCCGTGCACCTGCCGACCTGGCTGCGACCTCCGTGAGTTGAGGCTATGTACAGCGGGTCTCGCTACAGCGTCGGGCGGCTACAAAAAACGGGTTACGAACGCGTTTTTCACAAGCGCATCGGGCCGGCGATTCCCATCTCCCTCCGGCTTGCGACCTTCAGGAGAGGCTGTGTGAGCAGTTTCCGCGCGGAGCGTATCCATGAAATATCGATCCATACACGGATTTTGCCACACATCACAGCCACATGGCAATGTACGGATTCGCCTTGAATCTGACCCACGAAAGCTGCACGGGATTCGTGCGTCAGGCGACTTGAAAGAAATGCACACCTTATCCACGACTGTGAGATGGGTCGCGCTTCGCACCATGGGCTGCTTCAAACCCTCGCGTATTGCCAATGAGTAAGGCCCCGATGGGGGCTCTCGCAAGCCGCTTTTTCCTGCTTTTCGATGAGCAGCCTTCACACGCTTTTCGGCATCTTACCCGGGGCTGTCTCGTTGCGTCCCGCACGCTCGCTGACGTATCTTCGTCGGTCTGTATCCGAATATTCATCGGCAACAGGACGCGACGTCTGCCTGATCCCATCACACGGACGCCACCATGATCCCGATCGACATCAGATCCCTCAAGGAAGGATTCCAGGCGCTGGAGTTCTACCCATCGTCCGACGAGCTTGGCTTGGAAGATCCCGGGATGGATGATGTCCACGTTCAGGCTCAGGTTACCGTGGACGGCGATCAGATCGTTGTCAGCGTCCGTGCGCAGGCCGTTGCCCACCTGACGTGCGACCGTACGCTTGAGCCGTTCGACCAGGCCGTTGACGGGACGTACACGGTGTGCTTCATGCCTGAGGCCATGATGGATGACGATGCAGAGGACGACGACATCCAGCCGCTACCAAGCGATTCGGATGAGATCGACCTGACCAACATAGTTAGGGATACTCTCATGCTGGCTGTGCCTGTTCGCAAGATCGCACCCGGCGCCGAAGAAACGGACATCCCCACCACGTTCGGGGACACTTCCGAAACGGATATCGATCCGCGATGGAAGGGCCTCGAAAAGCTCCGTTCTGCTTCGGACGAGTCTTCCGAGACATCCACCCCCGAGTAACCAACTCGCAGACGTAACAGGTAGCACCATGGCTAACCCGAAACGAAAACATTCGAAGGCACGCACCCGGCAGCGTCGCTCGGTATACTACAACCGCCTGAGCGCACCGACGACCATGGAGTGCCCGAACTGCAGCGAAACGAAGCTGATGCACCGGGCCTGCCCGACGTGCGGCCACTACCGTGGTCGTGCTGTGGTAGACCGCGAAAGCGCCGGTTGACCCAAGGGGTCAGTACGCCGCGTAATCGTGCTCTGCTTTGTGATGCACGCGTCACCAAGCCCGATCAACCGATTTCACCTGCTGGCCCTATCTTCGCCCGTCGGCGCGTAATGCCTCGACGATGCCGTCCCCGCGAATGCAGCCCAACTCTGTCATGCCTACCCGAATTGCAGTGGATGCCATGGGAGGCGACGACGCCCCGGAGGTAGTCGTCGAGGGAGCCGCACTGGCCCTTCGTGCCGAGGATCGGGACGTTGCGCTCCTGCTGACAGGTCCTGAGGATACCGTTCGTCCGCATGTCGAGCGTCTCGACAGGTCCCTGCAGCAGCGCATTACGGTTATTGATGCGCCCGATGTCATCGGAATGCACGAGTCGCCCGGCACGGCCATCAAGACAAAGAAAGCCTCCTCCATCCACGTCGGCCTGGGTCTGTGCAAAGCGGGCAAGGCCCAAGGCTTTGTATCGGCTGGGAACACGGGAGCTGTCATGGCTGGAGCCCTCTTCATTCTTGGAAGACTCCCCGGCATTGCTCGCCCCAGCGTGATCGGATACTTTCCGACGCTCAAGGGCACGTGTATCCTGCTCGATGTAGGCACGAACGTCGATTGCAAAGCCGAGCACCTGGTCCAATTTGCGCGGATGGGGGCCGTCTATGCCCGCGAGGTGCTGGGCATGTCCGAGGCCACGGTGGGGCTGCTCAACGTTGGTGAGGAACCCGGGAAGGGAAACGAGTTGGCCAAGGAGGCTTACCAGGCGCTCCACCAGGCTGACGGTCTTTCTTTCGTTGGCAATATCGAAGGAAGGGACGTAATGGCCCATGCAGCCGACGTTGTCGTCTGTGATGGCTTTGCTGGAAACATCCTGCTCAAATTCGGCGAGAGCGTCGCGAGCATTCTTCCCAAGATGATTGGCGCCGAAATGATGCGCCTTGGTATGCCCGCCGAAGAGCAGGCCATTGTGGCCAAAGCGCTCGGTGGTGTGCGTGCCCGATTCGATTACAAAGAGTTTGGTGGTATGCCGCTGCTCGGCGTCGATGGTTCTGTCCTGATCGGACACGGTGGATCCGACGCTACAGCCATAAAGAACATGATCCTTGCGGCCGACACCATGATTTCGCACAAGGTGTCTGAGCGGATTGCCGCCTCGGTTCAGAATACACATGACTGAGCCGCCTGAACGTGTCTTGTGGGGTGGTGGACATGCGCAGGACGCATGACGCCAATCTGCAGACCTTATCCTCTGAACCCCATGGAAACACGACGCGCAGCCATCACGGCCATCGGACACTATCTGCCCGAGGATCGCTTGACCAATGCCGACCTCGAAAAGTTGGTCGACACGTCGGACGAATGGATCCGGACCCGGACCGGCATCCGGGAGCGACGCATACTCAAGGATCCCGACAAGGCCACCTCGTATATGGCCACCCAGGCCGCGCAAGAACTCCTGGCCAAGCGCAACCTTGATCCGACCGAAATCGATCTCGTTATCGTGGCTACGGTCACGCCGGACATGTTTTTTCCGGCCACAGCCTGCATCGTGGCTGCCGAGATAGGCGCTGTCAACGCATGGGCCTACGATGTCTCGGCAGCGTGTTCTGGGTTCTTGTTTGCCCTCTCGACAGGCGTGCGTTTCATCGAGTCCGGCAAGCACGAGAAGGTGCTCGTGATTGGAGCGGACAAGATGAGCACCATTGTCGATTATACCGATCGTACAACCTGCGTACTCTTCGGAGATGGCGCGGCGTGTGCGCTTCTCGAGCCCAGCGATGACGACAACGGCATCATGGACTCGATCGAACACGCAGACGGCAGTCAGTGGTCTTCCCTGTGCATGCTTGGTGGGGGTAGTCTCCATCCCCCTTCGCCGCTGACCCTCGAGAAACGACTACATTTCTTGCATCAGGAGGGCCAGCCGGTTTTCAAGGCGGCTGTGAAGGGCATGGCCGATGTGGCCGCCGAGATTGTGGAACGCAACGGACTCAGTGGCGATGACATTCGCTACCTCGTACCTCATCAGGCCAACCTGCGAATCATTGACGCCACGGCGCGGCGCATGGGAGTCACGATGGACAAGGTAATGCTCAACATTGAGCGCTACGGCAACACGACGGCGGCTACGATTCCCTTGTGTCTGGCCGATTGGGAGGCTCAACTGCGTAAGGGGGACAATTTGGTCCTTGCTGCCTTTGGTGGCGGTTTTACATGGGGAGCAGCATGGGTCCGATGGGCCTATGACGGATCGGGTTCAGCGTAATCCACCCTGTCCCGAGATCGTTTATCCAGCGAATCTGAAGCGACGAATACCATGACTGCTTTTGTTTTTCCGGGTCAGGGTTCCCAATTCGTGGGAATGGCTCGGGACCTGTTTGAGGAGAACGACGCCGCACGAAGCGTCTTGGAGCGCGCCAACACGGTACTCGGTTTCGACATTACCGACATCATGTTCGGCTCGGGACATGAGGAAGACGCCGATGCGGACAAGGCGCGGTTGACCCGGACGGAAAACACGCAACCTGCCCTCTTCGTGCACTCCATGGCCGTCATGTCGGCCCTTCCATCCCGGGCTTCGACCCCGGCGATGGTGGCCGGACACAGCTTGGGAGAATACAGCGCCCTGGCTGCCGCGGGAGCGATCTCGTTTGAAGAAGGCCTGCGCATCGTGCGCCTGCGGGGTGAACTGATGGCTGGGGCTGGTGATATTCGTCCCGGCGCGATGGCCGCTGTCCTTGGCATGGACGACACTGACGTGGAGGCTGTCTGCAAGGACGCCAGCGGCGAAGGGATCGTGCAGCCAGCCAACTTCAATTCGCCCGGACAGATTGTCATTTCAGGGGATGTCGAAGCGGTGGACCGCGCGGTGGCCCTGGCCTCGGAACGCGGCGCCCGACGGGCGCTGAAGCTGCCCGTTTCGGGCGCCTTCCATTCGCCGCTCATGGATTTTGCGCGGGAGGGACTGGCAGAAGGTCTGGCCGCGCTCGATATCCGCACGCCGTCCTGCCCGGTCTACCTGAACGTGACCGCCGAACCCACAACCGATCCCGATGAAATCCGCGAGCGGCTGGTCGATCAGTTGACCTCTCCGGTTCGGTGGGCTCAGGCGCTGACAGCCATGCAGCGCGACGGGGCCACCACGTTTGTCGAAGTGGGCGCCGGAAAGGTGCTTTCGGGTCTGGTCAAACGCACCTTGGGTCGTAACGTTGAGACGCTTTCTTTTTCTTCCATGGCCGATCTTGAGGTCGCCTGACCACCATCTACCTACGCTTGCCCTTTACGCATCATGAGTACTCGATTTGCAGACAAAAATGTCCTTGTAACCGGTGGCACCCGCGGTATCGGCCGGGCCATCGTGGAGCGCTTTGCCTCGGAAGGCGCCAACGTAGCCTTCACCTATCGCAGCTCTTCTGAAGAGGCCGAAGCGCTGGTGAGCGAGCTGGAAGCAGCGGGATACAAGGCCAAGGCATTCCAGGCGGATGCGGCTGATTTCTCTTCTGCAGAGACGGCTGTGAACGAGGTCATCTCCGAATGGGGGTCGATTGATGTCATCGTCAACAACGCCGGTGTGACGCGTGACAACCTGATGCTGCGCATGAGCGAAGAGGACTTTGACGCCGTCGTCGGGACCAATCTCAAGAGCGTTTTCAACTACTCCAAAGCCGCCTATCGTCAGATGATGCGCCAGCGGAGTGGTCGCATCGTAAACCTCTCCTCCGTCGTCGGGGTGATGGGCAATGCGGGTCAGACCAACTACGCCGCATCCAAAGCCGGTATCATCGGCTTTTCCAAGAGCCTGGCCAAGGAGCTCGGTGCACGCGGTGTGACCGTCAATGTGGTGGCGCCGGGATACGTCGAAACCGACATGACCAGCACCCTGTCCGATGCCGCCCGTGAAGCCATGCTGGGATCGGTGCCCGCGGGTCGTCCGGCCACTCCGGATGATGTCGCCGCAGCGGTCCTCTTCCTTGCCTCCGACGAAGCCTCGTATATTACCGGGCATGTCCTCCATGTTGATGGCGGATTGGCCATGTAGGCCAGCCTTTTCATCTGTTCAACCCACATTGTATGTCTGAAGGCCCCAAACGGAGCTATATCACCGGAATTGATCTGACCTCACGGGCACAGGCCGAGCGCGCCGAAGCCCAGACCAAGTCGTCATTCACCGAACCTGATCCGCCGCTTCCGGCGGCCACGGTTGCCTCCCTGCCGGATACCTTGCGCGATGCCGTGCAATCGATCGGCTGGTCGAAGCTCATGCCTGTCCAGGAGAAGGCGGTACCGTATCTGCTTGACGGCCGGGACATGATCGTGCAGTCACGGACGGGTTCGGGAAAAACAGGCGGCTTCCTGTTGCCGCTTTTCAATCTGCTCGACCCGGACCTGAAGGCGGCGCAGGCCCTCGTCCTCTCGCCCACGCGCGAGCTGGCCAAACAGATCCACGAGGAGTTTGATCGCCTGCGTGGCGATCATCCCTTCTCGAGCGTGGTCATCTATGGAGGGGTCAAGTACGAGCCCCAGATCCGCGCACTGAAAAACGGTGCTCAGGTCATCATTGGTACGCCGGGCAGGATCCTGGATCATATCCAGCAGGGGCGCATGATCCTCGATGACCTCAAGATGCTGGTCTTCGACGAGGCCGACGAAATGCTGTCGATGGGATTTTACCCGGATATGCTGAAGCTGGAGCGCTACTTGCCGCGTGACCGGCAGTCCTGCATGTTCAGTGCCACGATGCCCAAGCGCGTCCGGTACCTGTCCAAGAAATTCCTGAACGATCCGGGTTTCCTGTCCCTGAGCAGCGGGAATGTGAGCGTGGATGCCATCGAGCACCGGTATTACCGTGTGGACCGCATGGCCAAGGACCGCATCCTGGTGCGCCTGATCGAGATGGAAAATCCCGAGTCAGCCATCATCTTTGCCAATACGAAGCGGGATGTGGAGTACCTGGGGACCTTCCTGCAGAACTACGGCTACGATGCCGACAGCATTTCCGGGGATCTCTCCCAGAAGGCCCGCGAGAAGGTGATGAAGAAGATCCGCGACGGACGCCTGCGTTTTCTGGTAGCCACGGATGTCGCGGCCCGCGGGATCGATATTACGGACCTGAGCCACGTTATCCAGTACGACATTCCGCAGGACCCCGAATATTACGTGCATCGGGCGGGGAGGACGGCGCGCGCCGGCAAGACCGGTACCGCCATCACCCTGATCACGATCGAAGAACAACGCAACCTGCTGGCCCTGGCCCAGCGCTACTCCATTCCCATGACACAGCACGACGTCCCCAACGAGAAAGATGTTCAAGAGCGCGTAACTGAGCGCCTGACCGTGGTTCTCGAGTCCAGCTTCCGTGACCTGTCACGCATGGAGAAGGAGCGCCTGCAGCGCTTCAAGCCGCTGGTGGAAGAGCTCTCCGAACAGGAGCCCGAGCTTCTGGCCATGCTCCTGGACGAGCTCTACCACGAGACCCTGCATAAGGTCTCTCAGCCGGAGGCAGACGATGCGTTGGCCAACGCGGACGAGCACCATGACGATGATCAGGGCGAAGAACGCGGGGGTAAGGCACGGAGAGGCGGCCACAAGCGCCGCCGTTAGTCCGGGGCTCGGATGGCGCGGGGGTTATCGTTACCTTGAGCAATCTACTCTCCCCCCACCCCAAGCCCATGAAAAAAATATTCCGGACCGTCCTTTGGGGCGCCCTTCTGTCTGCTGTTGTGACAGCTCCGGCCGCCGCCCAGCTGGCGACGGCCGATGCTGTTACCGAATCGGACTACCGCATCTACCGCAGTGACGGCACGCCGGCTACGATGGCAGAGGTGCGCGCCGCGCTCGCCTCTGTCGAGGTCGTTTTCGTTGGCGAGCTGCACAATGACCCCGTCTCCCACCACATCGAACAGCAGGTACTTGAAGGCTGGTTCGATACGCATGGACACGCCGCGGCGCTCAGCCTCGAGATGTTCTCGCGCGATGTGCAGTACATCGTGGACGAATACCTGTCCGGTCTGATCACGGATACCCATTTCCAGCAGGCCAGCAGTCCATGGTCGAACTACAAAACGGATTACCGCCCGCTGGTTGAGTTTGCCAAAGCCCATGGGCTCCCTGTCATTGCGGCCAACGCGCCGAGGCGCTACGCCAATATGGTCTCCCGCAATGGACGGACCGCCCTCGCTTCGCTCTCAGATCAAGCCCTTAGCTACTTGGCACCGCTGCCGTATGCTGCTGCTTCAGAGCGCTACGAGGCGCAATGGAATCAGGTCATGGCCGATGCCATGGCAGCCATGCAGGCAGCCGTCGAGGCATCTTCCGAGGGCGATCATGCTGCAGCTGAACCCATGCCGGAGAATGAAGGCATGCGGCACGGCGAGATGCAGCATGGCGAGGGTGAAATGAACCACGCCGCCATGCGCGAAAAGCATCACCCGGACATGACTGACGAGGAGTACGAGAAGATGAAAGCCGAAAAGATGGCAGCCAAGAAGGAAGGCGAGGGTCATCAGATGGGCGAGGGCATGGATCATGGAAAGATGAACCACTCCAAGATGAACCATGACACTCCCGACGAGTCCTCCGATCACGCGGCGCCTGCTGCGCAGCCACAGCACGGCGGCGGCTCCATGCTGGACGCCCAATCGCTCTGGGATGCGACCATGGCGTGGTCCATTGCCGATCACATGACCCGTCGGCCCGGTGCCAAAGTCGCGCACTTTGTGGGCGGCTTCCATGTAGAAGCCGGCACGGGGACGCCAGAGCACCTGTCCCAGTACCGCCCGGGCACCCGTATGCTGATCATTTCCGTTCAAAGCGTGGACGATCCCACCATTTTCGATCCGGACGAGCACACCGGTCTCGGCGACTTCGTCGTACTCGGCGATGTATCGCTTCCCCGGACCTACGAAACCCGAACCCGCTGACATGATCACCGACCGGACGGCTCCATGCAACGCATCTCCACACTCCTCATTATCCTGGCCGCGACCGCTCTGATCAATGGCTGTGGCCAAGCAACAACCGCCTTCGATTGCGGTGCATTCCTTGCTGAAGAGGGCTCCATGAAACAGATCGATGTCGACATGAGCGAGGGCAGCGAGTACGGACGCGAACTGCTGTCGCAGTACACGTCATTTCGACTGATGACGGATGTGAGTGTCCTCAGTGAGAACGAGTGCCGCATGTTGCCGCACCTTTTTGCTGCGGCCGACCAGATGGAGGCCATATTCTGGAAGCAGGCCTACGGGGATCGGGACGCGCTTTTGGCCTCGATCGAAGATCCAGCGCTGCGGGAGTATGCCAAGATCAACTACGGTCCCTGGGATCGGATCGGCGGCAATGCCCCGTTCCTGGATGGCGTGGGAGACAAGCCCGAAGGTGCCAATCTCTACCCTCGGGACATGACGCGCGCCGAGTTCGAGGCGGCATCCGCCGCGGACCCCGCTCTGGCCGAGCTCTACACCATGGTGGTCCGCGATGCGGATGAAACGCTGACGGCCATTCCCTACCACGAGGCCTTCGCCGAAGAAATGCAGACGGCGTCGGCAGAATTGCTGGCCGCTGCCGAGTATGCCGATGATCCCGGCCTCAAGAACTACTTGACGCTGCGCGCTGAAGCCCTTGTCACCGGGGAGTATTACGAGAGCGACATGGCCTGGATGGACATGAAGGACAACCGCATTGAAATCGTGGTTGGTCCCATCGAGACCTATGAGGATGCACTTTTCGGGTACAAGGCAGCCGCCGAAGCCTTCGTGCTGGTCAAGGATATGTCCTGGAGCGAGCGTCTCTCCCGTTACGCTCAGCTCTTGCCCATGCTGCAGGAGGGGCTTCCCGTACCCCCAGAGTACAAGCAGGAAACGCCGGGCACGGATTCCGACTTGAATGCCTACGACGCCATCTACTACGCCGGCGATACGAACGCTGGCTCCAAGACCATCGCCATCAACCTGCCCAACGACGAGCGGGTGCAGCTGGCCAAGGGCACGCGCCGGCTGCAGCTCAAGAACGCAATGCAGGCCAAGTTCGACAAGATCCTCGTGCCGATTGCCGAAATGCTGATTGCCGAGGACCAGCGCGAACACGTGACCTTCGATGCCTTTTTCGGCAACACCATGTTCCACGAAGTGGCGCACGGACTGGGCATCAAGAACACGCTCGACGGATCGGGCACGGTACGCGGCGCGCTGAAAGAGCACGCCTCGGCGCTCGAAGAAGGCAAGGCCGACATCCTGGGCCTCTACATGGTGTCCAAACTGATCGAGGAAGGAGAAGAATCGGGCGATCTACGGGATAACATGGTAACCTTCCTGGCGGGCATTTTCCGCAGTGTGCGTTTCGGCGCATCAAGCGCCCACGGTCGGGCCAACATGATCCGGTTCAACTTCTTTTCGGAGATGGGCGCCTTTACCCGGGACGAAGCTACGGGTACCTATCGGGCGGACTACGACATGATGATCGAGGCGATGAATACGCTGACCGGAAAAATCCTGCGCTTCCAGGGCGATGGCGACTATGAGGGCGTCGCGGCCTTTGTCGATGAGTATGCTCGCGTACCCGAGCAGCTACAGGCCGATCTGGACCGCCTGGCGGACGAAGGCATCCCGGTCGATATCGTGTTCGAGCAGGGGTTGGCCGCCGTTGGTCGCTGAGGATGCCTGTGCGCTACGTGGTATTCGTATTGACCCTCGTGCTGATGGCAGGATGTCAGGAACAGACCGCTCCAGGTCCGTCTTCACCAACGTCTGAAGTGTGGACGGACGGGCACACGGCAGCATGGGACATCATGGCCTCGGC
>Ga0255757_10003984_pt1 | contig 13432 bp, 11 predicted proteins | sample 071ome_27_FD_179957 | JGI IMG/M metagenome (GOLD analysis project Ga0255757, IMG submission 179957) | Coastal salt marsh microbial communities from the Groves Creek Marsh, Skidaway Island, Georgia - 071409AT metaG (version 2) | ecosystem: Environmental > Aquatic > Marine > Intertidal zone >...
TCTTCTGAGAGTCACGCGACGACGACCTATCACAGCTTACACTCGAGAGTGCAAATGTTTCGGTACATCCCCAATGAATAGCGGTAGCGAAGTTGTAGCAAACAAAGCCGTTTAACGATAGCATTAACACCGTAACATCATTCATCGATCTTCGACGGCCCGCTTTCGTATGGCCCCTTGAAATCACATCTGACACCCCAAACACACACAACGCAAATCTTTTACGTAAGACGTCCGCAAAAGTATCTCGAAGAGTTGCACGCGGAGATACACTTCGAACCATCATGACCACACGCATCGTCGCGCCATCTCACCACGCCACGGTGGCGACGTTAAAGAATCATTCCATTTCCTCTCGTCGTCGTTACCGCGCGATGAGAGCGAGCCAAACGAAAACGAGCGCGTTTTATGCGCGGAACGAAGAAGAAGAAGAAGAAGAAGAAATCGATCGAACGCGCTTCTCGAGCGCGAAGCGAAGAGGCGAAGAGCGATGTTCGACGAGCGAAGAAACAGAGATGAATAACAACAACAACAACATAAACGCGAGAGTATTTGTTGAAGATGCCGGAAAGAAGGCACAATCGATGGTACTGGCGTCTGCGATGGCGCTGGTTTTGAACGGTGGCGTCGCGGACGATCGGTTCGCGACCGCGAACGCGATGGTGTCGTCTTCTTCGTCTTCCTCCGAAGAAGGAAAAGAATACGCGCGGAGCTTTGACGAAACGGCGCGGCGGCGGAGGACGTTTGACATCGCGGAGGCGAGTTCTAGCGAGCAAGAAGCATCGGACGCTGCGGCGACAGAGACGAACACTAGCGCAAACATCAAACCGGAACTCGGTCAGGGGTTCTTTAAAGACTTGGAGATTTTCATCGAGCGCGAACCGCCCATCGCGGTTGGCTTTCTCTTTCTGTTTCTCATAAACGGCGTGTGGGGGGTGATATTTACGCTGTTCATTCGAGAGACGAAAGCCGGTCCCGGAGGGGAGTTCGGGAAAGGTCTCGCCGCGTTGAGGAAGGAAATCGTGAAAGGGATATTTAAGTTTTTCGGAGGCGCTTTGGGGAGGTTTACCAAGTAGAGAGAGAAGAGGGCGGAGAGAGCCGCGAAGCAGCGTCTCGCGAAACGAAGAACGCTCTCACTCCGAAAAGAAGAACTCGGGACGTACGCGCGCGCGTGCTCCGTTAGTTGTAGCGCATTAATTAACACACGTAGCTTTATATATATATATATTTATATTTATGATCAACTTTTAATCAGATCTGTACTCTGCGCATGTTTACGCTAATACGTACGTACGAAAGTTCGTTCAGAGAAGAAGTTCGTTCAAAAGAGGTCGGTCAAACCTTTTCTCGGATCTCCACAAAACTAATTCGCGTGCGCGCGCACTAAACACAAAACGAATACACACGCACACACGCAAGCAATGGACGGCAACACAAACAACCGCGACGATTTCACGCGCGAGCGCTTTTCCACTCGCCCGAGCGATCCCATGCGCGACGGTTTAAACGCGTCTTCCTCCAATCGCGCCTTTCTCCATCCGGTGGAAGAAATACAAAACAACTCAAACCCGTACGTCCTTTCCGAACAAAAGAAAAACCACCTCGCGAACGTGTACGGCATCGCGTTGCCGGCACAATTGGACATCGAGAGACAGATTTTGCAAAACGTCGAGCGGTTACCGAATCAGCAAACGGTGAAGAGTAAACGGTTCGGGTTGGAGATTTTGAGCGGGAACGTGGATCGAATCGATTTTAGCGACTATTTAGGTCAGATGGATTTCGCGCCGGAGGCGAGGACGACCAAGACGACGCACGAGATCATGGAGCAAAGATTAGGATTAGGATTAAATGGACCGAAAGGGAGATGAAATTGTTGCTCGCGTTTTCTCATCATCATCAACAAAGAAGAAGAGGAAGCACGTGCACGGCAGCGATAACGACAACGACGATAACGACGACGACGACGATAAAATCATCGCCACAATCGTTATTATTATCGAGAGAAAAAAGCGAGTGTTTTCTCTCCTCGTCGAGGATGTTCTCGAGGTCTTTTTGTTTTATTAATAAACTCATTTACATAATACCATTACATGTTACAGTTACATATACGCGAGCGCCTCTCTTCGCTCGAGCTTCTATTTACCAATACTAATAAACATACGCTATATATTAACTAAATGCACTCTTCTATGTTCTCTTCACGTACGCCTCCGTTCTCAAAACGGCTTGAAAATCGCACTCCTCGCCTCTGTTCGCCCGAACGATGTCCAAATCGCACCGCCGCGTCTTCTCGAGTTTCTCCCTCTGCGCGCGCTCTCGTTCCAACACCTTCGCGTATCTCTCGCTGACACGCGTGACCGATTCGAGCAACTTTGTCAACCGCCGCTCGATCGTCGCGTCGTCTTCCTTCCCTTCTTCCGTTCGCGAACGATAAAGCTCGCGCTGTTTTTCATCCTTTCCTCTCTCTTCTCCTCTTCTTTTATCGTCGTCGTCGTCGTCGATCGACGCGGACGACGAAGAAGCGTTCACGCGCAAAACCTCCTCCACGGCCATCGAGCACCGGTCGATCCCGTCGATGACTTCTCTCTGCGTCCACTGCGCCGTGGCGATCGAGGCGTCCAATTTTCTCATCTTAGGCGCGATGGATCGCTTCAAGCCTTCGGTGAGGACGTCGATGGATGACGACGAGGTCTCTCGGGACGAAGACATGTGCGATATCCTCTTTATTAAGAGTGGTGTCGAAAGAGAATTGGAAAAATTTTCATCTCTTCTCTCTCGTGTGTGGGCTCAAGAGTCCTGAAAAATTCCTCAAAAGAGAGAAAAGCGCTTTGACGAAGAACACCACTTAAACTTCTTCTTTTGCACATCGCAGATATCGCTCGTTCGCGGGAGATCTGCGAGAGAGAGAGAAAGAGCATCTCGAGAGGTAGTTTATTTTGCGAATGGCGTCGAGGTCTGCCGCTTCGAGGGCGGCTAAGAATGGCGCAACGAAGAGCATTTTTCGCGTTTCTTCTTCTGCTCGAGGAGAGATCGCCGCTCTTCGATTCTTTTCGTCTTCTTCGCTCGGTAATGCCTTCGTCGGCGCGAGAAGAGGCGTCGACGCGTCGAGTCGAATGGTAGAGGATGCGGTGATGACGACGAAGAGGGAAAATCGCGGCGATGAAAAAGCGGCGCGCGACCGCCGAGACGGAGGGCGACGACGCGCTTTCGCTTCGTTAGCAGGATTCAACGAAAAAGATGCGACGAAGAGGAGGTATTATTATCAGAATATGAATACGATTAGCGAGAAGAAGACGAGCAGCATTAGGAGCAACAATAACATCATCACGAGAGGGTTTGCGGCGAAGTCTCCGGAGGATTATCCGCCGCATTCGGTGATTCCGTTTCCGTCTCTGTCGCCGACGATGACGCAAGGCGGCATCGCGTCCTGGGCGGTGGAAGAAGGCGCGAAGATCAGCGCCGGGGACATTTTAGCGGAAATTCAAACCGATAAAGCGACGATGGAGATGGAATGCATGGATGACGGGTATTTGGCGAAGATTTTAGTTCCAGCTGGAGAAGCGGACGATATTCCGATTGGAAGAGCGATCGCGGTGACGTGCGAAAACGAAGAGGACGTGGGGAAATTCGCGGATTACGTAGTAACGGAAGATGCCACCGCTGGGTCGAGCGGTGGCGATGCTACTTCAGCATCCGCGGCAGATGAACCGGCGGCGAAAGCAATTTTGGAACGACCCGAGTACGAGGCGATTAAAAAAGGTGATTTGACGAGAAATTCGAGAGCTGCTGGGAGAGATTTAGACGGGTCGAGAGACGAAGATTTGAACGGTACCGCGATGGCTTCGAAACTCCCCGCGGATTCGCCAAGCATGACCGTCCGCGACGCCTTGAACTCCGCGTTGTCCGAAGAAATGACCAGAGACGAAAAAGTGTTCATCATCGGTGAAGAAGTTGGCGAATATCAAGGCGCGTACAAAATCACCAAAGGCTTGCATCAAAAATTTGGAGCCGAACGCGTTCGCGATACACCCATCACCGAAGCCGGTTTTACCGGCATCGCGTGTGGTGCCGCATTCATGGGCTTGAAACCAGTTGTTGAGTTCATGACGTTCAATTTTGCGTTACAGTCGATCGATCACATCGTCAACTCTGCGGCGAAGACTCTGTACATGTCCGCCGGAACCATCTCGTGTCCGATTGTATTTAGAGGACCGAACGGCGCAGCTGCCGGTGTCGGCGCGCAGCACTCCCAGTGCTTCGCCGCTTGGTACATGTCCATCCCAGGTTTGAAAGTTTTATCTCCTTACGACGCGGAAGACGCGAGAGGTTTAATGAAAGCTGCCATTCGTGACCCGGATCCAGTCGTTTTCCTTGAAAACGAACTTTTATACGGCGAAAGTTTCCAACTGCCTAAAGAAGCCTTAGATGAAGATTTCACCATTGAAATCGGCAAAGCGAAAATCATGCGAGAAGGTTCCGACGTTACTTTAGTCGCCTTCTCTAAAATGGTTGGCTATTGCTTAAAAGCCGCCGAAGAGCTCGAAAAAGAAGGGGTCAAGGCGGAAGTCATCAACCTTCGCTCTTTGCGTCCGTTCGACCGCGAAGCCGTCGCTCGATCGGCCAAAAAGACCGGTCGAGTCGTCGTCGTCGAAGAAGGCTGGCCGCAATGCGGCGTTGGTTCTGAAATCGCCGCGTGCGTGAACGAAGACGCGTTCGACTATTTAGACGCACCGGTGGAAAGAGTCACCGGCGTCGATATCCCGATGCCGTATGCCGCGAATTTAGAAGCGATGGCGTTGCCGAAACCAGCCGATATCGTGGCCGTGGCCAAGAGAACTTTGTTTAGAGGCGACTAGAAGAATTATAATTAATATATATTCATGTATATGAGCTGTCTTATTGTACGGAACGCCCGGAAATCTACGCGTTTGAAAGAGCTTTTCGTTGTTCTCTGCTTCTCTCGTTCTGCGCACAATTTTTTGAAAATTCTCTGATATATCTCCACAACAAACCGCGCGAGAGAGAGAGCACGCGCGCAAACGTCGAGAAGAACCGCGCGCTAAAATGGCGCCACCATCGTCGAACAATAAAACGCCGCTCCTCGCCGGTCAAAAATCGCTCAAAGCGTTCTTTACCAGCAGCAGCAGCGCGAAGAAGTCGACGGCAATTTCAAAAGTTGAAGAGTTGAAACTTTCTCAGGATGAAAACAGGAAACCGACGTCGACCTCGCGCGAAGACGGGGGGGGCAACGAGAGGAACGATTTGATCTCGAAGAGAGGAGAAATTGCGTCGACGGCGATTGACGACGAGAAGAAGGAGGAAGCACCGATGAAAGAACTCGTGGGATCGGGAGCGCGCGGAGAAACGATTTTAGGCGCAAAATCAGACTTGGTTTTCAGTGCCCAGAATACGAAAACGGTTGAGATGGTCGCGGAAGCTACGGTAGCAGCAACAACTACAACTACAACAGCAACTACTACTACTACTACTACTACAAGCACCGATAAGGCAGAAGAAGATAAAATGGAAGTAAAGATGGACGTCGATGCAAAGAATAACGACGACGAAGACGACGACGACGACGACGACGAAGACCAAAATCCAATCGCGCGAAGCAAACGCAAACGAAACGTCGTGTCTGCTAAACCGACCCGGGCAACGAGGCAGAAAGAAGAAGAGGCGAAGAAGAAGAGAAAGAAGACGGTGATTATGGATTCGAGTAGCGATGACGAAGATGAAGATGAAGAAAGCGAGTCAGATTTTGCACCGGACGAGCCTTCCTCGAGCGACGACGATGATGACGAAGATTTTGAAGAGGAAGACTCGCCAGTCGCGAACAAAAAGCCGAATAAGAAAAAGCCTCCGCCAAAGCAAGCCTCCGCGAAAGTAGCGCCGATAAAGCAACGCTCGTCGCCGCCGAAGCAACAAATTTCTTCGTCTCAGCAACAACAAAATGGACTACAGGCGGACCAAATATCAAAGTTTGATGAGCGCGAGCGTCGCTTGTTTTCCTTCATGTTCCCTCCAAAACTGAGGGACCGAAACGGGAACCTTTTCGACAGTCCAAAATACGATCCAACCACGTTATTACTTCCGAAAACCTTTCCGAAGAGCTTCACGAGTACGGATGGCTCTCAACACAAAATTTCTCCGGGGCAACAACAGTGGTGGCAGTTCAAAGCCAACCACTTCGACGCTGTTTTATTGTTCAAGATGGGTAAATTTTACGAAATGTACGAGATGGATGCGCACATCGGCGTGAAGGAACTCGGATTGATTTACATGAAAGGCGAACAACCACACGCGGGTTTTCCGGAAAAGAATTACCAAAAGAATGCGGAAACATTGGCGAGAAACGGGCACAAAGTGGTCACAATCGAGCAAACGGAAACTCCAGCGATGCTCGCTGAGAGAAAGAAGAAAGACCCGAGGTGCAAAGATACGGTGGTGAAACGCGAGAAGATTGCCGTAGTAACGAGAGGGACGATGATTGACCGCGTGATGGTTGAAAGTTGTCCCGATGCGTCGTACGTATTGGCAATTTCTGAGTTCAGAAATAGCGAGGATGGAACAGTGCACCTCGGCGTCTGCGCGGCAGAATGCGCGGCGGGGAAATTCGTCCTAGGCGCGTATAAGATTGTGCCAGGAAGCGGCGACGAAGAAACGCTGTCGAGTTTACGAACGACATTGTGTGAGTTGAATCCGGTTGAAATTATATTCAGAAGGGGCGAGGCAAATGCGAAAGAGTTTCCCGGACCAGCTGTAGCGGCAGCGCTCAGAGATTGCGTGCCAAACGCACACATTCGATATGTGTGTTCGTCTTCGATGAAGTCCTCAAAATGCGTGAGAGAAGAAGTTGAAAAGCATGGCTATTTCAAACCACTCGCAAAGTACCCGGACGTAATCGAAACTTTTTTTGACACCACAAATAACATTAGCGCTGAAGCTACGCTCGTTGCTTTCGGTACGTGTTTGCTCTATCTGAACGACAATTTGGTCGCACACGATGTCGTGCCGTACGGAAAATATGAAACCATCGCCAACGACGAGACGTTTCTCGGGGTCGAAGGAAGCGTCGTAGATTCTTCGGCACCACCTTCGCCATCTGCCATGGATGAAGGAGCGACAACGACAGCAGCGTTGGCTTCGAAAAGATTACAGTTCAAGCACGCTTTCATGCGAATGGACGCTGCGGCGTTGTCTGGTCTAGAACTTTTAGAAAACACAGAAGGCGGGAGATCGGGTACCTTGTTAGAGCTCGTCTCACGCGCGGCATCAGCCCCAGGTACTCGTGTCCTCCGAATGCAATGTTGTCGCCCATCATGTGATGCGGTAGTGATTCGATCAAAGCAAAAAGCCATCGACGCTTTGCGCTCGAACGACGCCGTTGATACGTTTCAAAAAGTTCGGGCGTTGTTGAAAGCGAGTCCAGATTACGAACGGTGTGTCGCGAGATGCGTTGGCAGCGGGGATTCAAACAGAAATGCCGATCGAGTTGTCTTGTACGAAGATATGCGCAAAGCAAAATTGAACGATTTTTTAGCTGCTTTAGAAAGTGTTCGCGCTGTTCGCGATGTCGCCGAGGAGATTGCCAGTAATGAAAACGCGTTACGGAAATCCAAATTGCTCAGAGCTTTGGTCACCGGAGAAAGTTCAAACGCCGATGAAGACGATTGCTGCGGAGACTTATTCTTCCCGAAAGACGCTATCACTAAAAGTTTACGCGAGTTTGAAACCGCTTTTGATTGGGCAAAGGCGAAAGAATGTGGACGAATCGAACCAGCACCTGGCGTAGATACGGCCGTGGATGCCGCGGACGAAGCTATCCGACAAGCGGACACAAGGTTAGAAAATTGGCTCGACGAAGCAAGAGCACTGCTACAGTGTCAAAAATCCGAATTGCAATTTGTCACCGTCATGCGCGACACGCATATTATTGAAATCCCAGATCGGTTATCGCGACGGGTTCCAGAAACGTGGACGAGAGAAGGCAAACGAAAAGGTTTCGAGCGATTCTCGTGCGAAACGGTCGATCCGTTGCGTGAAGCGCGCGCTAACGCGATCGAGGCGAAAGAAACAGCCATGGAAGGCGTCATGAAAGGTTTGATTTCGAAATTCCGAGAAAAATGGCGCGAATGGCGTTTGGCAACGGAATGTATCGCCGAAGTTGACGCGCTTGGTGCGCTAGCTGTGGTTTCCGATGAGTTCGCTTTACTGGGCGAAGGCCACGCGGTGAAACCTAACGTCTCGCCTTTCCCCGAAGTTGGTGAAAGTGCATTCCTCGAGTGCGATGTTTTGACGCACCCGTGTGCGTCTCTGTTAAATAAACAGTTCGTTCCGAATGATTGTCACTTTTCCGCAGACGAAAACTTCCTCCTTCTCTCCGGTGCGAATATGGGTGGTAAATCCACCTACCTCAGACAAATATGCATCGCGACCATCCTCGCACACATGGGATCTTCCGTTCCCGCGAAAACTTTCAATCTCTCCGCGTGCGACGCGATTTTCGTTCGCATGGGTGCGAGGGATGATCTGAGGTCTGGATTTTCCACGTTTGCGGTAGAAATGTCCGAAATCGCGAAACCATTGCGCGAAGCTACGAAAAATTCTTTGGTGTGTGTCGACGAACTGGGTCGAGGCACATCCACAACTGACGGCTGCGCCATCGCTTTAAGTTGCGGCAAGCACTTGATGTTGCGAAACAAATCCCGCACGCTTTTCAGCACGCACTACCATAAACTCGCGGATTACTTTGCGTTTGCCTCTTCTGCGATATTAAAGCACGTTGAAGCGATCGTCGACTCGACTCGCGTCCCGCCGCAAGTCACGTTCACGCACAAAGTTGTCTCCGGATCGTGCCCGAAATCCCACGGCGTAAACGTCGCTCGCTTAGCCGGTTTACCGGAAACTGTCTTACAAACGGCATCACTCATCGCCTCGAGAGCGGAAAAAATGGACGAACAAAACGCATTCCGAGGCGGAAAAGAGTGTGCCATCGGCGCTCGAGCCGGTGTGCAGTATTTGTTCTCCTCGCGAGAGACTGACGACCAAAACTACGGCGACGAGGAAACAGCCGCTTCGGCGCGTGACAAAATATCGCGCGCGATTGATAGAGTCAACGAAGCTTTGTTCCTCAAGCATTAAAAAAAGCTGCCGCATCAAAAACACACACACACACACACACAGAGAGAGAGAGAGAGAGAGAGAGAGAGAGAGAGAGAGAGAGAGAAACTCGGTATTTAAACAACATTGTACAACAAACGGAGGATTGTGAATTCTATCATACTTTTCGCTTCGACCATCGCTATGAAACCTATTTTTTCCTACTTTAGACATCGACGTGTCAACTCTCAACGCTTCCCGTCGTCGTCCAAAACGCTCTTCCTCTCGCTCCCGTACAACTCGTACACCTTCTCCTGCCGTTCCATCCATCGCAACTCCTTCTCCGCAAACTCCGAAAACGCTTTCGCCGACGTCTCGTTCAACTCGCCGCCCTCTTTTTCTTTCGTAAAAGACGCGTACGCGTCGTTCGTTTTCCGGACGAGGTACGAGCGGACGTTGTAGTCTTTGAAGTTGGATGCGGATTGGAGCATTCTTTTGAGCAAAGTTTGCGCGGTTTGGATGTGGTTCGTCATGTCCGTTTGTCGCGTTTCGAGGTATCGGTGGCGTAAAAAATGGACGGGAACTCGGGCGCGCGCGCGACGCGTCGTTGTTTGTATGATATGGTCTTTTTGCGCGCGCAGAGATGTGAATGAAGATTTTTCCCTAACTTTTTCTCTTCAATTCAACTTCTCTCAACTTTTTGACGCGCGCCTGATCGGATGATACACCGCACATCGGACGCGCAGCAATTTTCTCATTCTCGACGACGATGGAGAATAACAACAACGGGATGAAACTCCTCGACGCGAAGATGCTCTCGAACGTCCAACACTGGCGGTCGTCTCGCGACCACGCGTTGGAGATTTTCGACGTGTGCCTCGACGTGATTTCCCGACTGTCGCTGTTGAAAGACGAGCGTTTGTACCCGGAAGAAGAAGAAGAGGAAGAGGAGGAAGGAGAGAAGGAAGCGCGCGACGCTCAAAAACGAATGTCGATGGAAACGACGTTTTTGAAGCAAATGGAACAGTTGGGCGCGCTCTTGGAAAAGATGGACCGCGAGAGAGATCGATTGAAACAGTTGGTGAATGAGATGGAAAAAGTGTTTCGAGATTCGGAATTCGCGCACAGAAAACGAGTTCAGGAAACGACATCGGCGACGTCGATGGGATCGATTTCGGTGAGGAAAGGAGGGGAGAAAACGATGCTCGAGTCGTTGGAAAGAATAGAAGCGATGTGGCGGTTTTATGGGGAGGAAACGAGCGCGTGCGAGGTGCTTTTTGGATTGTGCAGAGAGGCGGCGAGTTCCCCGGAGGAGGCGGCGAGCGGAGAAGAGATAGCGAAGAGCGCGCGGGCGTTTTTAGAGGTGAGGAAGAAAGTAGATTTAGAACGGTATTAGTATTTAGCGCTGCGTGTATGTATACAATGTACAATTTTAAAATAAGTTGATCTTTAATCTCGACGACGAGTATCGAAGCCATCTTTCGAACGGGAACGCGACATCATCATCGTCGTCACCTCTTTGTGCCGTTTCATTAAGTATCTCTAGCGCCTTGGACGTTTCGCACGGGTGGACACACACCCATCCACCGCCAATGGAACACTTTGGGAGCTTCATTTGTCGATCCCACGGGGCGAGAAGTTGCACAAATACATCGTCGTCATTCTCCGCATTACTGGTAATCTTCGTGACCAACGCGCGATTCGTCTGGTCTAAACTCAACGCCGAGCCGCTTCGCGCATCATACGCTCGAAGACACAACACGGGCACCTCGTAAGACGCAGAATAGATTATATCAACTTCAACTCGAGCTCTCGAGATGGATTTTTTATCACTTTGGCGAGCAACCAATACGGCGACATCTTCTTCTTCTTCTTCTTCGACATCTACGTCGACTATTTCGTCCTCCTCCTCCTTCTCTTCCTGTCGTTCGTACTCGATCGTGCCGATATTTCGAAACGCCAACAATGCGCCTTCCTCGTTTCCATCGTCACCATTCGCCACGTATCGACACTCTAGCTCATCTCTTGTACCCGCGAACGCCTTTATCGCGCTCTCGAAACGCGCTCGAGATACCTTCGATGATAATGCCGGAGTATTCCCCGTTGCAAGTCGATTCATACTCTCACTCTTCGTTGTTGTCGTCGTCATCGTCGTTATCATCAACGAGAGTCCTTCCCCGCACTTCCTTTCTCTCCTCTCACTTCTTCCCTTTCTTACCTCCTTTCTTCGCTTTCTTATTCCCTCTCGCGAACGGATTTTCCCCTCCTCCTTTCGCTCTCTCCGCCTCGCCTTCGTCTCTCCTCTTCCTCGACGACGCCGCTACCGCCGCCGCCTCTTTCGCTTTCGCTTCTTCTTCTTTTTCTTCCGCGATACTTCCACCAACGTCGCCTCGTCGCTTTTGCGTCGTCGTCGTCGTCGTCAAATTCAATTCCTCTTTTACTTTCTGAATCTTCCCCAGCGTCGCCGCGCGTTGCGCGTCCGCCAACCGCTTCTTTTCTCTCTCTCGTTCGAGTCGAACTTTTTCCGTTTTTTCTCTCTTGAGTTTCTCGCTTCTCAACCGGTGCACTTCGAGCGCGCGAATGACGATGGACGTCGGATCGGACGTCAACCGCGTGGGACGATGGCGTCGTTCACCTTTCGCTCTTTTTTCGTCCTTCTCGTCTTCTTCGACGAGCACTCGTCGTTGTTTCGGAAACGTTTTCCGCGCGTTGAGCAGCGACGTCTCGGGAGTGTACGACGACGAAGGATCTTCTCCTCTGGCGGTATCGGCGCGCGTGAACGCAGCGCTTCGCGACGGGTATCCGAGCATGCGCCTGGTGAGAAGATGTGCCACACTAGCGCGTTCGTTCGAAAGTGTGTGCCACGGTAGGAGTTAACAAGCGTTCTTAGAGCGCAGAAAACGAGACCGAGGAAGAGGAGGAGCGCGTGCACGAAAATGAAGAGATTCGACGAGTTGAATGAAGTGTGTTTAATAAAAAATCGAGAGCGCGCGCGACTCTCTCTCTCTCTCTCTCTCTTTACTGTTCCAAAATACCCTTAACTCTGACCATACCTTTCTCGCACAAGTTCAAATCTCTTCGGAATCGTTCGATTTCTTCGGCGTCGCCTTCGACGATGACGTCCGTCGTGACGTCGTTGTCGACCATCTTCACTTTCACTTTTTCTTTTCGTCCGGCGTTATCCAAGTAGTATTTTCCGCTCAGAGGGGAAATCAACGCCAAGGAATACCAGAGATTTCCACCGGGTAAAGCGATTGAGCACACCAAACCGACGCAGAGGAGACCGATGGCGATGCAGAAAGTGATGTACGCGGCCGTGCCTCGTTCTGGCGCGATGTTCCCTTCGAACGTGATCACCTCGCCCGCGTCCGCGACGACGTAGTTGTTTCTCTTGAAGTACATCGATATCTCTCGCGCGACGTCGTCTAACGGCAAAGCGGCGTCCCCAGCCGCTTGCGGACCCGGAAGTTCGAACGTCTTCCTCGCAATTTTCGATTTCGCGGAGCGTTTCACCAGCGAGTACAACCCGGGCGCCGATAACACGAACAGGAACAACGTCGCGTAGTAACTCTTGCTCGTTTGCCCGTCGAGCACGCCCGGAGCCGCCTGTTGGACGTCGTCATCGGCAAAGGCTGGAAACGCAGTCATAAAATGCGCGAATGCGGTCGAACCGATGGCAATCGACGCCGAATCGATGGAATCTCTGAAGCTAAATGTGTCGTTGTTCTCGTTGTTATTATTCTCGTTGTTCTTTGTATTCCTCGCGTTCATCATCATCGACGCGCTGGTGACTCTCCCGAGCGCATCATCATTTCCCGAGCGACGACGACGCGAAGATTTGGTCATCAAAGTCGTCGCTCGAAGATGTCGACTCGATGGAGAAGAAGAAGAGGACGACGCGAATTTGGACGCGAAAGAGCGCGCGTGCGCGTTGGCTGGTGCGACGAACATCGTTTTTGTTTGTGTGTGTGTTTATACTCGTGCGTGTTCTTTACGCGTTTGTGCCGCATTTGGATAATACGAGATTGCTCTTTTTTTGCGATGATGACGCATGACGTAAGAAGAGAGAGAGAAGAAAAAGGGCGTAAAAGCGCTCTCTATTCGTAACGACATCCGACGAGGCACATTAATGCGATACTTTAATACACAATTAAACAAGTTTCTTTATTTGGATTCTATTCGCGCAACGCGCGCGGACTCATTGACAGACAGACGGTTGTTACAAAGGATTCTCGCGTATTCTCTTCGCGGCTTCTTCGATGGTTTCTCTTTTTTTACATATCGCGAACCGCACCAAATCGGTCGGGTTGTTTGTTCGGGTGGGGTTGTA
>Ga0255757_10003992_pt1 | contig 13423 bp, 13 predicted proteins | sample 071ome_27_FD_179957 | JGI IMG/M metagenome (GOLD analysis project Ga0255757, IMG submission 179957) | Coastal salt marsh microbial communities from the Groves Creek Marsh, Skidaway Island, Georgia - 071409AT metaG (version 2) | ecosystem: Environmental > Aquatic > Marine > Intertidal zone >...
GAAGGATCGGCAACGATATCGGCAGCAGTTGCTAACATAAAATCTTCACCAACAACTTTGTGACCCTCATTTGTTGTTCTCAATGAACCAACACCACGAGAAGAAACGCCAAGCATTACACCTTCATTAATGAGTGATTTTGCAATCTTACCCATTGGTGTCTCAAGAAGTTGTGCCTTTCCTCTAAAATTATTTCCCTCTGCGGTGAGAGAAACAATCTTGTGAGAAACACGGTCAAGATTTACGGTAGGTCCATCGGGGTGACCAAGTTCTCCGAGAGCACGACCTTTCTGAACAAATGCTTCATTGTATCTGGTAACCTCACGGGAAAGTGTCTCCATAGGATACATTCTTCCGTTACGGTTTTTGATATTACCTTGAAGGAATACACCCTCAATGTACATCTTTTTAGCAGCACCCTTACCTTCGGTGATAATCTGTACGTTTGAAATTTCTTCTGTGATAAGTTTCATTTGTTTATCCAGTAAATCCTACTTTTGTTGCTCTTACAGCAGCACTATCTGCCCAAATAACATAACTTGCCGTTTTTTCCAATAATTCAACATGACCAGCAGGCATACTGAAAGAAACTGTATCTGCAGCACCAACGGTACTTGCCATACTTACTACAGCAGTGCTTCCAACTCCATTGTATAATCTAACGACGGTAGCATTTGATATGCTAGATCCACCTGCCGCATTAATTCCTAATGCAACTTCATCACCAATTAATCTAGTCCTTGACATTATTCTTGTTCCTCAGATGATTGATTGTCACCAAAAACGGTTGCACCTACGGTTGGACGAATAGCATCAATTCTTTGTGCCGACTTAGCATAAAGAGCGTCTTTAATTTTGTCGCTAATATCCGAAGCGGAGGCATCAGATCCGATCAAATTTACAATTTCTTCCATAAAAAGTTAATATAACTATATTCTTTATTTATATTTCGCCGCCTTTAGGTTCTTTTACTTGTGTAGCAGAACCATCAATTTCTGGTTCCATAGGTACATCACCCATCATTCCCATTTCACCTTCTTGTGGTAATGGTTCTCCTGTAATTGGATCGATTGTACTTGGATCTGGAATAATTCCGTCTTTGATTTCTTGTTCAATCTGCTCATCCATTTCAATCATTTCAGCATCGGTCTGGCGAAGAACTTTTCTGCGAACCCATTCGGTAGAATAATACTTACCAATATAAGGTTCAATAGTTGCCAAAACACCAAGACGCTCATTTAGCATTTCAGTTTCCTTCAGTTCTGCAAATTGATTATCATATAAGAAATCATATTGAATATGATCGGCAATTGTTTCCCAATCTTCCAGTGACACAATGTTCTTGAGAATCAATTGCGTTTTCAGCATATCAGTGAACATTTGAGCAAATCTCTTTCTCAAACGACCGACAAACTTGGCAAACTTAAGTTGTCTCTCAAAATCTCAGATGAACGACCAAGATTAAACCCACCTTCGGCAGCAATTCTTGACTCTGGAACTCCAAGTGCTCTATAAAGTTTCTTTTGGAAATACTCAATATCAGCAAGTTCTCCTAAGTTTTGTCCACCAGGAAGTGTAGAGATTTCTGTTCCACGACCACCCTCTCTTCTTGGAAGCCAAAAATCTTCCAACATGCTCATGAACTTTTTATCGTCACGAACTTCACCGGTGTTGGCATCATAAACCAACTTGTTACGATAACGCATCATAACATCACGAAGATATTGTTCTGCCTTTACCTTTGGAAGATTGCCAACGTCAATGTAGAAAATACGACGCTCTGGTGCTCTTGATAATCTGTAAATAACAAGAGAATCCTCAATCATTCTCAGTTGATTGAGTGCCTTAATTGCTTTATGAAGATATGAAAGGACTGTTCCCTTGTTTCTATCAACTAATCCAGAAGTGCAATATGTGATCGCATCTTTTGCAATTTTAGTTCCTTTTGATGCTCCAGAACTAGTATAAGTATTTGTTGGATATTGTGCCTTAGGTGTATAGACAAAATATTCTTCAATTTCTGGTGCTATTCCATTATTTTCATTTTGATTGTTAGCAATATTTGGTCCAAGTATATTCTTATCTTTTTTCTTTTCTTGGCGGACAAACCGCATTTTCATCGGATCAATATACCTCAGTTCTTTAATACCTTCCTGAGGTTTTTTGAGATCGATTACTTTATGGTAATAAAGTCTTCCATCGATATACCAATTTCTAAAAATTTCGTGTGACTTCTTATCAAAATCAAGAAGTTCCTTAATATGTTTAAACTCTTCTCTGATAACTTTCTTTAATTTATCAGTTGCATTTAAATTGGAAAGTTCAATCTCAATTGGTGAATCATAAAGATCACTAACAATTGCTTCATTTACAACATCTTCGATGGCACCATCACATTCTGGGTGAAGTGCCATCTCTCTATATCTTTTTAATAAATCAAATTCAGTTCTAAATTGACCTTCAATATCTACATATGAACCGTAAAATCCACTAGCAATATAATTGTCAACCCCGTCCTCATTATTTTGAGGAACGGGGGAAACTATACTTTTAGACTTTTTTTCGTTGTCTTCAATTGAAAAACCAAAAAGTTTTGCCATTATAATTCTTGACTAGACTGTTATTCTACTATTTAGTTAATGTCTTCACCACCAGCTTGGGAAGAATTTCCTTTAGATGCTTCCCACCACTGGACCTGAAGTTCCACAGTAAACTCTTCAATGGTATCTGATGTTTCATAACTCAGATCAATAGTTGAAATATTAGTTGGGAATACATCATAGAACTTGTACGATCTAAGAACACTGCTGTCACGATCCAACTGATAAACAAATGCATCTGCCTGATAATCGGCAGGGTTTGTTAAACCAGTAGCATCACTCATCTTATTGATTGTGTTCATCCACTTTTCAAAAGCAGAACGAAGTGAAAAATCAACATCGTTGATGACGGTAATAGTCCAGGTTTCAAATGTTCTGTCACCAGCAATCTTAAGAATACGTCCTCTGAAAGGAACATCAATAGAAGCAACTGTTGATGCTGGCAGAGCAGCTGCCTTTACAAGAAATCTTGATTTTTCGAGAACATCATTGTCTACACTCACTTCTGATGGAAATGATAACTCAACTTCAAATAGATTGGGTCTTGCACCACCACCTGCCAGTTTACCTTTAAAATCGGTAATCTTCTTTAATGGAATGTTATTTTGTTGTTGGTATGCCATTGTTTTTTACCTCTATGTTTGATTAATAATTAAACGTTACCAATTACTTCTTCAAAGGCAACACCAGTTCTGGTGGCAACAAATGTAAGTCCAATGAAGTTGATCGACCTTGCTGGTTTGATAAAGATGTCAGCAACAAACTCATTATTGTCTATTACTGCTGCAGTGTTGTTAGTCTCATCACAGATAACAACGTAATCAGAGATTCCTCTCTTTGCCTGAACATCACGAAGGAATGGTTCAACGATATTTACAAAGTTTGTTCTTGTGATTACATCATTGAACTCAAAGAGTTGATCCTTAGCAGCAGCAGAGATTGCATCTTCGAGATAGATAAACAGACGACGAACGTTGATTCTGTCGAATGCCGATGCTTTACCGAGTCCAGTCTTGTCACCAAAGAGAACAATGCCAGCACCAGGTGAGAAGATGACTGGGTTTACTCTTGCCGAATAAAGTTTGTCTCTTTGAGCCTTGGAAGGATTGTATGCAAGTTTGACTGCGTTGAGAATTCCTCCTCTTGCAGTTCCTGCTGGTGAGAACCAAGGGAAGTTGTTGATGTCGTTTCTGGCACAAAGACCTGCCACATCACCATTCAGAGGAACATAACGGAAGGTATTTGCAAATCTATCATACATGTACTTATAACCACTATCGATAATGGCATAAGAAGATGAAGTGATAGGTGCTACGAAACTCAGAACATTATCGGTAATATCCGAATCAGAGTTGATTTGTGCTGCTCTGTCATCAGAACTGTCGGTGATAGCGGCACCTCTGTATGGTGAAATGAATGCGAGTGCATCCTTTCTTATTTCGGCAACAGAGATTAACTTGTTTGCAAGTGCCTGTGCTTGATCTTTAGCGTATGCTGCAGATCCCATCAGGAGGAAATCTACCTCATAGTTTTCGGTATTCTCAAATAATCCATATCCAGAAACGAGGTCTGCTAAAGATGCGGTCAGAGCACCAGCAGCTGTTGGATCCATCCCACCGTCATAATCCCAACCTGCACTTAATGTATTATTGGAATTTCCTGCGGCAGCAAATGTGATTCCCTCAGCATCTTGATCCCAATTTACATCAGACTCAAGGGTGAAATCGGCACTAAATCCAGTGGTTACAATTCCTGCTGGGGCAGAACCACCAAAGATGTATTGTGAATTATCCTTTAGGTATCCTCTCCAGTAAGAAGGAGAACCTACAGAGAATTCTGCATCTTTTGCCTTAGAAAGAGATAAGTGCTTTTCAAGAACAGTACCAGAGTTTCCTGTAACTTTTCCTAAACCATCAACAACTACAACGTGAACTTCGTCAAATCTAGATCCTCTTGCTGCGGCATATGCGGAAGTTCCGGGACGATCTGCGATTTCGTTCCACTTAACAGTAGAAGTTGCAGTCAGCGAAAGATTTTGTTGATCGAACCAATCTGCCTGTGCAGTTACTGAAGTTGTTGCATAAGATATTGCTTGACCATTAGTATGGATAGCAACCGATCCAGATCCAGAGAATGCATAAATGCCGCCTGGTTGATAATCAACTTCAGTTTCTGTTCCTGTGGAGGATACGTGTGAAAGAACTTTTACATAAGCATTGGTTCCATCAACCTGGGTAACAACACCCTTCAGGTGTCCATCAAGAACTGTAGTTGTACCAACACCAGGAAGAGTTGCTGAGATTGCCTGAGTAACTCCGTATCCTACGGTAATTCCATTTGCTGCAGAAAGAGTCAGAATTTGATCTGCCTTGGCATCAATAATGCCAACTCTTAGACCGTTTGCCCATGAACCTGGGTTTTTAGCAGCAACAGTTACATCGGTAATAGTTGATACATCATAACCCAATTGCTCATAGTGCTCAACGCTCTTAATTTTTACGCTAGAAGCAGCACCTGCTTTTGCATTCTGAAGATTGCTTCCATCTGCTCTTACGACTCTCAGCGAACCACCGTATGCTAAGAAAGAAGACGCAGTAAGCCAATGTTCGTAGTGCTTATCTGCATTTTGTGGTTTACCGAATACATTCAGTAAGTCTTGTTCGTTTTCAACTAGTGTAGGAAGTTCTACGGGACCTTGGGCAAACGGTGCCGCAATAGCTCCAATGCTTGCCGACGTTGGATCTACTCTTCCAACTGTCAGGTCTACTTCCTTTACTACAATACCAGGAGATGCTAAATTTAATGGCATCTTGTTTGTCCTCGCAGTCCAAATTTATCTAAAAATATTTAGGAAAAGGGGTATTTTCAGCGGGGAAACTGTGCATGAACAAACCTACCAGTCAGGATATTCCCACTTATCAAAAACCTTGGTTGTTATCCTATTGACAACAACTCTCTTTATTGTACATTCTTTACACTCATAAGAATATGCCGATGCTAAAGTCTTTCTATCTTTTCTTGTTAGATAATAGTCTTCTATTAAGTTTTTGACCTGCCCACATACTCTACATTTGCGATCGAAGAATAATAGATGTTCTAATTCTACCTGATCGTCAAAGTCCATTACTTGTATTCCCACATATAAGACATATCGCCGTATTCATCTGTATACCATCTATCTCCATTGGAATCTACAAATTCCGTTTCATCATCAAGACCATTCAAGATAAAACCAAATGGTGCCATATCTTGCTCAATTTGATTCTTTTGTTCCTCATAGATTCTCTTACGGACATCATTATCCGTCATTTCTTTGAAATAGTCTTGAGCAACTAACCAAGAGAAAATAACAAGACACATTGCTAAATCATCATTACATCCTTCTTCTGCCTCAAATGAATTATGCTTCTGAGCAAATGTCGTAAGTTCTGATATGATATCATAATCAACAGTTAACAACTTATCATCTTCTAAAAGAGTTTTGAGGTTAGAGCACCCCAACTTCTTGACTGCTGCAGTCATTCTTACGCCAAGTTGAGACTTCTTACCACTGAAACCAGACCCAACAACCTGTCCTGCACGTCCTCTCATCGCACACATAAGAACGTTTTCGTATTCCAAATCAAAATGGAGGATATTTGCTACCTGGTCTCCAATATCATTAACTTCTATCAATAACCAAGATTCATTGTATGCCTTAGCAACATCATAAATGATGTTTGGGAATAGCATAGGTTTGATTTCATTATTTCTATACTTCGCTACAGCCTTATAAGGAAAATCTGTAATATCAAAAACAATGAATGCTGAATAATCATTGCCTAATCCACGGGCAACGTCAACAGTAATCAGATAATTATGATCTTCTTTTGGATTTTCATAGATATCAAGACCAGCATTTCTTTTTAATGGGTCTTCGTATACAAGATTTCTGAGTTTTGCTGGATTGATAAGAGTATTAACCGATCCTAGAAATTCACACTCAAACTCAACTTTGAACTGTGCTTCTGACGTGTTAGCAATTGTCTGTTCTTTCCATTGCTCATCTCTACCAGGAACTTCAGACCAGTGAACATCTGTGGGAACATACTCATTCTTATTCCTCTCCGCATCGTGCCACATGCGGTAGAAGTGATTCATACCCCTAGGGGTAGAAACGATAATTACCTTTGTGCTCTGTCCAGAAGAAATAGTAGGATAAACAGAGGCAAAGAAGTCATCAGCAATGTGATTCGGGATGAACGCGAACTCGTCAAGAAAGATGACATTATAGGATCCGCCTCGGACAGCAGATGAAGAAGTAGAGTTAGACGAAATCTTGGAGCCATTTTCGAGTTCTAAACTACCTTTATTCCATGATATAATACCCTGTTGCATCCACTTTGGCAAGTTTTCGTATGCAAGTTGTAACCTACCAAGAAGGTCTCTTGCAGTGGATGCTTTGTTTGCTAGGATGGCGATGTTAACATTATCGTTAAAAACAGCGTAGTGCAGAAGATATGATACACAAGTAGTAGACTTACCAGTCTGACGTGGCATCTTACAAATATTAAATCTGTTATCATGGAAATTCTGGATAAGTTTTTCCTGAAACGGATACATACTGAAAGGCACAAGACCATGGTCAAGAGAAACGATTTTGATATAGTTTCTGGCAAAATAAACAGGGTCTTCTTTACACTTTAAGAACTCAATAATTTGCTCTTGTGTAAATTCAATCGCAGTATTTGCTTTTTTTAGATTAGGATTACCAAGATAAACTTCACTCATAATAAATCACCTATCGGGTTTCTCTCCACTGAATAGTATTCCAAACATCTGTGGTTGTATTAGTATCTAGATTCTGAACAATAACAGCAAAAATATTACTATCATCAGAGTCAATATTTTGTGCGATATAAGATCTTCTAGCAGTCGTTGGATTAAATGCAACACTAGCAGATGCTTGCTGACCTGATGGATTATTAGCAGCAATCAAAGATGCTTGTCTCAAATCTCCACCAGTTGTTGTAAAGTTGGTGGATATTCCAACATTATATTCTACTGCCGAATCATCATCAGCATCCACCCAAGTTCCACCAGTAATATTACTATTTCCAGGTAATCTCCAAAGTTCAATTCTACAGTTTGTAGCATCACTCAAACACTCAATATCCGTTACCCTTACAGTTGTTCTATTTGGAATTCCTTTGAATGTATTCTTACAACGAATAGCCATAATACACTGTCTTGCAGTTGCTCCACCAGCATTAGAGAATGTTATTGGACCATTGAAAGCACCAAACTCAACACCAGTCTCAACATATCCACCCTCACTCATTACAGTAGAGCAAATCTGTTCCATTGATGTAATACCAACAGCAGCTCCAGTATTGGCAACTTCACAACGAATAGGGAGTGATGGTAGAGACCAATAAGCATGTTCTTCAATATTGGAATGATTAAACTCATGGAAATAAATCATCTGTCCACCGATGACAAATCCACAACGAACTCTACCAACACCTAACCACTGAAAGTCTGCTGCGAATAGATGAGTTTTTGTGAAATCTACATTGATACCAGAAAGAGTTGTTCCATCTAACTTATCCAAGTTCCAATCGGATTGATTGACGACTGTATCACTAGCAATTCCTGTGTTATATGATCGTCTTACAACAGAAACAGTTCCGTCTCCCTCCTGTTGAACGAATACTCCGTTTCTATCGTCAAAATATCCAATCTTCTTCGTAGTATTTTCTCTTACATCAGTGAAGTTAAAACTGGTCAGCACAAATTGAGACTTACCAGGCATGTAGTGGTGATACATTCTGGACTGGTGAATCACCTTATCTGTCGCACCAGTTCCAACAATCAAGGCAATAGATGCTGTATTTGGGTTTACCTCAGTTGTAGATGCTGCACCAACAGTCTTTGTGAGAAGTTCTACCTCTTCACCATAAATGTGGGAATAGTCGGCAAGAGTGAAAGTATCAGATACTCTCATTCTACCAAAAGCATCAGACCCACCACTGGTAGGTCCAGAAGTTATTCCACAGTTTCCAATGTTGCCGTATCTATCGGCACACATAAAAACTTCAAAGAGAGTTCTCTCCTGATTTAGATAATCTTGAAGATTTTTATTCCACTGAGCCATGTTGTTCTTGTGTCCAAGTTAATCTTTCTGGTTGATATCTTTGAATACCGGTAATTCTTAATGTTTTATTTGAATTGACATTTGCTGGATAGATGTTATGGACAACTGCTCCAGGGTATTCAGATTGTATTTCTTCACCAAGAGTTTCTCTTGTTGGTGTAGTTTGTGAAGTAAGATCCATCCTATAGAGATTACCTCTCCACATTATATCTGCAGTGTAACTTTCACCAACTTTTTGTGGTTCTGATTGAGGTGTTCCTATGTAGAGATTTCCATTAAAATCTCCACCGATGTTTACATTTTCTGAAATTGGTTTCATTAGCATTTCCAGCGGCGACGTGCTTTACAAATTGCTTTATCGGGGGTTTTTGAGCAATCAATGTTATGCATATCTTGCTGCCCCTTAGAGCGCGAGCAGAAGGACTTTCTGCGCTTAGCATCCTTACTGCCTGGTTTTGGATCACCAGTTACAGCAGTCTTAAGTTTGGAACCTGGGTTCTCACGGCGATATGCCTTAACTGCTGCGGGACTCATACCATCAGTTTTATCGGACTTATTGACTTTTTGCCAATCTTCCATAAACTGAGTGAACTCTTTTAATTTTGGAAGTTCAGCAGTAGTGCCTAGTTTCTTTTTGGCAACTTCCTTTTCACCACCCTCACCTCTATTTACAAGTGCTCTAATTTTTTCTCTTCTTTGTGCCGTTTTATGGGCACCTTTATCGATGGTAAATGACTCTTTCTTCAAAGTGGTTGTAATTCTTTTTTTACCATCTGGTGTTGGAACAAACTCACCAAAATCTCCTGCTTTTGGATCATTTTTATCAACATCACCATCAACATCAGTGTCAATTCTCTTGACTGCTTTTTTGACGAGTTTTTTCAAATCCCTATCAGGAACTTCATGTGGTGCATGAATTTTCCTTTTTGTTCCAGCAGTTCCAACGGGAGTGGTAGGATCTTTTTTATCAACATCACCATCAACGTCTACATCAATTCTTTTAACTGCTTTCTTAACCAGATTTTTTATATTTGATCCTGGAACTTCATGTGGCGTATGTGCCTGAGAGTGAATCTCACTGATAGTGCCTTCTAAGCACTGGCAAGGATCATATCCACAAACTGGGCATACGTCTTCTTTTACACAATTGGGAACCATTTTCTTTCCTTTCTTTTTCATTCCCAATTGCTTATAACCAACCCAACATGCTTCATCAACTTTATGCTCACCACTAGTAACATAATCAGCAGCAGTATCAATGTAGTCCGCTGCTTTTGTGATCTTTGACTGAACCCATGCCTTGAGTTCGCCTTCACCTTTACCCATTTTCTTTTTCAATCTCTTTGCTGCCGAGATTATTGTTGAAATCTCAGAGCGTGCCATTGAATATTCGTGATCCTTTTCTTCAGTCTTATTGCCCCAGTTAGCGGCACCAACTTTACGACACTTGACTAGTGCTCCCGATGCATAGGCACTTGGCCAGACATCGTAACGTGATTTTACCTTATTATAGCAAGCATCTTTCTTGCCACTACCTTTACCTGGTTTATCTTTTACTTCTTGTAGGTCCATTTCTTCAGTTCTTACGTTAGTTGGTTTTGCTCCACCAGACTTTTCTGGTTGATTGGGATCTAAACGATTCTTTCTTCTTCTTGCTCTTTCTTCTTCTTTATTGGAAAGATCTCTCTTCATTTTAGAACTTCCGCATTTTGGTGTAGAAGTTTGACCAGGTTGACGAGCACAGGGTTTTCCTGCGTATTTGCCGCCAAGTTGAACCCATCCAGGTTTTCCATCAGAAGATTTTGATTTTCCAAACCAATCACGAAGACCTTGGTCTCCGGATTTTGATTCATTCATTTTCTTCTTCTTTCCTTGACAATGGGCACGCTGAGAAAATCCTTTTGGATTATCACAGTCAATTGACTTTTTATATTTGTCAGTCCAACCCATTAGAATTTAAGATTCTTCTTTATTATTTAGAAAACCTTGCTTGAGTAGTTTTTGTAGTTCGGATGTCGATCCAACAAATACAGCATTATTTGTGACATTATTTGGACCTTTTTTATCCACTTCTTCTTCAACATCTTTGAGTTTTTTCTGTAGATCAATCAGTTTATCCGTTGTATCAGCAACACTCTTAATTAACTGACCAGCAACTTCATATGCTCTTGGACTACCGCCTTCACCGGCAAGTTCCATGATTCCATTAATTGCTTCCTGACCTTTTTCAATTAAGGAATACAAATTAGCACGAGTATATTCATAATCTTTCTTAATATCGGTTTTTTCTTCTGGTCTCTTTTTCTGAATACTTTTTACTTGGTCTTCAACTTCTACAATACTACTTTCCACGTTCAGTGCCTCATCGAGTTTTTCAAAATTATTTGACATATCAATTTACTCAAATATCAGTTTGTAATGTTGGACTGAAGTCTTTGGAGTCTGTGTATGAGAATAGAGAATCATTAAACCCAAAATCATCATCAACATCAACCATTGCATCATCTGCTGCAGTCAATAGATCTATTTGTGCTTTCTGTAGGTGAGTAGTGATTGTAGATCCATTATATCCTCTAATAACAATAAGTTGATTTGCGTTTGGAATTTCTTTCACATACATTATTTCGTTACCAATAATTATCCTATTATCAACTGCAAATCCAGAAGTATCATTGACACCAATAAGAGTTGTTGTTTTGGAAATATCTTCAGATAATTGTGATGTATCATCGTTTGTATAATCCTTAAGTGCTTTTGGTGTCGCTGTATATCTCAGTTCCCTCTTACTACTCAAAGCAGTATCTGCATGATAATCAACTTGAACCTTACGAATAAGACCATCTGTTGTATCTGCAATTGGACCGAACAGATAAGTCTTTGCTGTGAATGTTAATGTATAAATTAATGCTCTTCTAGTTGAAAAGTCTCCCTCATAATCATCTTGGAAAGAAATGTTATCTAAAACAATAGGGACATCTCTTTTTTCACCTATAGAATCAACTAGATTAATAGTTATATTAAATGATGGTTGAAAAAATGGTAAAATTTGCTCTACAATTTGTAAAGCATCATCATTTATTTTGCAGAGAATATTAAGTTCAAAACCAATGTTATATGGTACTGGTAAAAAAACTTTCTTTAAATTGGTCCCATCAGATGCTTTGAATGTTTGTGTTACACCCGCTTTTCTTGAAGAATCGTACTGAAGAGATGTCATTTCAAATGACATTCTTGGAAGAGTCATTGCAACAGCTTTATTCAAATCGGGTTGCTGTTCAATTCTTGCTAAGAACTTTTGTACTGGACCGTATGAAATGGGAACTTTGATCTGACTTATATCCGCACCGTTTCTGTCTTGATGACGAACATGAACTCCATTAAATAGAGTACCAAAACCTATGACAGTTTTTCTAATAATTTCGTGATAAAAATAAGTTCCTAACATTAGTATTCACCAAAAGGATTTGATTCTGTAAAATCTAAGAGATCGTCTGCTTCCTCTTCAATCTCATCATTCTGGGTGTATTTATCATAAGTATCATCATGCACATAACTCTTGACAGTGTATCTTGCAGATGATATTGTTCCAACAATAGTTTCTCCGGGTAAAAATCCAGCAGTTGTTGTTCCAATACCAACATTTGCTAGTTTTAAAACTCTGGTATCTTGATCCCAAGATTTAACTCTTGCAACGGTATTTGATGTTTGACCTGTGATTATCTCATTAAATGTAAATGTTCCTATTCCAGTAATAATTGATGGGTTGCTGACTGTAGATGATGGATTTTCAGTTGCCGAATATCCATAACCAGGATTTACAATCCTAACTTGATTAACTTGATTTGTTGATGGACTAATTGTTAATGCACCAGTTGCTGTTAAACCACCTCCAACTGGACCACTAAATGTAATTGTTGGAATATTACCAGCATATCCAGAACCATTATCATCAATAACAGTTCTAACAATACCATAAGATGTAGTATTAATACCACAAGTTGCTATCGCTCCAGATCCACCCCCACCAATTATTGCTATAGTTGGTGCAACAGTATATCCATTACCAGCATTTGTTAATATTATTTCTTTTATAGAATGTACCCCACCACGAACAGTCGTTATTGCAACAGCTGTTGCATTGTGTAGTGGATTTCCAGTTGTCGATTCTGTAATAGATATTGTTGGAGTTGAAGTATAACCATTACCATCATTAGAAAGTGTTATACTATCAATGTATCCAGTACCAACAAAAGGTGTTACTTGAGCAGTTACACCCGCTCCAATTAAATTCAGAGTTGTAATAAATCCCTCTTCTTGAACCTGACTATCAAGCTCGTAAATTGAAGTGTCGATAATTTCATCTTCATATTCAAAGAGTTCGCATTTCAGTTCATAAACATAAAGTCTTCCTAATTGATAGAATGGCTGCTCATGCTCAACAAATTTAACTTCAAATAATCTCTGTCCCAATGGAAAATATACTAGGTCTCCTTCTCTTGGGCGAGTTGACAATTCTATCTCATAATCACTTCCAGTATTATCTTGTGTCCCTAAAAATGGACCTATAAAATCTTCGAATCTTTCTTTTGAAATTGTTAAGGTTACCTCATCCCTTAAACTCATTCCAAATTTTGTTAAAATATCTCCTCCACCAGCATATCCTTCATAGGTATTAACATATGCTTCA
>Ga0255757_10004002_pt1 | contig 13402 bp, 12 predicted proteins | sample 071ome_27_FD_179957 | JGI IMG/M metagenome (GOLD analysis project Ga0255757, IMG submission 179957) | Coastal salt marsh microbial communities from the Groves Creek Marsh, Skidaway Island, Georgia - 071409AT metaG (version 2) | ecosystem: Environmental > Aquatic > Marine > Intertidal zone >...
GAAGAAGCGTTTGCTTTCTTCTGCTACTGGGTCTTCAGAATGTCCGCTCATGATTTGTATATTAAAATGAAATGGGGTTACATGGCATATTCCATCAGGTAAATGACGGGGAAAATAATGATCCATACGATATCAACAAAGTGCCAGTAAAGACCGCAAATTTCCACATCCAGGGCATGAGCGGTGCTCATTTTTCCAGTAAAGGAGTATGCGAGCCAACCTAGCAACCAAAAGACGCCAATAGCTACATGCGTGCCATGGGTGCCGGTGAGAACATAGAAGGTCGACCCAAAGACATGAGGTTCCCCCCGGTAGGTGGAAAGAGTGAGCTCGTTGCCAGGAGCATGTACGAAATGGGTGAACTCATAAACCTGACAGGCAAGAAAGATCGAACCAAAAACGATGGTGCCGAAGAGCATCCAGCGGGTACTGTTGAGGTTTCCCTTGTGAATGGCAGAAACAGCGAGAGCCATGAAGAGAGAACTGGCGAGCAGAATGAAGGTACTGAAAGAAGTCAGTTCGATATCGAAAACATCTCGGATGTCCAGGAAGTTACCACCTACAGTCGCGGAGATCTTACGATAAATTAAATGGGTGGAGATCAGGGTGCCGAAAAACATACAGTCGGAACCGAGAAAGGCCCACATTAGGACTTTTTTGTTGGGAATACCTGTGCTTGTTACAGGTTCGTGATGCTCGAGGGCGTGTGCACTGGCGTCGCTCATAATTAAAATTTAAATTGGGTAAATATTATTCTTCGTCTTCCTTTGGAAATAAATGGTATCCTCCCGGCCCTTCCAATGCCCACATGATGATTCCTGTGATCATCACAACTCCACCAATGATTGCGTAGGTGTAGTCACGCACGAGCTCGCCACTTGGACTAATATCACGATGGAAGAGCATGCCAATTGTAAGACCAAACAAGCCCAATGCCGTGATTAGAGGCCACCATGACCGGTCAGGCATGTGAACACCATGATCATCTAGAGGCTCCTTTTCGGATTGGTTCTCCTTAGTTCCGTAGTTGTTTTCCCATGCTTGGTCGCGAGCTTTAATGATGGGGGTGCGGGCGAAGTTGTACTCCTTAACAGGGGAGGAAAGTGTCCACTCGAGTGTGCGGGCATCCCATGGGTTTTTTCCAGAAGGTTTTAGCTTTTTGTTAAAGAATGAGTTTATGAACTGATAGATTCCAATAACTATTCCAACACCCAAGATAAAGGCACCTATGGTAGCGATTTGATTCCAGGTCTCAAACCCGTGGCCTTCATTGTAGGTGTGGGTGCGTCGAGGTTGACCAATCATGCCCAGATAGTGCATGGGGAAGAAGGTAAGGTTGAACCCAATGAACATAAGGGTGAAAACAAATTTCCCCAGCTTTTCGTTCATCATCCTACCAGTCATTTTGGGTAACCAGAAGTAGAAGCCGCAGAACAGACCAAAGAGGGCACCACCGATCAGAACATAGTGAAAGTGGGCAACCACGAAGTAAGAGTCCTGATGCTGAGCGTCGATGGGCACGGAGGAGTGCATAATGCCGGTGAAGCCACCGATCATAAACATGGTGATAAACCCGAGTGCAAAGAGCATCGGAGTGTCAAAGCGAATACGACCGCCCCACATGGTGCCGATCCAGTTAAAGATTTTTACTCCGGTGGGGATGGCGATTAACATGGTAAGCATGGCGAAAGCAGAGGTGGCTACCACACCCATGCCGGTAGTGAACATGTGATGGCTCCAGACCGCAAATCCCATGAAGCCAATGACTGCACCGGAAAAAACAATTAATCCGTAACCAAACAATGGTTTGCGGGAGAAGACAGGAATGACCTCGGAAACAATACCCATCGCAGGAAGAATAAGAATGTATACTTCGGGATGCCCAAAGATCCAGAAAAGGTGCTGCCAAAGGTGCGGTTTGCCGCCCTCCAGGAAATCAAAAAAGTTAGTACCGTAAGTCCGATCAAACATCAATTCCACTAAAGCGATAGTAATTGCTGGAAAGGCCAAAATGATGAGAAAGCTGACAATCAAAGTCATCCAGGTAAACACCGGAAGCCTCATCATGGTCATGCCGGGGGCACGCATGTTGATAATGGTGGTAATAAAGTTGAAGGAAGCGAGCAAAGAGGCGACTCCAAGGATTTGAAGAGAAAAGATCCAGAAGTCCGGCCCCATATCTCCGATTACTTCCGCGAAGCGGGTATCGGTAAGGGGAGCATATCCAAACCAGCCAATGGCAGGTGATCCCCCAGTGAAAAACCAACTGAGGTTAAGGATGAGTCCCCCAGCAATGAAGCACCACAAGCTGAGCGTATTCATGCGGGGAAAGGCGACATCCCGGGCACCGATCTGTAGTGGCATGATGAAATTAAAGAAGGCAGCACTTAGAGGCATGATCACCAGGAACACCATGGTCGTTCCATGCATAGTGAACATTTGATTGTATTCACGGTTGGTCAGCACCGACATGTTGTGATCCCAAAGCTGGGAGCGGATGAGAAGGGCTTCAATACCGCCAATAATCAGAAAAAAGAGAGCGGTAAGACCGTACATCAGCCCGATCTTTTTGTGATCGATGGTGGTAAGCCAGTCCACTAGACCAGTGGTGTGCTGTCCGGGTCGTGGGAAGACCTGGGTCTTCGCCTTGTTTTCGGTTTCGGGAGCGAGGTACTTGATCGATTCAGTGGCCATAGCAATTGGTTGGGTTAGTCAGTACTGATAAGGGAGTTAGGATTGCCCGAGTAAGTAGGCGATGAGTTGATTTACTTTCTCATCGTCATCCTGGAGGTTGCGCAAGGGGTGGCGGTCATCGACCCCTTCTCCATTCCACATGAGGTTTCCGTATTTGATATCATTCGAATTCTTTAGCCACTTGGAAAGGCTCTCCTCATCATTGCGCATCCAACCGGCGGCTAGAGAGGTGCGGAGGCCGTAGAGGGTAAGATTGGGGCCTTTTGCACCAAGGCCGGTGCGGTTGACCGCGTGGCACTGTACACATTGGAGGGAGCCGAACAACTGTTTACCCAACTCGTAGTCGTCAGAATGGGCCTTTTCCCAGGCACCCGGATTAAGTTGGGGGGATTGACCTGGAGCAGTCTTGCGGATGGAGCGATATTCCCGGTTTGCACCGGAGCCAAGTTTGGGATCTGCAAATGATACAACATCTCCCTTGTTGTAGGCTGACTGAGGATCAAATGGCTTGGTTTGGAGGTTGGGATTCTGTGCGTTTTGAAAACGCTTCACCCAGCGGTCAAAATCCTCATCGGTTTGTGCCAAGGCACGGAAGGACATGTAGGCATGGGAATTTCCGCAATATTCGGCACATTGCCCGTAGAAAAGACCGCCGACCGGTTCAAACTCGTCGGTAAACTTTTGTTTGGCGAAAACCTGTGCACGCATTTTTCCATCATGCACAGAAGGCATGGCCGTTGCGGTGTCGGAATCGCCGACAATTTTGTTTTGGTCGGCGATGAACCACATAAAATTTTCTTGGCCGGGCATGAGGTCCATTTTACCGGCGAGCTTGGGTACCCAAAAGCTATGAATCACATCTTCGGTACGAAGGTTAATGCGTACCGCCTTGGACGCGGGGAAAACAAGCTCGTTTGCAGTAACGATTCCAAACTGGGGATATTCAAATACCCAGAAGAATCTCTTCCCGGTCACATTGACGGTGATGGCTCCATCAATTTGACTGCGATCGAGACCAAGTTTTTCAAGATGCTCAGCATTATTGGCATCGGGTACGCGGTTAAGCAGGACCACTCCCTGCAGGGTGGGGACGGCGAGGATGACAAGAATGATGGCAGAAGCGATGATCAAGCCGGTTTCAACCATTGAGTTTCCATGAGACTGGGGAGGGACCTCTTTGGCCTCTTCGGCTGTTTTGGCACGGTATCTCCAAAGTACATAGAGAAGGCAACCCCCTACCGCACAGAAAAGAAAGATGGTGATCCAGACGGAGAGCATGAAGACATCATATTGGTTCTGAGCCACGAGTCCCTTGGGGTCGAGGGCCGACTGTTTGTGGTCTATGCGGGAGCAACTACCAGCGAGCATGAGGAGGACACCAGCTATGAGGTGCCGAAAGGATAAGAGCTTGGATAGAATCGAGGTCATGTTAAAATTAGAGGTATCTGTCGATCACAAGGGCGGCAAACAGGAGGGGTAAATAGATAATGGTTACAAAGAAAAGTTTTTTGGCAGATTGATCGCGGTTGGCTGAGATTAGAAACCTAATGGCAGGAATGAGAAGATAAAGAGAGAGAAACAGGGCGGAGGCAAGATAGAAGGTGCCAGGCGTGGATTGTTGGAGGGGCAAAAAGTAAGGGGAAAATACGAAAGCGGTAAGAAGGACGGAATAGAAGAAGCTCTTGCGAGCAAGGGCACGGCCATCTGCATCACCCAACTGATGGAGTTTAAACCCGCCCTTTGAGTAATCATCGCGGAAATTCCAAGCGATGGCCATGAAGTGGGGAAGTTGCCAGGCAAAAAGGATGCCGAAAAGAATCCAACCATAAGTGGTGGGGGCACCTTCTGCCGCTACCCAACCGATCAGGGGAGGCAGGGCACCTGAGACTGCACCAATTTCCGTGGCGTATGGACTACGCTTCTTCAAAGGTGTGTAAAGTAGGAGGTATACTATTAAAGTTGCGAGGGTGAGAAAGGCTGCCCAAGCATTCGTGCCTGACCAGAGGATGTAGAGGCCAAGGGAGGAGAGAGTGATGCCAAAAAAGACCGCGAACTCAGGGGTGACGAGACCGGCGGGAATGGGGCGTGAAGCCGTCCGTGCCATTAGAGCGTCTTCCCGACGCTCCATCCATTGATTGAGGGCTGCCGCACCTCCCGCAGCTAGGGCCGTACCTATTGACAGGGAAACAAAGATCGAAAAGTCAGCCTGCAAAGGCTCGCGGACAAGGTAGCCAAGAGAGGCGGTGAAAACCGAAAGAAGACTGAGTCTTGGTTTGGTAAGTTCGTACATTCCATGCAAAGAGAATCCCGGCGAACTTGAAAGCGAGCCGGGGTGGGGCTTGGCTGGTATGGGTTTTCCTAGACTCACGTCAGAAGAATTTCTAATAGCTTGATTATGATTTGGCAAACAAAAGCAATCAAGGTGATAGGGGTATTATTAAAGATTGAAAGCTGAGCTAATAACTAGGTGCAGTTTAGTTTAACTGAGTAAAATAACTACAACTGGCTTACCTCCAAGAAAAGAAAATCCCGATGGCATAATTCTCGTTAATTAAACGGGAATGAAATTGCGTGAAGAAGGATTTCGCATTAGGAGGACATCCGTGAATTTTATCCAACTCATTATTGCATTGTTTGTAGGATTGCTTACCTCTTGCGACCGAGACAGCAAACTGGCTTCAGCGAAGAACTTGTCTCTTGAGGAAAATGAGGTTCGGGCAAAGGTTATTTATGCAGATGTCAATACGAGTTCAGTGCTCGTAGATGTACTCGCTTGTGGTAGTTCTTTATCGGAGATTTGGGGGCAATTCTCGGGATTCGAGGCTACTTTTTCAGCACAACCCGACGATCTCCATTTATTATCCCCCCCAAAGACCTTTCGAGGTCGGGTGTCTACTACTCGAATAGGAGACGAAAATAAGATTCATTTACTAAGCAAAGTTTGGCCAGATGACCGAGCAGAGCGTATCCGAGTTAATAATGTGAATAGACTTTTGAGGCGGGATACACTCAGCCTTGGGGACGACTTGATTCGTTCGGTGGGAGACAGTCTGCCTCCCTTTGCTCTTTACGATCAAGATGGTCAGGTTCTTACCACCGATTACTTTGACGGGTCGGTCACGGTGCTCAACTTTATCTTCACACGCTGCTCGATCGCTGAAATGTGTCCAGCGTCCACCCTTCGAATGAAGAAATTACAACAACTGGCCAAGCAAACTCAAGTACCCCATGTCCGGTTTCTTTCCATTACCTTGGATCCTCAATTCGATACTCCGGGAATTCTTAAATCTTATGCTAAGGCCTACGAATTAGAGGAGGAAAATTTCCGGCTGGGGACTGCCCATAAAAAGGTAATCGATGACCTTACACGACAATTTGGTATTTTTCGCAAAAATGTTCAAGACCTTCCTTTGGATCACACCATGCGCACCATGATTATAAACTCGAAAAGGCAGATCATCTACCAGTTTCCTGGCAGTCATTGGGCGGTCGAAGACTTTCTGAGCCGCCTTCCTGAAGGAGTCGAGGGGTAATGTTATGGTGACCAGTCTCAAATCCAAGTTTTCTCCTCTATACTTAGGTATTCCCTTTGTAGTTCTCTATTTCTTTTTTCGGGCCTTACCGGTGGAACCCTGCGATTTTCTTCACGAAGAGACCTATAATTTGGAGGGAGAATTGGATTATTGTGGGCCGGGAGATGCGGGCTTTATCGATCTTTCCGTACGCCGGTGGCCCATGAGTTTGGACTTTAGACCTCTTGACCGTTTAGAGATTGGAAAGCCATGTCGTTTTGAAATGAATATTAAGCAGGCGGATGGTTCCCCTCTGGCAGACAAAGATGTCGCCCTCAGTCACACCCGCAAGATTCACCTTCTTGCCATCGACCCAACTTTGGAGGATTACCAACACCTGCATCCCGAGCCCGATCCTCTGTTTGATGGAATTTGGCGTTTTACTCTTACTCCGAAGAGAGCAGGAAATTACCAGATTTACTTAGACTTGATTCCACTGCGGAGTCCACGCCGTGTGTTATTGGGGGCATCCTTTGCTGTTCCGGGAGAAAAGATTGCTCCCGTTTCCCGAACCGATGGTTCAGTGGTCAGGGCAGGAAATCGTATCTACCAACTGCAAACAATGTCACAGGAAAAAGAGGGTGCAGAAATATTTTTCAAATTTACTGCGAAGGATGACAATGGGGAGAACCTGCCCCTCAAGCCCGTGATGGGAGCCTTTGCCCACATGGTCGCCTTTGACTCAGCGAAGGATGGGTTTGCCCATTTGCACCCCTTGGAATATGAGCCCCCAAAATCAACAGAAGATGCATGGGTTGGACCTTTGACTTTCAGCTTAAAATCGCCATCTTCAGGACAATTTCGCTTGTGGGCGCAAATCAAAGTGGGCGATGACCAAGAAGAAAGCTTCCTTCCTTTTGACTTAAAAATTTAGTTACCCAAAATTTCTTTACGCTCCCATCTACGGAGCAGAAAATCTTCGTTTTCCTCCAAAACCTCTACGGCTTTAAAATGGTTTCGGAATGAGGGGAAAAAGGCGTCCCCATCGGGAACAGTTTGCCGAACTTCGGTCAAATAGAGTTCATGGCATAGGGGAAGAGCGAGGGAATAGATCTCGCCCCCGCCAATAATGAAAAGTGTGTCGTTGGGCTCAATTTGTGCTCCTACCTCGTCGAGGCTGCGAAAAACCTGCATTCCCTCCTCATTTTTTGCCGTACGGCTAAGTACCCAATTTTGCCTGCCGGGAAGAGCACGGGGTAAGGACTCCCAGGTTTTCCTGCCCATGAGCACGATGTGCCCGAGGGTGATTTTTTTGAACCATCTTAGGTCGCCAGGTAGGCGCCATGGAAGGTCGCCTCTACGGCCAATCACTCCATCCTCTGATACGGCAACGATGGCCTTGTAAGGGTAAGCATTCAAACTGCAATGGGGGCTTTGATGGCGGGATGGGGATCGTATTCAACCAGCTCAAAATCTTCAAAGTGAAAGTCAGTAATTTCCTTCTGGTTGCCATGAATGAGCATGGTTGGCTTGGGGCGGGGTTCTCGGGAAAGCTGTAATTCAGCTTGCTCCCGATGATTGGCATAAAGGTGCAGATCCCCAAAGGTGTGCACAAATTCATGAGCTTGCAGGTTACATATTTTTGCAATCATCATCGTGAGGAGGGCATAGGAGGCGATGTTGAAGGGAACGCCCAGAAAAAGATCGGCACTTCTTTGGTAAAGTTGGCAACTCAGTTTCCCATCCGCTACATAAAACTGAAAAAGGGCGTGGCATGGGGGGAGTGCCATGAGGTGGAGTTCGCCAGGATTCCATGCACAGACTAGGTGCCTCCTGCTGTCCGGATTTTCCCGGATTGAACGGATCACCTCTTCGATTTGGTTTACTGACCCATTTCCGTCAGATTTCTTCCAATCAGTCCACTGTGCTCCATAAACCCGGCCAAGGTCTCCGTTTTCGTCCGCCCACTCATCCCAGATACTCACCTTATTTTCCTGAAGGTAGCGGACATTGGTATCCCCTTTGAGAAACCAAAGAAGCTCATGGATAATCGAGCGAAGGTGAAGTTTTTTGGTCGTAAGGAGAGGAAATCCATCATGCAGAGAAAACCTTGCCTGCTCGCCAAAAACAGACCAGGTTCCCGTGCCCGTTCGATCATCACGATAGACCCCGTGATCCATAATGTGCCGGAGCATATTTAAGTAGGTTTTCATATTCCGTTCTTATTATTACTTGAAAGAGATGGTGCTAGCTTTTACTCTTCTTATTCATGAGTGCTTTCCTAAAGTCGAGGCTATCCTTATTCTTGGGTGCACTATTGTCATTTTTTCTGTCCCCTGCATCCGCCCAACAGAAAGCGAATGACTTTACCAAGCGGGTGCAGGCATTTGATGGGAAATTGAGCTCGCTTAGCAGTCGCACGTCTTCCATTCAGAGAATGAACTCTTTTTCGCAAAAAAGATTTACTATCAGGGAGTGGCCTTCAAAATACTCCTCATTTGGAGGGAAAAGACTCAGGGATCAGCAGACTAACAAATGGTCGGTTAAAAGGGTGGAAACGGAGCTCTTGCCTGTCGAGACTCCCCTCAACGATAAAAGAGCAAAGGAAAATCAGTTGAAAATGGATGGGCGTTTAATTGAAAACAGGCATCCCGCCGCCCAGTCCGTTGAATTTAGAGATGCCTATTATGCCCAGCTAGATAAGAGGGTGGATGACTGGATGTCTAAAGTAAACAATATGTCCCTGCAGGATATCAACCGCTATCAGTTTCGCAAAGGACGTCCATCAAAGCCTGGATTTCCCGTGCAGCGTGCAGGGGCTGAAATGGGTGACACTTCTCGCAGTCATGCAAATGTTGTGGATTCCGGGCTTCCCGAAAAAGTCAACCGATCCTCATCCCTGCCGGCACAAAAATATTGGATGGGCTCTAGGAAGATGGAGACCCGCAGTCGGGAAGTTTCGGATGAAAAAGAGGATTCTCCGCGAGCTAAAAATTTCAAATCCGGTCCCACCCCCCTATTCGGGCCAAAAGAGGTGCGGGTTCAAGTTGGGGCAGGGGATTGATTCTCGCTTGCTAACTTCCAGCCAGATTGTAAGATCGTAAACCTTTTATTGAAACGGACGGCTAGCTCAGTTGGTTAGAGCGACTGGTTTACACCCAGTAGGTCACAGGTTCGAGTCCTGTGCCGTCCACCACTACCTATCATTATGCGACATGTAATCTCGGTTATCGTTGAAAACAAATTTGGCGTCCTTGCCCGGATCGCCGGACTATTCAGCGGGCGTGGATTTAACATCGATACCCTCAACGTAGCCCCAACTCACGCCCAGGGTAGGTCAAGAATTACTGCTACCTTAAATGGGGATGATAAAGCCTTAGATCAATGTATCAAGCAGCTCGACAAGCTTATCGATGTCATCGAGGTGGAGAATTACCATGGGGATGAAGCAGTCGGTAGGGAATTGGTCTTGCTCAAGGTAAACGCAGACTCCAAGACCCGTCCCGAAATTACCCAGATCTGCGATGTGTTTCGCGGGAAAATTATCGATGTCGCCCCAGCTAGCCTGATCATTGAAGCAACTGGGAACGAAAATAAAATCAAAGCATTTCTGAGTCTTCTAGAGTCCTTCGGCGTTTCAGAACTCGCCCGCACCGGTGTTGTTTCACTGAGGCGGGGTATGAGCGGAGATTGATTCACTCTTAACTTTTCTACTACCTAAACACAAAAAAATACAGCAATGCCTGCGAAAGTATATACGCACAAGGAGGCTAAAATTACTCCTTTGAAAAAGAAAACGCTCGCCGTTATCGGTTACGGCTCCCAAGGACATGCCCATGCTCTTAATTTGAAAGAGAGTGGATTAAATGTGATCATTGGCCTTTACAAAGGAAGTAAGTCCATTCGGGTAGCAAAGCGCCAAGGCTTTGAGGTTTTTGAGGTCGCTGAAGCGGTTCAAAAAGCCGATGTTATCATGGTCGGAGTGCCTGATATGAAGCAAGCTGAGGTATATGAAAACGAGATCAAGCCGAACCTCTCCAAGGGCAAAACCCTCCTCTTTACCCATGGATTTGCGATCCATTTTGGTCTAATTAAACCCCCCCGCGGAGTCAGCGTGATTATGGTAGCCCCCAAAGGTCCTGGGCATTTGGTGCGTTCCCAGTTTAAAGAAGGCAAAGGAGTGCCCGCACTCTTTGCCGTACTGAAGGGTTCTGCTAAGGATTCGAAGAAAATTGCTTTGGCCTGGGCTGCAGGAGTGGGCGGTGCCCGTGCTGGTATTTTGGAAACCACCTTTAAGGAAGAGACCGAAACCGATCTTTTCGGAGAGCAAGCTGTTCTTTGTGGTGGAGCTTCGGCCTTAGTACAGGCTGGTTTTGAGACTTTAGTCGAAGCGGGATACGCTCCCGAAATGGCCTACTTTGAGTGCTTGCATGAGCTTAAGCTTATCGTTGACCTGATGATTGAGTCTGGCATTGCCGGGATGAGGTTTTCCGTTTCTGAAACCGCTAAGTATGGCGACATTACCCGCGGTCCTCGCGTGGTAAATGCCAATGTTAAGAAATCAATGAAATCGATTCTTAAGGAGATCCAAAGCGGCAAATTTGCCAAGGAATGGATTAAGGAGTACCAAGCAGGGTTGCCCAATTATAATAAATTGCTCGAGGATGGGGAGAACCACCCAATCGAAGTGACCGGCCGAAGCTTGCGTGCAGTGATGCCTTGGATACCGAAGAAAAATATCAAAGGTGCCCAGGCTTCCTATTCCTGATTCAGTTCTCCAATCGCTGGGTGCCTCTGCGATGCCTAGCTTTTACCTAAATCATCCAGTTTCCTGAAATGGCGGTGAGCGGACCTCTTGTACTCGCTACTAGGAGAAGCCCGCTGGCTCTGCGTCAGTCGGAGATGGTGGCTGCCACTATTGGAGAAAAGCTTGGATTGGAAGTGGAGCTTTTGCCTCTGGTTACCACCGGAGACAGGCAAACGAAGTGGTCTCTTGAAAAATCGGGGGGGAAGGGCCTTTTTACCAAAGAATTAGAGGAAGCCTTATTAGATGGCCGGGCAGATTTGGCGGTTCATAGTGCCAAGGATATGCCCACGGAAATGCCTGCAGGATTGGATTTGGTTGCCTTTTTGCCGCGGGAAAACCCAGCGGATATTTTGGTAACCAAGCAGGGGGTTAACCAACCAAAAGTAATTGCAACGGGCAGTCCACGCAGAAGAGCCCAGGGGTCTCAGATCTTCCCCGAAGCTCAGTGGATAGAGTTGCGAGGAAATGTGGAAACGCGCCTCAAGAAAATTGCACAGGGCAGGGAAGCCGAGGCCACCCTGCTGGCCGCTGCCGGGTTGAACCGCTTACAAATTTCACAATTTCCCGGCCTTGAATTTCGTGCCCTTAGCTTTGATGAAATGGTTCCAGCCCCAGGCCAAGGAGCCATTGCGGTGCAGGCAAGATCCGAAGAACGGTCGCTATTTCAAAAAATAAGTAATCAAACAACCGAACATGCTGTGAGGATCGAACGTTCCATCCTCACTGCTTTTGGCGGAGGTTGTCAGGTCGCCCTGGGGGCTCATTATTCTAAGGTAGATGACCAGCTGAGTTTCTTTCATGAAAAGTGTGGGATCAAAAAGTTGTCCCTCATCGGAAAAGTGGAATCGGATTGGAAGAAGGAATTGATCGAATGGACAACAAAGAGCTGAGCGAAGGCATCGTCTACTTAGTGGGGGCGGGACCTGGAGATCCAGGTTTATTAACCTTGCGTGCCAAGTCATTGATCGAAACCTGCGATGCTTTGGTCTATGATCACCTCGCCAACAAGAGACTGCACGATTGGGCACCGGCCGATTGCGAGCGTATCGATGTCGGGAAAAGCCCCGGCCGACACACGATGGATCAATCAGAGATTGGAAAAATTCTTGTCGAAAAAGCCCAAGCTGGGCTGAAGGTAGTTCGGTTAAAGGGAGGAGATCCATTTGTTTTTGGTCGATGTGCGGAGGAGATGATTGCCCTGGATGATGCGGGGGTTAGCTATGAGATCGTGCCGGGTGTGACTGCGGCACTGGCCTGTGCAGCCTATGCGGGCATTCCTCTTTCCCATCGTGACTTTGGGTCGTCCATTTCTTTCCTCACTGGCCACGAAGATGTCGCCAAAGAATCCTTGCGAGTAGACTTTTCGAAATTCTCCGAGGTTGGGGGTACGCTCTGTATCTACATGGGCATGAGCAAGATGGATGAAATTGTGGGCAAGCTCCTTTCCGGGGGGCTCTCTGCGGAAAGGCCAGCTGCGGTTGTTTGCTGTGGCACCTTGCCTGGACAAAGAAAGGTGCTCGCCCCCTTGGGTGAGTTGGTGGAGCGGGCCAAGCAGGAAAACCTTGAGGCTCCGGCAATCATCTTTGTGGGCAATTCCATCGGCTTGGCTCGCACATCTACCTGGTTTGAACGCAAGCCCCTGATGGGGAGACGGCTTGTACTCACCCGTTCGGCCGGACAGAGGAGCAGGATGCGTCCGGCCCTGGAAAACCTCGGTGCAGAAGTGCTGGACCTTCCCCTCATTCGCATCCAATCGTCCGAGGACCGAAAGTTGGTTGCCGAAGTGTTTGCCGGAATTGCCACCTATGAGTGGGTGGTCTTTACCAGTGCAAATGGAGCTAGGGAATTCATGAAATTTTTCTTCCGGGCATTTTCGGACATCCGCAGCTTTGGTCCGATGCGGATTGCCTGCGTGGGGAGTGCAACGGCCGAAGTGCTGCAATCTTATCAGTTGCATGTCGAGCTGATTGCTAAGGACGCAACTGCAGAGGGTCTGGCCAAGGAACTGGTGGCCACAGACAGCCTCGACAGTGCCAATGTTCTGGTCGTAACCGGGAATCGGAACCGGGAAATTATGGTCGATGTGCTGGAAAATATTGGTCGTGCCATCGTTGATACCCTGCCCGTTTATGAAACGGATTTTGCCGATGTATTGGACGCTCCTGATTTTGCCTCCTTTCAAGAATTGGGTGCGGATGCAATTATTTTCACCAGTTCATCCACTGCTTTGTCCTATGTCGAGCAGTCGGAGGATATTGTGTTGGAGAAAGAGGCCCGTGTTCCTGTGCTCTGCAGTTTTGGGCCGCAGACTACTCAGACTTTGCAGGAAAATGATCTTGAGGTAGCGGTGCAGTCTGCCCACCCCAGCACCGATGGATTGGTGGATGCT
>Ga0255757_10004033_pt1 | contig 13366 bp, 8 predicted proteins | sample 071ome_27_FD_179957 | JGI IMG/M metagenome (GOLD analysis project Ga0255757, IMG submission 179957) | Coastal salt marsh microbial communities from the Groves Creek Marsh, Skidaway Island, Georgia - 071409AT metaG (version 2) | ecosystem: Environmental > Aquatic > Marine > Intertidal zone > Salt...
GCGGATTTGAATCAACCCATCGTGGCACTGGGGATTGGTCGCGTGGTGGACTCGAGGTTTGATGGTCTCAATCAAGGTGACGCGGTGTTCGGCCCGATGGGTGCCCAAACGCACGCAGTGTTACCGGGCGCCATGCTCCAGAAAATAGACGAGTCTAACTTGCCTGCTCGGGCCCATCTTGGCGTACTGGGTGTGACCACAGGGCTCACAGCTTATTCGGGCGTGGTCCGAGTGGGTCAGGTACAACCGGGTGACACGGTGGTGGTATCGGCAGCGGCAGGTGCCGTTGGCTCATGCGCGTGTCAAATCGCCAAGAACTGTGGTGCGCGGGTGATCGGTATCGCCGGCGGTGCCGAAAAGTGCCGATTCTTAATCGATGAGATTGGTTGTGATGAGGCCATTGATTATAAGAACGAGTCGGTGAGTGATCGCCTGGCTGAGCAGGTGCCGGATGGCCTCGACGTGTTTTTCGATAATGTGGGAGGCGAGGTTCTCGATGCGGCGCTTTTGAATTTGAAGGAGGGCGCGCGGGTCGTGATTTGTGGTGCGATCTCTCAATATGAGCGCTCAGGGGATGTGAAGGGCCCGATTAATTACCTGAAAATTCCTGAGCGGAACGCCAGTATGCTGGGCTATACGGTGTTCCGATTCGCTGAGGAGTACGACCAGATCCGAGAGGCGCTTGAAGATTGGGTGCTGTCTGGCCAACTGAAATTGCCCGAGCAAATCGAACAAGGGATCGACAGTTTTCCCGACGCGCTTATAAAACTGTTTACCGGAGGTCACAAAGGGAAGTTGCTGGTTGCTCCGTAAGGTGCAGACACTCTCATATGCCTGAGAGGATCCTCCATATTTGGCAACACATCTCATCTCGTGATGCTCGCGACCTTTGCCTCATTGAACGAGGAAGTGGGGGCCTCCCGAGTTCAAATCTGATCCTCGGCGCTTGAGGGCGCTGAGTCTCGGGTGGGCGCATGGTTGAGCGCGAGGTCAGCGCTTTTCATTGTGCGGTGGGCCCATCTTCAGTGAATTTTTTGAGCCGCGCCCAACGAGTGGAAGTCGCATTGCGAAGCCACTTGATTCGTTTCCCCGCTAATTCGACAGACAGTTAAACGAAATCGATTACTGACCACAGGTATCGAACGTCTCTACAAGCCATTTAGGGGTGAGAAGCGGTGTCGGAGGGCTCAAGATGAATCACGCATCCTAAGCGGCGCTCTAACCAGGCTCAGACTGTGGATAAAACCTAATCCAGGCTGATTAAAACCTTGCATTGATTTGAAGGCGTCTTCAGCGCCTCAAACGCTTCTGGTACGGCATCCAAATCGATGACGTCAGTCACCATGGGTCTAGGGTCAATGCGACCTTGCTCCATCATTTCGATACAAAACTCAAAATCGGTTTTGTCGTAGCCCACTGCCCATTGAATGGTAAGTTCCTTGCCAAAAGCCATCAGCGGAACGATGGTGTCGGGATGATCGCAAACGCCGATACCCATGATCAACCCTCGTTTGGGCGCGCGTTCGATGCAGGATTGCATGATGCCCGGTGCACCGACGCATTCGAACTGAACGTCGGGTGCCGCCCCAGTGATTGTTTCAAACTGCGCGCCAACGTCCCCCTTGGGGTCAACAAAGGCCGTAAAGCCAAATGTTTTGGCCATGTCGAGTCTCGCGGGCGCCATCTCACTGATCACGACGTGTCGTGCCCCGAAAAAGCGAGCCCAAAGCGCACACGTGAGCCCGATGGGACCAGCGCCAATGATGAGCACATTCTTCTCGCGCATATCGCCAGCCATCTTGACCGAATGGAGGCCCACCGCGAGTGGTTCAACCAGTGCACCATCTCGACTCGATAAGGTTTCGGGCAACTTGACGACGAGGTCATACCCCACTTTGACGTATTCAGAGTAAGCGCCGCTGATCGCGCCAAGCCCGATGGTTTTGTCCTCGATGAATGGAAGTGACGTGACTCGATCGCCCACCGAAAACTCGCCGCCGACCAGGGCATCGCCAATGGACACGATTTCACCAGTGAATTCGTGTCCGAAAATGGTTTCTGGCGGCGCCATAAATGGACCTTCCTTAGACGCGTGGATATCCGTGCCACAGATGCCACAATGACTCACCTTAACGAGCATTTCCGTGCGGGAAATAGTGGGTTCGGGCACCTCTTCGATGGTCAATGGCTGTCCAGGCTGATGAAAAACGGCGGCTTTCATGATCGAACTCCTTTTGTTCGGCGGTGTGACCGAATCGCTCAGTCACTCGTTTATTCTTTCTTGGGTCGCTTAAGGTGCTTACCTTGACTCAAAGCGAATCGATAACTTTGCCGGTGGATGGAGCAACAAACTGGGCAAGAATTCTAATTGCTCCTCACCTTCAGGCAGACTGAAGCGGGTCATTCGTTCCAAAATAACTTTGAAACCCACGGTAAGTTCTTGTCTCGCGAGAGGCGCGCCCAGGCAATGGTGTACGCCCTGGCCAAAAGCAATCTGAGATTTAAGGTTGGTGCGATCAACCTTAAAAGCATCAGGGTCGGCAAAAACGTCTTGATCTCGATTGGCCGAGTGGAACTTCACCATCATGGTTGCGCCCTTTGGAATGGCAACACCGCCGACCTCGCAATCTTCCTTGGCGATTCGCCACATCTGAGCCGTTGGTGTGGACAAACGCAGCATCTCTTCCACCATATTGGGGACGAGGCTCGGGTCCTTTTGCACCTTTGCGAGTTCTTCAGGGTGGGTCGCGAGCAGGTGCATCCCTTCGGCGAAGGTGCTGGTCGTGGTTTCGTTCCCAGCAACCAGGAGTTGCGAAATCACAGATAAGCATTCTTCGATATTCATGGGCGTCTCGCCATCAGCAGAGGCATTGACGATATCGGACAGCACGTCATCGGTGGGTGATTGCTTTCGTGCTTCGATTTTTTCAGCGAAATAGTGTTGAAAATCAACGACGAGGCGCGCGGCATTGAGCGCGCCCTCTCGCGTTTGCCCAGCTGAAAAAGAATAAACGTTGGCGTCTGACCATTCTTTAAAAAGGTCCATGTCAGACAGCGGGACACCAAGTATGTAGGCGATCATCCTGACAGGCATAGGCACCGCGAACGCCGACATCCAATCGCATTCTCCTCGGTCGATGAACTGATCAATCAATTCGTGTGCAAGGGTCTCAATGTATGGCTGAAGTTTTGCCACATTGCTCGCCGAGAATGGTTTCTGACAGAGCGAACGATATCGTCGCTGCCGGGGTGGATCAGCCGTCAGCATGGTGTTCACGCTCCTAAATCCACGCTTCATGATCGCTTCCATCTCAGGGTCCCGCTGCTGCGTATTGCCTGCTTGAATCATCGAGAATTCATTAGAAAACAACTTTTCATTCTTGGTGACTTCAACGACCAAGTCATAATTTGAAATGAAATAGACCCCGGTATTCGGGCAGTGATAGACCGGCGCTTCTTCTCGTAATCGCTGATTGAATGCGTAAGGGCAGGCTAGGACCTCGGGATCCAGAGGATTAATGTCGCTGAGTGATTGGGCCATCGCTATGCCTCTTTGTGAAATTTGAGTTTGAACCAGGTGGTAATTTTAAAAATAGGAATCAGGAGCGGGAGGATTTTGAGTATCTTCTCCACATCCCAATCCTCGAGCGCGGCCTCCAGCCTTGAGTACATCGCATGAAAAAGTGGCGCCGCTCGATCGGAGGATTGGTCGATTTCATCCATGCTCATTGAGAACATTAAAAGTGTTACCACGAGATTGAGCTGATACTCGCTCATCATGGCTTTGTAGGAATAGCCTTTGACACCGCGCTCGAGCAGGCGTTCGTGGTAAATCGACAGCAGCATTTCCTCCCCATCGCGGCGGGTTTCAATGTCGATACTTTGCGTGAGCCATCGGGCAATATCCGTCATGGGCTGACCCATGCCGCAGGTTTGCCAATCGATAATGATGGGCTCGGGCTCACCCTCGGGAAAAAAAATATTGTCTGACCTTAGATCCCCATGGACCAGCGTGTAAGGAAAGGGCGGCGGGGGTTCGATCTTGCACAGGTTGGGTAATCGTGGCAGCAGCCGTTTCATGTTGGGATAGGCGTCAAATCGCCCAGTCACCTCGGCGTCAAGGATGCTGGCCTCGAGTAGAGCCAAGCTTTCTGAAACAGGTTGGACATGAGTAATTGGGCTTGGCCAGGAAAGCGACTTGAGCTTGGGCGAGTTCCACCAATGCGCGTGGAGATCGGCAAAGGCACGCATCACTTTTGCTGACTCATCAAAGGAACACCCTTGGACCTGATCCACAGGGACTGCAGGCGCTAAATCCTCTAGCAGCATCGAAAAGCGATTATCGAGAGTTTCAGCTTGCCAGCTATAGCACCGCGGCACTCTAACGCCGCAATCTGACGCGCAATCTTGATAAAAGCCAATCTCTCTCCCGTAATAGTTCATTCGAGTCGCCAGGTCTCGCGTGGCCTGCATAGGCGAGGAGAGTTTGACAATGACTGACTCGGGCAGAGGGCCGCTGACTGATTGTCCTTCGAGGTCCACTCGTCCTAGGGTGGCCATGAACCCCTCGCCTTGCCCAATTTGAGTCACGGAAAAATTGTTGACCTTTGCCCCTTCAAAGTCGCGAGCCAGTTGGCTTGATAGCCAATCGGCACTGACGTCATCGAGCTCGAGTGGGAAATTAGGCTTGCTGGGCATTGTCGGGCCGGTTGGATTGATTCTTCAGATGGTGTGGCAAGTGGGCGTATTCATTGAGTGTCAAGATTGTGGGTTCCTGTTCAAAGGTTAACTCGGTGATTGCAGCGTTGTGCATGAGGTACTTGGGGCCAAACCGTGGTCCCGAACCCAACAGCGCGGATAAGCCATTGGCAAACGCACCGCCGTGGCCCACCAAAATCAAATTTTGACCAGGGTGCTCACCAAGCAATCGGAGCATAGCCAATTTGACGCGTTCTGAGATATCAAAGGGTGACTCTCCACCATGCTCTCGAAAATGATCGTCTTGTATGGATTTTACGGCGTAGCCCCGTTCGTGCATCTCGAGGTAAGTGATGCCCTCCCATTCACCTAAATCGCATTCGACGAGGTCGGCTTCAATTGAAATAGGAAGCTGAAGAGTATCAGCAATAAGGTTAGCGGTTTCCAATGCTCGACCAAGGGGTGAGCTTACGATGTGATGGTAATCGGTCCCTCTCGTCTTGAGGGCCTGGGCGGTCGCCTGTACTTGAGCGATGCCTCGATCATTCAGTGGGGACTCCAGACGGCCGTAGGCAAGTTGGGCCTCGTTCGCGACGGTCTCACCATGGCGAATTAGGGCGACCCGCTGCCCTGTCATTGGGGTTGACCTTCCCAATAGGGCGCTCGCAGTTTGCGCTTATTGATTTTGCCCATGGTGTTGCGACCCAGGTCAGAGACGAACTCGACCGTCTTCGGGCACTTGTAATGCGACAAACGGTCGCGACAGAAATGAATGATCTCATTGCCATCGGCACTGGCGCCTTCGCGCAGGATGACGAGGGCTTTCAATTCCTCACCCATTTCTGGGTGCGGCACACCGATACAGGCTACATCGAGGATCGCCGAGTGATCGATGAGCACTTGTTCAGCTTCCGCGGGATAAATATTGACGCCCCCGGAAACGATCATGTCGCTGAATCGGTCGGTGATATAGACGTAGCCTTCTTCATCCATGTAGGCGATCTCGCCCAAGGTGAAGACGCCGGGTCGAATGTGAGCGGCAGCGGATTTCTCAGGATCATTGTGGTAGACGACCCCACGACCGGTGGCATCTTCGAAAAAGAGGCGTCCTTCCGTGTTCGGGGGTAGGGGTTGATCGTTGTCATCCAAAATCATCGCGGTGAAGGGCGGTAAGCTTTTGCCGACGGACCCTGGGTGTAGCAGCCATTCTTCTGACGTGATCATGCACGTGGTGCCGACTTCAGAAGCGCCATAGGCATCCCTGAACACGGGACCAAACCATTCGATCATGGCGCGTTTGACATCAACAGGGCATTTGGCCCCGGTGTGACTCACGCTGACCATACTGGAGATGTCGTAACGCGATTTAACCGCGTCAGGCAATGCCAGCAAGCGAACAAAGTGGGTGGGCACCATAATAGTCGAGGCGGTTTTGTAGGTATCGATCGCACGAAGCGTATTTTCAGCGTCAAAGCGAGTCAGGATGACCGACGGTGCTCCGGCAGCGAGCAGTCGCGCGCCGCTGAGCGGGCCCGTGTGGTACATAGGGCCGACGACAAGGTGCGGGCCAAGCTCAGCCATAGGATTGGCCCCAAGGTTATCGAGGTGTTCAGCGACGGTGTCGCCCCCTGCGAACATGGTGGGTGGAAGATGGGTTCCCTTTGGACGGCCTGTAGTGCCTGAGGTGTAGAGGAGGTTCGGCCTCGGCGCGACCGAAGTGTCAGGCTCCTCAGGGCTGCTATTTGCGAGCCAGGTCGACCAATCGATCAATTCAAAGGCAGGCGAGCGCCACCCAACGACCTGAGGCACGCCGGCCATTGCAGCGGCCTCAAGGCCTCTCTCTGCCGTCTCGGGTCCGACGAAAAGCAGCTGCGTACCAGAGTCCTCTAGGATATAAGCCACTTCTTCCGCGGTGAGATGAAAGTTGACGGGGACGACGGACGCGCCGCCAATCAGGCCACCCAGGTTAGCGAGCGCCGTCTCACAGGCATTTTCAGCAAAGACGGCCATTCGCCGGTCCTCACCGAGCGCTGTTTGTCTGATGGCATTGGCTGCCCGGTTAAGAATATCGTCAATCTCGAGCCAGGTGAGTGCGGTGAGCGGGTCTCTGAGCGCGATTTCGTCGGGGCGGGCGATTCCGATGGGTTTTGCAAACTGTGTCATATTAAGCGAGTGCCTCTTCTACCGCACGAATGCGAACCGGAATGGCGCTCATTCGCGGCATGCCGGTAATGGGATTGAATGTTCGATTGTCATCGACCAGCCGATTGGTGCTGGACCCCTGGGATCGTACAGATCCTCCGTTGTCAGGTAAATCACCCCAGGCATGGGCCATCGAAATGACCCCTGGTTTGACGTCGCTCGCGGCTTCAACAATACCGAGTAATGCGCCTGCAGCTGACTCGATCTCAATCATCATGCCGCTTGAAAGATGAAAGGATTCTAGATCTTGCGGGTTCATATAGGCTGGGTTGGTGGTGCCTTTGGCGCGCAAAGATTCCAGCTGTTGCCCAGAGGAATTGAATACATGTTTGAGGCGTCGGCTGATGAGCAGGTGCGTGTAGGTTTGATTGTGATCGATGATCGCAGAACCCTCGCGCACGGGTTCCATTGCGAGCGCTTTGAGCTCGCTGGGAATATCCGCGGGAAGGAGCTGAAATTTGGCTTGGTTCAGGCTGGTCGATTCTGAGACCGTAACTTGAACATCCTCAAATACGTGTCCGCGACCTTGATCTCTGATGGTTTCTAACGCAATGGGTGCCGCATGGGTTAAGCGTTTCAGAATCTCGAATTTGGTGGGTCTCTCGGTGAGGGATACGGCGCCGCCTGGCAGCTCGAGCGGCGTACCCATTCGACTGGCCATTTCCCAGTAGATTTCCCATTCCTCCCGACTCTGCTCGTTACGAGGTAAAACGGCTTTGGTGTAGTGGCAGTAGGGCACGTCATACCAAGTGTCAGTGAGTAAGGTCACGTCGTCTCGCTCAAGTGACAGGGTTGGCGCCACAATATAATCGGCGAGTTTGGCGGTGGCGGAGTGATAGAGGTCGACGCAGACGAGAAGGTCGAGCTTCTTCATCGCTGCCAAGGTTTTGTCCTGATCAGGAAAGGCGACCATGGGATTGCCGCCTAAGCAAATAAGCGCTTTGATCTGGCCTTCGCCCTCGAGCAGGATTTCATCATTAAGCGCTGCCGTGGGCATTTCCCCCAATATTTCGCCCAGACCCCGAACTCGGGACCGAGGCCCGTTCCCGTACGCTGGATTCGCCTCAAGGACCTTTGCCTCTCGCTTGCGCACAGGCTGCAGAACGCCCGGGTTGGGCACCCGTTCGCCTAATCGGTTGACTCGCCCGCAGATCGTGTTGAGCGCGCACACCAAGTGCTCAGTCAAGATGGGTCTTGGCGACATATTGGGCCCAGTCCCGGTCACCGCGACGCCTCGTTTGGCTCCCGCAAAGGTCTCGGCTGCAAATTGGATGTCGTTCGGATCTAGCTCGCAGCGCTTCGCGGCATAATCGAGCGTGAACGGCTCGACCAGTTCAGTCAGCGCTTCGAGGTCGGCAACATGAGCGGCGCAGAACTCAATGTCATGCAAGCGCTGTGTGAGAAGGTGTCGGATCACTGCTGCGAGAAACGTGGGATCCTCCCCAGGGCGAATTTGGAGATGTCGGGTGGCGCGCTTAGCCACTTCGGTTGCCCTTGGATCAACCACGATGACCTTCATGCCGCGTTTCATTTCGTCTCTGAGACGGGCATAGGGGTTAAATGGAGGAATACCTCCGAAAGGCGTGTACTGAGACACCACGGGGTTGTTGCCAATAAGCATGCAGACGTCCGCGCCTGTGAAGGCATGGGTTCCGCCTTCCCAGGTGCCGAATTGGGATTGCGCGATCTTACGGTGGGGCTGATCTATGGTTACCGATGTGTAATAACTGTCAGAGCCTATGGCTTTATGCCACGCCTTGGCGACATGAAGCGCAGCCGAATTTTGGTACCCATAAGATCCAACATAAGTGGCTACTGCTCGTGGTCCGTAGGTCTCGATGATGGATCGAACACGCTCGGTAATCTCGTCCATGGCCAGCTGCACGTCGATGGGTTGAAACGCGCCATTTGAATCGCGCTTTAAGGTCTCTCGAATGCGTTTGGGCGTGGCGAATTGCTCAGGCAATTGTCGCCCTTTGATACAGGTATAGCCGCCATACACAGGGTCTGACGCGTCGCCTCGAACCTGAATGGGTTTCCCATCTTCAACATCAACTTCAATGGCGCAGTAGGCGTGGCAGAAACGGCAGAATGTTTTGTGCGTGCTGATCGTCATGCGCTTGAACTTATCCTCTCACCCCGGGGCCTTTGCCTGTCCTACGCGAAGCCTAGATGCCACTCACCGAACACCAGGCTCGTCGGTAGATGGTCTGTGCGCCGTTCACTTTTGTCATCCAACGTAGCTCAATTTCGCATGCCCTGTGTCGCAAGCCTCGGGGCTCAGTGCTTTGATGACGAAGGGTGAGCGCGCTTTGAAAAACGGGATCGGCCAGAAGGCCCTTCTTCGCGAATGGATCTAATGTAGCGAAGTTCTTAAAAAACAGTCAATGGTGATTTTTTTAGATGCCTGTCCGTTGAGTCGCGCCGTCCGCATCGGGACTCGGAACAAGACCCTGCGCGAGTTCGTCTTTGTCACTACGAAAGGCATATGCCCAAGGGAGGGGTAAGAGCTAAGTCCTAACTCATGGAGGATGAGCGATAATTGCGATCAAAGGAGAATCAACTTTCGGTTCAGAACCCGAAGGGTCATAGATGGCTGCGTTAACCCCGGAGCTCAGTATCTGAGGCGCGGTTGTCTATCAAAGAGACTTGGTTCAAGGTTAAGTCATCCTAGAGTGTTCTTGCTTGATGCTTCGCTCAAGAAAGTCCTTGGGTTCGCGATTTGACTGGGCAGAAGTGGTTCTCATATCAGCGCGCAAAAAAAAGCAGGCCGAAGCCTGCTTTTTTTGATTCATCGGAGCATTACATGCTGTAGCGCAATTCGACTGCGTAGGTTCTTGCATAACCCCAACCTTGGAAGCCTGTGGTGGGGCCACCTAAGAAGAGTGCGTTATCGAGCCATTCTTCATCGGTAAGGTTTTTGCCCATCAAGGTCAGGGACACCTCTGACCCATTGGCCGTATCCCAGCTGAATCCGGCTGCCGCATCGATATTGTGATAGCCGCCTTCGTACAGACGCTGATCAGCGCCCCCGCCTGTGTTGACCAAGAGGAAGTTACCCACTCGACGGTAACCAATATTGCCCGAGAAGTTAACGCCGTCGAAACTGCGGTCGTACGCGAGTCGCAGTGATGCGTTCCAATCCGGTTGCCTTGAATCACTGTCACCGCCTCGTGTGACGACGGTACCTGCAGGCAGGTCGCCACAAACCTCGATCAAGCTGCAGTTAATGTCGAATTCGATGTTCGACACATCGATTTGGCCGGCTGCTAATTGCAGTCGGAGGTTATCTGAGATGAACCATTGCGCCTCAAGCTCGAAGCCATCGTTGTCGCTGCCGCCCCCGTTCAAGATGTATGTAGTGGTTCCTGGTATAGAGCCAGGGGGTAACGTAATGATCGATGAAAACTGGGCGTTGCGTCGTTCGAGCTGGTAGTAAGCGACGTTCAAGCGCAGCTTACCATCAAGAAGGTCTGTCTTGAGACCAATCTCGATTTGGTTTGCGTCTTCGGGGTCATAACCTGCACGCTCGGCGCCCGATGCATTTCGGATACTGAAACCACCGCTTCTGAACCCCTCAGAGTAGTTTAGGTATGCAAGGGTTAGCTCGTTCACGCGGTAGCTGGCCGAGGCGGTAATGATCGTATCCGACCAGCCGGTGACCGGCGTTTGATAAGAAGAACCCGGCGTCATCACGTAGCCGCGGAAATCGAACTCGTTATATCCGGGGACAGTCTTGTCATCAAACCTAGGGTTGGCTGCGCCTGGACCTGCTGGTTGCACTGAGTAGTCAAAGTAGCTGTTGAAGGCTTCTTTTTCTTCATCGATGTAACGAGCGCCGATCATGACTTCGAGGTCTTCCATGGGACGGAAGGTGATCGAGCCAAAGAATGCGGAGGAGTCCACATCCTCTCCTGCGTATTGAATGCTCCGAGCGTTGCTCACCTGACATAAGTTAAAGGCACCCGCGGGGTTTGCTCGGAAGAGTGGTATACCTTCGATGCCTCCAGTTAGCGCTGGGTCTAAATTACAATTCGCGTCGACTACGCCAGCAAAAGCGAACGATGGCAACTGCAGCACATTGTTGGTGTTTTGCTGGAAGTCCAGTTCGGACTTGAAGTAGTAATAGCCCACCATGAAATCAATGTTGTCCGAAAAAGCGCCGTCTAACCGCAGCTCGTGGGTGGTGATGTCGTAATTTTGATTCCGCAACGTGTGGAGCTGTGCAAATGGGATTGCAAGGCCGTTAATGTCGCCGCTGTCGAAATCTTGGTTGACCAAATCCTGACTGTCGCTTTGCCCTGAGACCAAATGCAAATTCAGGTTGTCGCTGATTGCCCAATCGATCTTTAAAGCGAGTTGCTCTACATCGTAGAGCGTCGGTTGGTCTTTATCGGCTTCTGTCACCAATCGGTCATTGCCGTTGTAGCGCGGATCCTGAGGCTTGGTGTCTGATCGATCGTTGATGTGGTCGTACGAGAGGAGCACTTCCACGCTTTCTGATGGTGAGAAAGCGATCGCAAGAGTCTGACTTTGGAAGTCAATGTCTCCAGCCGTTCCGCCTAAATTGACGTTGGTAGAGAAACCATCTCTCTTCCGATCAATCGCACCAACCTTTATTGCGACATTGTCGCTGATCGGGATATTCACCCGCGCTTTGCTTGTGACGCTATTGTAGTTGCCGGCCTCGACGCTGGCTTTAAAGCCAAAGTCGTCGTATTGAGGCTTGGTTCGATTCACGACGATGTTGCCACCAATCGTATTCTTTCCAAAAAGCACGCCTTGAGGGCCACGGTTGACCTCGATGGATTCGACATCAAAGAGGTCAATTAGCTGCCCCGTGCTAGAACCCATTTGAATCCCATCAACAATCACACCCACTTGTGGGCTCTGAGTCTTTTCAATGTCCGCATAGCCCACGCCGCGGATATAGATGGCGCTCGCACTTGGGCCTGCGGCGTTTGAACCGATGTAGACATTAGGTGCAGCGCCTTCGAAATCCTGAAGCGTACGCGGCTTCATCTGCTCGATGGCTTCCTCGCCAAAGGCTGTAACTGATAGAGGTACGTCCTGTACCGATTCATCTTTACGTCGTGAGGTGACAACCACCTCTTCCATCGCCCTTGATGATTCTCCAGCAAGAACCGTTCCGGTTGGTGCTAGAGTCCCCGCCAGCACCACGGCAGATGCAATGATCAGCCTCATAAAACCTCCTTGTTTGCTTGTATGAGGGTAAAAGCGCAACCCTCCCCGGATCCAAGTTTCGCTGACCTCAAGGAGTCCCGTCAAGGTAGTCGCGAGTGAATAAAAGAGCCTTTCGAGACGAATCGTTCAGTCCTCATTTGGGGTCAACGCTGTCTGGGGTGAAGCGTTTTGAACTTGCTCATTACCTGACGCGCTTGTGACCAGCATAATGTCCCGAGCAAGCGGAAAAGAGACAATCGGTTCAGGAGATCAATTCATGGGTGGAACAAACTTCATGTCCGGTCAAGCTCTGCCCTTTTAATCTGTGAGCAGCCAGAAGTTGCTGCCGCACGAACAAGCGGGCCCCAGAAAGCGGAGAGAAAATTGTGAGATGCGGCTGTTGTCCTGGCGTTCGTCGGGACTGTGCGCCTAGTCACTCATCTGGCTGACGTAGGTGTTGAGGTCGAAGTAATCGCGCCAGGCTTTGATTTTGCCGTTTTCGATCTCGAACGTGCCCATGACGGGAATGGATATCTTTTTGCCGCTGGCAAGGTCAAATTGATCAAGACGTTCAGTCAACACCACGGGTCCTGCGGCTGCAATGTGATAGGTAACCCAATCGATGCGGTCCGCCTGCATGTTGTCTATAAATGCTCGAGCTGCGGCTTTTCCGACCACCGGCTCCATGGGAATGTTGTGATAGACCACGTCTTCGGAGAAGAATTCGGCCACTGCATCGAAGTCAATTCGATTCCAAGCGTCGATAAAAGCTTCAACAGTTTCAATTGGGGTCATTCAGTTGCTCCTTTCTTGAACGATTAACATAAGGCGGGCGCTAGCCCCATTGTTCTGAATGTATTCGAAATATTGGCCTCACGGCAATGAGTAAGAACGATGGCCAGAATATTCTCGAGCAAGGGACAGGGGGCAGGAATACTTGAGGGGCTCATGCAGCTAGGTTGAGTCAGCCGAGTGACACCTGGAAAAAGGAAAACCGAGGGATTTCGTCCTCGGACGAAGGGTCCGAGAATTTGAGGTAAAAACCAAATATCAAAAACCAAACGTCAAGAGCAAAAGCAAGAGCAAATGAAAGAGTAAGAGAAAGAGAAAGAGCAAATGAAAGAGTAAGAGAAAGAGCAAGAGCAAGAGAAAGAGCAAGAGCAAGAGAAAGAGAAAGAGAAAGAGAAAGAGAAAGAGAAAGAGTAAGAGTAAGGGTAAGAGCAAGACCAAAGGGTTAGAAGCCAAAGTCAGAGCGCCGTTTAGAAAGCGAGTGGCCAGAACA
>Ga0255757_10004052_pt1 | contig 13335 bp, 4 predicted proteins | sample 071ome_27_FD_179957 | JGI IMG/M metagenome (GOLD analysis project Ga0255757, IMG submission 179957) | Coastal salt marsh microbial communities from the Groves Creek Marsh, Skidaway Island, Georgia - 071409AT metaG (version 2) | ecosystem: Environmental > Aquatic > Marine > Intertidal zone > Salt...
TATCAAAATCAAAACCCTGCTCAATTACTATATTTGATACAAATACTGTCATTATTCAGATGAGCATCTTTTCTATAGTTATTTATAATTGCCTAAGTATCATAAAATTATTTCTTATTTAGTATTTCTTTCAGAAGCATTTTTATTTCGTCAATATCTTCCTTCATTTTGTCAAGTTCTTGTCTTTGCATATCCTTATAATTTAAAGAATTTACATACTGATTATATGAAGTGGTGTCACAATTTACTATGGCACCACTTTTTTCATCCCTATAAAGGTTTTTATGCCCCTCTACTCTTATCATCTCAATGCAATAGTTCTAAGATCCTTTATTCTTGGTGCGCGTGCCTGATTCGTACCAGACATTACAATTTTGATTGTATATCCAGTAAACAAATCTAAATTATCGGCAGTGAATTCATACTCAAGATACTGATTTTCCAAACTTGCTGGAACAAATGTATCAGGTCTTCCACTATTATTAGAATTATTGATAGGAGTAATAGTTCCATCAGCATTTATGGTCAAGTTATCATATCCAGGGAATAATTCAAATTCCTGTGTTACTTCGCTAGAATCTGCTCTGATAAGATTATAAAGAACTCTAAAGTCTGCAGATTCATGTCTGTAGGCAGCAAGAATTACTTTAAGTGAAGTTGCTGCTTGAGCTAGATTGACTGTATTCGAAACATAAACCGCTGCATGTGGATCAAACAGTAGAGAGTTAACTCTATTATCTGTAGAATAATTGGAAATTGGTTGATTCAATCTATTCAGTCTAAACTCTGACATCGCAGTGTCAGTATAGATAATTGGTGAGAGGTTGGAATCGGTTGTATTTAAAGTGATGCCAGTTGTAAATGATTTATTTCTTGGTAAAGTTGCAAGTTTTGTAGTCTCATTGACATTGGAAGCAACCATTCTTACAGAACTAAGTTTGTTAACTTCATTCAATTCTACACTTTCAAAACCATTGTCAATGAATGATGTTTCCAATCCATCAACACTTCTTCCAGTTATTGTTCTTACTGAAGCAGTTGCTGATGTTGTAGAACCTGGTGTAAGGATATCATAATTTGGAACAATTTCATTAAATTGAATATTTTCTGTTGCTTTACAATTATTGCCACCAGTTGATGCTTGTGATGTAAATGCTAATTGTGGTGCTCCAGAGGTGTCTCCATCATTAGATCTATCATTTCCATTTGTTGACATATCGACTGCAATATGATACTGATCAAGTTCATTTCCGAGTGAACTTACGTCATGTGTAATGCCGTTTATTCTTCTTAGAGAAACACCATTTAATTCATACTTTGTGACCAAACTTCCACCCCATGAGGTTGAACTTTGCCTTCTACTGCTCTAGCACTTATTGTAAGAGTTCCATTACCAACGGCACTATAAGAAATTATTTCGTCACCAACTTTAACATATCCAAGATAAGATGAGGAAACTGTTTGCCCCTCAAAAGTGGTAAAGTTGGAGGTACTTGCAACACTGACAATTGCAGTTTCATCAATTGATAAGGAAGAAGATAATGTTGTTGATGGTACGGATGGTTGTACGTTAGAAATAATAACTTTATTTGTAGAATCATACATTCCATGATCGAAATGATTGACTCTCAAATAATTACCAGAATTTAAATCGGATCCTTCAGAAGTTCTATCAGTAATAGTTGTACCTGCAAGAGAGACAATAGTTCCTGAGTCATTATAGTAACTCACTGCTGCTCCTACTTGGAAGGTCTTAGATGTTCCTTTTTCGCCCTGTACATCGGAAAGATATAAGGTATCTAATCCTGTAATAGAATCAATTGTAATTCTGGCATTTCTTCCAAGAGATGTTACAATACCAACAACGTCTCCAACTTGATATCCGTTTCCGGTGGCAGTTGTTCCAGCGATTCCAGTAATAATGCCATTTGTTGCCGTGATACTAAGTCTAAGTCCAGAACCACTACCAACAATAGGTGTAGTTTCTAAATTAGATGCAGTTACATAATTTGCTCCACCATCAGTAATTGAAACAGTGTCAACAGAACTTCCCTGACCAGAGATATATCCATATCCGAATCCATTAGATCCTGCAATTTTTCTACCAACTGTTAAAATGCCAATATTTCCATCACCTGCAGAAATTGTAGTTATTCCAAGAGTTGTTGTTTTTGATAATGTTGTAATTGGGTTATTTTGCAGTTTCTTGACATATCCATTACTTTCATCCAATGTTGGATTATAGAAAAATGCGGTTCCTGTCGTTGACGTAAAGTTTGCCTTATATAATTTGAACTTGAGATCTTGATATTGATTTGCAGTCCAAATAGATCCATTTTGCGATTTAAACAGACTTCCAAGTGCAAACTGTTTTGAGTAAACAACAGATTCTGCATTGGGTAAAGATTGTGTATTGACGGTTTTTTCACCCATCTCAGCAATCCATAATTCATATTCGTCACTTGTTTCTGCTACAGCAACTATTGCATATTCTTGACCAGGAGCAAGATAAATCGGATAATCAAAAGTTGCCTTTGTTGCAGTTTCTCCGTTTGTTGAGGTTACAATGTCAGAAGGTCTTAATGTTACAGGATTTCCAATAAGTGTTCTTGTTGGAGTTCCCAATTCTACTGTTCTTACCTCGATTCTTAGCGGATCATTTCCAGATGGCTTATTGGCGAAGAACAAATCTACTGCAGTTAAGAAAGCACCATTAGCATCATTGTTTTGTCCATTCGAATCTGGGGCATCAATTGTTCCACCAACACTAAACGATTGTGCCAGAGGGTCATAGAATGCAGTGGTGACTGTACGAGTTTGTCTTTCACGAACTTCAAATCTACCTTCAGATTTGTATGTCGTTTCTGCTGTTGATTGTAACTGACTTCCTGGAAGAGGAATGGCATTTGTGGAACTATTTGTTAGTTTATAAGTTTTAGTTCCTGTAGATATTCTAACTGCAGGTGCTGGAATAGTATGTGGATCTTTCAAGAAGAAAGAACCTAAAAGATCGCCATAATTATCACTAATCAAGCGAAGATCTTTTACATATGCAACAGCACCGCTGGTTTGTCCTACCAGTTTTGTTCCTGTCTTTACATATCCAGAATATTTACCTTGTGCTTCTTCGGAAAGAGCAAATGTATCAATATTAAGAACTTTGGATGATTGACTATATGCGGAAGAAAGATTTTCTGATTTTATGTAAGGATTTATATTAAAGGTCGTTGATGGAGAATTAAATTGACCATACTTGTGATTTCCAGAACACAATCTAAAGGTAATTACAGATTCTTCATCATTGTAACCAATTACAGTTTCTCCAACTTCAAAAGAACCTACAGATCCATAATTTACTAATGTTGAATCATTAGATATTTCTAATAATTTTGGAATAAAGTCAACACTGCCATTTCCGTCGAAGAATTGATAGAATCTTGTTAAGGGTTTCAGATTACTAGAGGAGAACTGTGTATTTCTGGAACGCATATATTCTTCGTTGCCAGAGGAGATTAGAAGATCATCTAAAACAACAACACGTGTTCGTACCTGACCTCTAAGTTGCCAATTTGCAACTGATTGGAAAACATTTTGAACATTCCTATCTTCAAGTCTAATAGTTCTAACCCAACTATCGCTAGCGGGAGATAATTTGACAAATCCATTATATGAAACTACATGGAATGGATTTACATTTTCTACTCTAGTTGCTAATGGTTGCTCAATCCAACCAACACTATTGTATTTTAGAGTGATAGCACTTCCTGTCTTCTGGACATTGGAATCTAATAAATTAAAGTTTGTAGACAAGTCCAGATTTTCATCAGTAATGTCAGTTGATGGTGCTATTTGACTCTTTAGTGAATTATCGCTAATTATTGTTGTAAGTTCTTGGGCATCATCATCCACTTGTATTGAGGAAACATTTAAATTGATAAAGGAATTATTTTTAAAATCATCTACAAAGAAACCAGTCTTAAATCTATTATTTCCTTGTGCATCCTGAACTTGGAGAGTTTGAGTATTTACTTCTAAGAGGGAAAGTGAAGTAACTCTTTCTAAATTTTCAATTCTATCTTCAAGTTTTCCAATATCTCTCATGGTATATCTTCTATTATCTACAAGAGAAATAGTAGCATCATTTGGATTGTACAGATATGCTGGAAGATTTATTGTAGCCAAATCCATCAATCCATCAGGATTTTTATTTGTAGGAACTTTTGGATTTGCCTCAGAAATTCCCTTTTGAACGATAATGTTTCCAAATGTATCCAGATATACTTTATCAATTCTTGGAAGATAATAATTATAACCAATCAATGAACTTTCTTTTGGTTTCAAAATAAGTTTTGGCAGAGTTCCAAAACTTCTAGAATCGAAGTCGAATGGTGACTTATTGGTAGCAGTAAACTGTGATACTCTTGGTCTAAAATCGAGAGTATCGGAAGCTCTTACTCCTCTAGAACCAATAACTGGAATATCTTCAGCAAATCTATCCTTATCATAACTTAAAACGGTATACACATCTCCATTATCCGAAGCAGGAACTGTATAATGATCAAATACAATTTTCAGTCTTCTAGAGGGAATTGGCGTATTTGAACTTCTTAAAATTCTAGAGTAATCATAATACTGATCTTTCTGTCCTTTATCTAAGGTAAAGGATGACGTGACATCCTTATAAGAACCTTTAGTTACAGACTGAAGTGAAGCAGTGTTGTTAGATTCTTCTAATGTAACAGATTCTCCAGCAATAAATCTATCTTGATTCAAATAAACGACGGATAATACAAGAGAAGAAGGTTTAGCAACCACTCTTGCTACAGTGTTACTTGCAGAACTTATAATGTTTTCGCCAATAATTGCATTGCTTACTACAGAAGTATCAAAAAACTGAATTTGATCCAATGTCGATGCATTCTCATCCAATGATTCGTGGATGGCAAGAACTTTTACTACATCTGGCCAATTCAATGAGATTTCTTCATCCTGAACTCTCAATCCATAATTTGTATTATAGGTAAGACCATCATTAATAGATGTATTAACACCAACTCCAGACTGTTGATACTTGGAGTATACTACATCAAGTGTAGCACTTCTGGTGTAATCTTTTTTCTTATTTTGGATGCCATTTTTTGTTAATGAGGCATTTACTACAATGCTACTCTGACTAGCATCTAATCCATTAATAGTGACAGTATTTCCGCTGATAGAGAATGAATCGGATGTTACCGTTCCAATTCCACCACCAGTATAGTGGACGGAGTATCTTTCTTCGTCAAATGGATCAAAGAATGCGCTAGTGATTCCACTAACAGCAGATAAATCAAATGTCAGAACACCACTACCATCCGTTGTCTCTCCAGTTATTTGTTCTGATATTTTTAAATTTGATCCTGAAAGATTTACAGACTCAATATCAATATTAGGAAATTCTGCATAGAGATATCCTCTATCCTGATTTCTCAGTAAAGGAATGCCGAGTTTAATTTGTGAATATGTTCCATTAGTAACAGACCCAGCATGAACGCCAGAAACATCTGTAGATGCTGCTATTGTTAAGGATGTTGTATTATTTGCCGTTACTCTATTAAATGTTTCATCTCCAGAAGCAGTTTGATATCTAATAATATCACCAACTTTAATTCCAGTGAATACTTTTCCTGGACTTACTAATGTATTACCACCACTAATAGTTCCACCAACAACTCCATTAGGAAGATTTGCAGACTCTAATGCAGAATCTGCAGTAAATGTTGGGAAACCGGAAATACCAGACTGAGAAGCAGATTTAATATCTCTAGTTCCATATGCAACAACAGATGCTACGGTAGCAGAAGCATCAATTCCATTGATGATTAATTGTTCCCCTACAGAAAATGTTCCAGAAGTTTGTCTAATACTTACTGTACTTCCAGAACCAGAAGAAACTGCATATCCACTAGCCCCACTACTTTTTCCTTTAATATAAGATGAAGTTATTAACCCTAAAGGTGCTACTGGAGTATTTAATGTGAGTGAAGTATATGTTTGAACGTCGTAAAGATATAAATCCCAATTTGTAGATGCATCTTGATATGCATTTCCTGTTAAGTTGAAGGTATAAACTCTAGCATCTCCGATTTGAGTTCCACCACCAGCAAATTGATTGTAAAGATTGATAGACTCTTTTTGTTTTGGAGCACCACTTACATTATTAACTCTAAGAAGATTTCCCATTTCGAAGGGAATGTTTGTGGAAGATACTGTTGCCGTATCTCTTGGTTTTTCTACATCAATAATTGTATTCGATATTTTTTCTACATTGTAACCACCAACATAAGCTTCTCCAGGAGAAACTTTTACACACATCAAATCATCAGAAGGTGTATTGAGGTCACTTGTGGATTGATTGTCAAAAAATAGACCATCATTACCCAACTTATCATTAAGAGAATTGTGTAAGGATATTTTAAAGTTATCTAACGCATAATGTCCAGACTCTTCGTAAGTTCTTTCTGCAATATAGTCCCCAAGTCTGTTGAGTTCAGTTTTGTTTTCAATTTTTTTTATTCTACCATTTTCTACTCTAAGAAGTTCTATAAAATCGGTGTCATTGTTATCAGTAAGTAACTTCTTGGAAAGACTTAAATTAATTTGTAATCTATCTGCACCAGGTGCTGCGTAGTTTGTAAATCCTTTTGCATTATCATACAGCGAGGAATCATCTTTGGCATTGACAAGCAATTCTTGAATTGTTAAACCAACTCTATAAGATGGTGTATTTGTATAACTGTCAAGTAATATTGTTTGCTTTGAAACATTTGCAAAATATCCTCTAACAAAATATACACCTTCCCCAATTGATGCTGCAGATCCAATAGAGGTTGCATTTAAACTGATAAGGGAAGCAAATGGAGTTCCTGCACTAATAGTAGTATTTCCATAAACTACATTTTCATTTGCAAATAATGCTTCTCCATCTGCAAATTGATTAAAGATAAAATCATCATTAGAATCCAGATACTTTACGTAGATTGTTGGATCCTGAATATCTCCATTATCTGGAAGAGCAACGAATTGGACAGTTGCAGTAGTTCCAGAAGATTGTCCTGTAATTTTTTTACCTATAAAGTTTTTAAGGTATAAAGATATATCAATACCAAATTCGGAGGAATTTAATTTGACAGCATAAAATTGACCATCATAAGCAATATTCCCTGGAATTACTACTGTTCCTTCTTTGAAGTTATAACTTCCAAAAGTTTCAATTTGATTTTGTAGTATTGATTGAAGTGTAGTTAATTCTCGTGCCTGAACTGGAAATCCTGGCTTAAATAAGACTTTATAAAAGTTTTTACCCGAATCAAAATCATCAAAATATGGGTTGATATTTAAGTCTGTTTTTTGTGCCATTTTTTTTAGAATTCCAGAATGATTTTAACGTCTTCTTTTTGCCTAAGATTTCTTCCAACTTCAGGTCTATTATCAATGTAAATAATATCCCCTGTCTTTTTATTTATCTCTGGATCTGCAAGTCCACCTACAAAGTTAGCACTTAAACTAATTCCATTTTCAGAACTTCCAGTAAATCCAGACGCTACCGTTGTTTGGGTAGCAGTAGTAAATACAATACTATCCGTATTATTAAATTCAATAACCTTTGAGTCTACTCCAATGGTCGTTCTATCTTCTTGATTGACGCCATTAGTTAAGAATAAAGATCTATCTTTAAAATACTTCAATACTTTAGTATCGCTGTCATATGAAGCAACCCATCCTTTTGCAATCTCTGTAGATGATTGAGTTTGGGTAACTTTTTCTCCTACTGTTGGAGTTCCTGTATATGCAGAATCCAACTTTAATGCACCTAACGATGAATAGGTCGATCCAGTAAAGTTGGTAGAGGCAAATCCGGAAGAAGTATATTCTTTTGGATTTTTAACTATTCCAACTTGAGAAAATTTTGTGTCTACTGGAAAATCTTTAGTAGAATCGTCAAATCTTGCATAAATTAGAACTCTATCGGCACCCAACTCACTATAAAGATCATATCCATGCCCTCTTGATGGAGGAATAATAGGAATCAAATTTGCAGCACTTGATATAGTTCCAGTTCTTTCCAGGTCAACAATACCAAATGTATAACCTTTTCCACCAGTTATAACATTTGTGGACGTAATTGCTCCATTACTATCTACTGATATAGAAACTCTTCCCCCAGTACCATCGCCCAAAATGTCATATGTAGATGCTGTATATCCTAATCCTGCGTTTTTAATGTAAACTTTTTTAATTTGATTATTATTTGTCTCAGAATCTCCTGCTTCCCTAACTGATTGAATTTGAGAATCTGAAGATGTTGACCAATTATTAGGAAGAACAATATATTCTGTGGAATCAAATTTAATTACATCACTCGGAGAAATAGAGAACAGATACTTCCAAGTATATCCATCAGATCCTGCAGTAAATGGTTGCAAATCTGTTGATGTTGGTTCAAATTTTGATCTATTTCCCTTCAAATTAGTTCCTGAAGAACCATTATCGATACAAATATAAACTTTAAAATCACTATTAATTACATAATAGTTTGAATCGTATAATCTGCTCGTTCCAGAATTTGGAGTTAAGTTGGTGGAACTATAATCATGCCTATACATATCATAGGCAGTATTTGTAGTCCACTGGACTTTTCTCACCACCCTTCTAATATTTGTGCCTGTAACTCTTTTTCCGAAAATTCCAGTATCTCTGTAGTGTGTCAGATATTGGAAATTATCAGTCGGACTTGGTGGTCCGCTAGAAGCAGTACTCCAATCAGAAGTTCTACCAAATCCAACAGCAGATGAATTTGGTAGACCTAAGAAAACATAATATGAATTATTCTCATCTAATACAGAATCTATAAAGTTACTCGCATTCAATATTCTAAATTGTTCTGTTACGACAGCAGCCATATTAACATAGTTTTTTAGATATTTATAATAGTTTAGGAAGAGCGCCAGTAGACCTTATGCCAACATTTCTTCTCTGAATGATTGGATATGTTGAGAGACCAGATACAACGTTTCCAGTTACACCTATAGAAATTGGATTAGAGGACCTAACCAATCCAGAAGTATTGGATAATCTACCCCAAGAATATCTACCAACTGGATAATTTGTAGTTCCTGTGGTAACTATTCCAGAGACATTCGAATCAGAGTGAATGCGGCAGGTTATGATTCCCGTAGAAGTATTTAATGCTTCAACATAATAAACATTATCGATGTAGGTGGTTCCAATACCAACAACTTCACTATCTGAAGAATTGATAGAGGTAACTCCAGATCCAACTGAAGTATTGAAGATGTAGATTGGATAACCAACTTGAAGATCAGTTCCAACTAAAGAATCTAAAGTAAATTCTATGGCAAGATTTGGCGAAGTTGTAGATGCGATTCCAACAACCGATCCAGTGTCACCTTGAATAGTTGTGAATGTTTTAATAAGTTCAATAGATTGGCTAGCAGTAGTTGATATACCATTGACTATGAGAGCATCAAAAGATGTTAGATCTGGATTTTCATACTTAAATAATTCAACACTATCAACAAATACTTGTGTATCAGTTGTAGATATATCATCAATAATATATGCTGTTGGGAAAATCAACGACTCAATAGAATCTCTTGCTTTAGAAACATATTCTCCATTGATATTCTTATCAACTTTTTGCTTTGTCCAACTTAATGGTCTATAAACTTCAGATACTCCTGGACCAGGATATAGATTTGTTTCAAATTTATCCGAGAATGATAAGTCTGTAACAGTCCTTTTGTTTTGAGATAAAATATCTGGATCTCCGTTGAATTTTGAAACCTGGACAATATCACCCTTCTTTATAGTTTCATTAATATCAGTAACGATAGTAAAGTCTGCGGAAGAACCTTTATAGAAGTAAATTGAAATGTTATCTTCTGGTTTTGGTGCAGTTGTGAATATTAGAGAAGTTCCTCCGCCAAATGTGTAATTGACTCCTGGTTCTTGCAGAACACCATTTATGAAAATTAACAAACAATTTTGTAAATTAATTCTAGAATCAGGATCTTTTTCAAAACTGATAATATCTCCATTATAAATTAGTGGGAATGATGTTCTTACACCATCCTGAAGATCTGATATAGAATCAATAAAATCTAATTCTCCAAACTCCCAAGAGGCAAATTTATCAGAATAAGTCTCTAAAACTGTTAATTCAAAATCATGTATAGGATTGGATAATCTGGAATCAGTTACAATACCAACTGGTTTAAATACATCACCTCTTTGGAAAGAATATCCATTTCTAGAAATTTCAAAATTGTCTACTCCAAAGTAAGATGATCCAATCCCGACAGGACCAACACTCAAACTAATTGATAAACCAATTCCAGTCGTGGTTGTTGCTCCAACTCCAAGTCTTGAAACTCCAATAACGGAAAGATTTTCATAAGATGGAGATGATACAAATACTGATGGATTTGTATATCCAGTTCCTCCACCAACAATATTGAACGAAAGTGTTCCACCAGCACCTACAGAAGCAGTAATAGTTGCAGCTACACCAGAATGACCATCTTCATAAACGGTAACTCCAATAGAAGTTAATCCATTATAACCAGATCCAAATGAACCTCCAGATAAATTAGTTGTTATACCAGTAATAGATCCAGCAGATACTGTAGCAGTTACAGATGCTCCTACAAGGGGAGCAAATCCAAGTCCTGGAGTTGATCCAAGGGAAACAATAATTCCACCTCTTGGAGTTTCATTCTGATTTACATCAATGTCAGAGACAATGTATTCTAATGGATCAGTAGCAGGAACCGTAATTCCGGAGAATATAATGGTGCTTATTCCAACACCTTCTGTTATTTCAAAATTTCCATTAGAATTATTTGATGTGGTTGGTTGTTGGAAAATTCCATTAATCAAAACAATTCCACTACCACCAATAGTTCCAATACCTGTAGTATTTGCGCCACCAACTTTTAAGGTGAATGTTCTACCAATACCATTAAACTCATTTGATAGATCATCATATATTTTATTTGTGGTATAATCGGATCTCAGGAAAACTCTTCCATTAAATGTAGAAGTTTCATAATCCAAATTATACTTTGTTTTGTCTATGTTTGGATTTCCTCTTGGGGCGTTTGCAAAATGTATCTCATTTTCTACAATATTAAATGAACCTCTATAAATTCCAACTTGTGTTGATGATGTATGAGCAGTTGCAGAAGTTCCAACAAATCCTCTATCAGTTTGGACTAAATTAAATGATCCATTATTAGTAATTGGTCCAGTACTTGATGTTCCTAATCCAACATTAGTAACTTTGAGATACTCATCATCTATCTTTAATATATCCGATGGATTTATCGACGATATTCCACTCAAATTAAATATAGTAGACCCTGTTCCAATAGATCCAGATAATGTATGTGAAATATTGGAGAAAATTAATGGATGCTGAATAAGATCGTCAATTACAACTATCGACTTATCATTCTTTTTAGTCATCTCAAATTGATGAGCATTTCCTCCACCAAGGTCAGTAAATGTTACTGCAGTTCCACTTCTTGTTGTTGATATTTGGAATTGGTCGTAATCACGATTAGTTACAACAGCAAAGACAGTAGATGGTAAAATGTCAGTTACTCCACTATCTACATTGCTATATGTCATTGCAGTAGTTGCGATACCAACAATGGTTGATTTTGGAGTATAGATTAGTTCTTCACCGTCTTTAAAGAAGTGATTTGGAACATTAAATGTTCCTGTAGATGCATTTAATACACTGGTGTCTTCTGGATCAATAACTTTAACAAAAATTGGTACTCCTTCAGATGTTAATGTGAAATTAGTTCTATTAATTCTATCTCCGTTGATAGAATCATAGAAACTGATACTAACAGATTCTTGAATATTTCCATATTCTAGAGATGATGGTATATTTTGAGAATCTATAATATTATAGAAACATTGGCTGAAGGCAGAAATAACTATATTATCGGAAGAATAATTGGAATCTGGATAAAACTTAAGTTCTAAGTTTGAACCCGAATTATTTCCGCCAAATGTTCCTATACCAATTGCAGTATCAAATGTTGATATGCCACTAACACTCAATAAAGGTGATTGTTGTATATAAACATCACTATTATCTTGTAACATCATGATTTGATGGATAGACTTTGTATCTCCAACACTAATTTCAACAAGAGATTTTGCAGAATTAAATAGTGTCTTATCTAATGAGACTACGGTTGCTGTTCCAATACCTGTAGTAAAGTCTGACTTGTATATGGAAGATCTTTCGGATCCTTCAGGTTGTCTATCCAACTTAAATCTATAAGTTCCAATTCCCGAAGTGGTGGTTCCAAACCCAACAACTTTTGCTCTAAAAGTATTATTATTAGAAGAAGTATTAGTATAATTTAATGACAGAATTCCGCTAGAAAGATTTGCACCAAAAGAACCTATAAAGTTATTTGAGAGTGTTGACGTTTCTCCACTATCAAAATAGTACTCTGAAAGATAAGTATTTGATCCATCTGAAGTTACATATAATTCTACAAAATTCATATCATTCGAAACATCATCAATGATTTGAACGTTGGCATATAAAGATTCAAACTCACTATTATCAAATGTTACTATATTTTTAGTGGACCCAGAAGTTGTAACTCCAGCAGAACTTACTAAATCAATGAATCCGATAGAAGTTGTGCCAATACCAGTAGAATTTGTGAAAGTATTTCTTATAAGTTTTAAATCGTAATCAGTATTATAGGCATCTTCAGGAATAAATCTTAGGTAACTGTCATTAAACTCATCCACTACGATATCCAAGTTTCCATATTGTTCATTTGGTATGTGGAATGTTGACCCAGAACCTACGTTGACAACTCCTCCCTTTTCTATAATAGAACTGTTAGATCCATCATTTAATATCACTATCTCTGTAAATTGAACTTCACTATTATTACTATTTGCAATTCTAACTAAGAAATTATCAAATGAAACTGAGGAATCTAACTTAAGTATATTTGAGTACTCACTGGGATTATCCTCAAAATATGAAAACTTGTTACTTATATCATCTATTGCTAATACATCATTTCCAATACTATTAGTATAATCAGTTAACTTTGTATTTAACAAGTTCAGATACTTTGATCTTCCATTAGAATCAATATCAGTATCTCTGGCAAAATCAAAATCATAAATTGTATCAACTCTAACATCATCTATAAAATCATGAATTACTGTCGTTCCATCAATACTAATAAGATCTGATGCATCTGTTGTAGATGTTATGCCGGT
>Ga0255757_10004065_pt1 | contig 13314 bp, 10 predicted proteins | sample 071ome_27_FD_179957 | JGI IMG/M metagenome (GOLD analysis project Ga0255757, IMG submission 179957) | Coastal salt marsh microbial communities from the Groves Creek Marsh, Skidaway Island, Georgia - 071409AT metaG (version 2) | ecosystem: Environmental > Aquatic > Marine > Intertidal zone >...
AGACATGGTGCACCTTTGGGGCGCGCGCCGATGCCCTCGCGTTGCTGGCGCGCACCGATCCCGACCGTTCAAAGACCCACCGCGGCCTTAGTTTGTTCATCGTGCCGAAGCCCCGCGGCGACGCCCACGGCTTCGTGTTCACCCAAGATGCTGTCGCTGTCGATGGTGTTGATCGCGTCGGCCGCATGGAGGGTCGCCCCATCGACACCATCGGCTATCGCGGCATGCACTCCTACGAAATCGCCCTCGAGGACTGGTGGGTGCCCGCCAACCATCTCGTTGGCGAGTCAGACGGTCTGGGGCGCGGCTTCTACTACCAGATGGAAGGCTTCGAGAACGGTCGCCTTCAGACGGCCGCTCGTGCTGTTGGGGTGATGCAAGCCGCCTACGAAGCCGCCCGCGATTACGCCGAGAACCGCCGAGTATTCGACACGTCAATCATCGATTACCAATTGACTCAGGCGAAACTCGGCCGAATGGCGATGGCCATTCAGGCGGCGCGCCAGTTCTCCTACGCCGTTGCCACATTGATGGGCAAGGGTGAGGGCGCCATGGAAGCGTCGATGGTGAAGGCCTATGTGTGCAAAGCAGCCGAGTGGGTCACACGTGAAGCAATGCAGATCCACGGTGGTATGGGCTACGCCGAGGAGTACGCGGTGAGTCGACTCTTCGTTGATGCTCGAGTGCTCTCGATCTTCGAAGGTGCCGACGAGACGCTGTGCCTGAAGGTCATCGCACGGCGCCTCATCCAGAACTGAGCCGTCTCAGGCCGAACACACTGTGCTTAGGTGAAGAGCGCCACAACCTCCGAGAGGCTCGATACCCGGTGTGCGGCGGCGTCGGGGCTGTCGTCAAACGGGTCGATCAGGACCGGGCGCAGGCCAGCCGCCGTCGACCCGTTGACGTCCATGGTGACCGAGTCACCGACGTAGGCGATGCGTGACCGTTCGTGTTCTGTATGAGCCACGGCGGCGAAGTCGAAGATCGCCGGGTCGGGTTTGGCCACCCCGACCACATGGGAATCGATGATGGTACGCATCGCCACCCCCGCGCGCCCATCGACCGAACACACACCGGCATGAGCTAACGCCCACTCGATCTGCCCGGCAGCATTCGACACGACCGACATCGGCACACCGCGCGCCGCTAACTCGGCGAGCGCCGTCACGCTGTCGGGGATCGCCCATCGCCATAGATCTGCCGAGCGCGTGCGGCCCAACAACCGAGCCGATCGAGACACCAGGTCGTCGTCGACACCCACAGCGTGGACATAGGCCAGGTCGTAGACATCCCAGTCGGCTTCGGCGGAGTCGGCGCGCGACTTTGCTGCCATACCCGCGTAATGAGCTCGCCGATGGTGCTCGACATCAGAGCTACCACCGTACGGGGCCAGGAGTGGCCCAAGCACCTCGGGATCGGGGAGCACCAGCACACCACCGGCGTCGAACCACACCGCATCCACATCGCCGGGGCGCAAGGCGCTCATCGCAAGACCGCCGGACGATCGCGGCGCAGGAAACGACCACGTCCGGGACGACCATGCAAACCATTCGCGTCGACGATCACCTCACCGCGAGAGATCACCGTGTCGATCGCTCCATCCACCGTGATGCCCTCCCACGGTGAATGATCCATCGCCATGTGATGTTTTCCGGCGCGGCCCAATGTGGTTGTCCGGCGCGGATCGAACACCACGATGTCGGCATCAGCACCGGGCACGATTTCACCCTTTCGAGGATGCATCCCGAACACACGAGCGGGTGTGGTGCAACAGGTCTCCACCCAACGTTCCAAAGTGATCTCACCGGTCACAACACCCTGATAGATCAACTCCATACGGTGCTCGACACCGCCAATACCGTTCGGAACCGCTGTGAATCCCTCCGAGATGCGATCCTTGCCGTCGACCAGGCAGAACGGACAGTGATCGGTTGCGACCACGGCGAGGTCATCTCGGCGCAGTCCCGCCCACAGATCCTTCTGGTGATGATCATGACGCGACCGCAGCGGCGTGGAACAGATGTATGCAGCACCCTCCACCCCGGGTCGAGCGAGGTGATCCTCCAACGACAGATAGAGGTATTGCGGGCAGGTCTCGGCGAGGACGTTGCGGCCCGCATGACGTGCACGCGCCACCTCCTCTAGTGCCTGTGATGCCGACAGGTGCACGATGTACAGCGGGACGTTTCCGGCCACCTTCGCCAACTGCACTGCACGATGGGTTGCCTCGGCTTCCAACTCGGGCGGACGCGTCAGCCCATGGTGAACGGCATCGGTATCACCAGCGGCCATGGCCTGTGCACGCAACACGTCAATCGCGATGCCGTTCTCGGCGTGCATCATCGTGAGCATGCCGGCCTCTCCCGCCACCTGCATGGCACGCAGAATCTGGCCGTCATCGGAGTAGTAGGTGCCCGGGTAGGCCATGAACAACTTGATCGACGAGATGCCCTCGCGTTCGATCAAGGTCGGGATGGCTGCCAGCGAGTCATCGTCGACACCGCCGATCGTTTGATGAAAGGCGTAATCGATGACGCACTGACCCTCGGCCTCGGCATGACGCGCCTCCAGACCGTCGAGTACCCGTTCGCCGACCTGTTGCGACGCGAAGTCGACAATGGTGGTGACACCACCCCACGCTGCCGCTGCCGTCCCGCTCGCAAACGTGTCCGACGATGTCAGGTCGCCCATTGGTAATTGCATGTGTGTGTGAACGTCCACACCACCCGGGATCACGTAGCAGCCCGTCGCATCCACCTCTGCGACCTCACCCGCGGCGGGTAACACCGCAGCATCCGGCGCTGTCACCGCGACGATGCGTTCGTCGTCGATGAGCACATCGGCACGCCAGCGTCCCGATGGCGAGACCACCGTCCCACCGCGAACCACGATCCGACCCATGACCGCACAGTACCGGTACCGTCGTCGTCGTGGGGTTCTGGAAGTGGGCCTTTGGCCGTCACGAGGTTCGCGGCCCTGATGCCGAACGCACATGTGAAGCTGCGTGGCTCCCTCTGTGGCAGGCACAACTCGTGTTGCACGAACTATGGGAAGTTGGTATCCCAGCGGTGATGGCCGAGGATTTCACCTCGCATCTTCGATTCGGTGCGCGTGAGCCAATGGCGCGCATCTTTGTGATGGAGCCGAGACTGAGAGACGCCATCGACATCATCACCAGGGTGATCGGCGAAGAGCCAGCGACGCTGCATGGCCACGACTGGCCGGGCTGGGTGCGGCACCGGATTACACCGCCGAGCGGCGAAGCAACTCAGGCGCCGGACGACAGCACTTTCCCGGATCACCCACCTTCATGATGTTCGGCAGCGGCTGAACGCTCCCATCATCAGGATCGGCGATGCCGTAGACCACACACTGGGATCCCGCTGATCGACGCGAGCGAACACATTCAACGAAACCAACCTCGTCAAGGTGGGTGAACGGCATACAGCGAACCACCCCACCGTCGTGGATGGGCTCGGCAGTCGCCAGCACGGCGCCACCCGACGACACCGCCAGCACGACGATGACATCACTGTCGTCCACGGTGGATGACTCGTTGATGCTGTCGGGGGCACCACGCTCGGCTGCCGCGAGCAGATCCAGCAGATCCAGGGCACGAGACTGCGGGTGGATTGCCCCGACGAGCTCGGCACACACCCAGCGCAGCATGGCTGCATCACCACGGTGCTCGACTACTCGCCTCCCCACCACAAGAATTTCCGCCGGTGCGAAATGGCCGTCCGCGACCATCGACAACAGATCCCACGCTTCGCGACGGCCGTCGCCTCCGCGATGCCGCGCGATAGCGCGCAGGTATTCGAGAGGATGCACGACGTCACGGTACCGGGACGGTCAGCGTCATGTCCTGTCGTTCACAACCCACCTGAACGCGAGGCGACTTGTTGACCATATGGGGTGAGCTCACGTGTCGATGGCTACCATCTGGGCTGTGACCACCCAGCTCCCCGATGATCTCGTGCTCACGCCCGTGAGCGCTCAGCCACGCCCGCTATCGGAGTGGCTCACGACGTTCCATATGGCATCCGTGGTTCTCGACCCGTACACCAACGAGAGCTCGTGGGTTCTGAAGACCTCCGTTCGCATCCTTGAAGCCCTTCGGGGTTGCCATGCCCGCGTGAATTTCATCGTGACCGCCGATGCCGACGATGCTCGGCGTTTTCTGGGGCCGATCGCCGACGACTTCTTGGTGTTCTGTGACCCGGACCGAACACTGGTGGCCGCACTGGACCTCACCGCCGTGCCAGCATTTGCATTCATCAGGGTGGATGGCGCCGTTGCCGCGAGTGCGCAGGGGTGGAACCCTGCCGAATGGCGGGCCGTTGCTGACGAGATCGTGAAGACCACGTCGTGGTTGGCGCCCACCATCCCTGTCGCAGGCGATCCAGTCGCCTTCGCGGGAACCCCGGCACAGGGTTGACCCTCACCCCAAATTCCGCGGGATACCTCCCGATCTCTGAGATCATCGACGATGTCGTCCATGCCGTCGCGCACCAGCGGCGATGCGTGGTCGTGGCGCCTCCGGGAGCCGGCAAGACCACGGTGGTACCCCTCGCGCTCGCCGATGCCACCGACAACGGAACAGTCCTTATGCTCGAGCCACGGCGCCTCGCTGCACGCGCTGCAGCTCGCCGCATGTCCGACCTCATCGGCGAACAGGTGGGGGGTGTGGTGGGGTATCGAACTCGCGACGAGACCGTCGTCAGCGACGCAACGCGTATCGAGGTCATCACCGAAGGCATCCTCACCCGCCGACTCCACAACGACCCCAGTCTGGACGGTGTGGCTGTTGTCATCTTCGACGAGGTGCACGAACGACATCTCAGCACCGATCTCGGCCTCGCGTTCACCCTCGAATCCGCTGCGGTGTTGCGCACAGATCTGGCGATCGTTGCCATGAGCGCCACACCCGACACCGACCGTTTGAAGCGGCTCCTCGACGATGCACCCGTGTTGTACAGCAATGGTCGTCTCCACACAGTGGACACCCAGTGGCGCCCGGTCCCAGCACGCGCTGACATCGCTGCGGCAACAGCAGAGGTCACAATTGAGGCGGCACACAACACCGACGGTTCTCTTCTCGTGTTCCTCCCCGGTGTCGGCGAGATTCATCGCGTCGCCGACCGACTGACCCCAGACCGCCTTCCGCCTGGCGTCACGGTGGTGAAACTCGCCGGAGCATTCGGCAGCGAGAGCAATGACGCCGCCCTCTCCGATGACGGGCAACGCCGAATCGTGCTGGCCACCGACATCGCCGAGAGTTCACTCACCGTGCCCAATGTGACCGCTGTCGTCGACTCGGGCCTATGCCGGCGCCCTCGACTCGATGCTCGTACTGGCATGACCCGACTGGTGACGGTCGCGATTAGTCGTGCAAGTGCCGACCAGCGCGCCGGCCGCGCCGGCCGGACACGACCGGGGACCGCGTACCGGCTCTGGTCGCAGATCGACCACGGCGCCCGACCGGCACATACCGATCCAGAGATCAGCGACGTCGACCTCGCCGGGTTCATGCTCGATGTCCATCGCTGGGGAACGCCGCTGGATGAACTCCGCCTGCCCACAGCACCACCGCCGTCGTCGGTTCGCGCAGCAGGCGAACTTCTTCGATCACTTGGGGCCATCGACAACACCGGCAGCGTCACCGATGTAGGTCGTGCGATGGCCGAGGTTCCGCTGCATCCTCGCCTTGCCCGCATGATCGTGGATCACCCCGAGCACACCAGCGTGGCCCTCGCTGTTCTCATCGACGATCGTGACCCGTATCGCGGTCCAGTTGAGCAACGACCAGCAGATATCGCCGAGCGCCTTGCCGCGCTGAACAGCGATGACCCGCGATTCGACCGGCGCGCGATGCGTCGCGCGCAGGACCGCATCGTCGCCCTCGGTCGTCGGCTCGGCATCGCCACATCAGGCCCCGTCGCCCCGCAACGTGCCGGTGTCCTGCTGCTCAGCGCATTCGCCGATCGGATCGCCATGCGTCGTAACCGGGGACGATTCCAGGCCGCCACGGGAACAGGATGCTGGATGCCCGCCGACGACGACCTTGCCAATGTGGAATTCCTTGTTGCGATCGACCTTGACGGTCGCCGTGACCGTGCCCGAATTCGCCTCGCTGCCGACGTGAGCAGCGATGACGTCATCGAGCATTTCGCATCACGACCTGAGGTGTTCTCCGTGACGGAACGATTGTCATGGGATGACGACCGCGACGATCTCGTGCGGACTGTCGAACGCAGGCTGGGCGCATTGCGGCTGGGCAGCAGAGATGAACGCGCCGAGCCGGGCCCCGCGACCGTCAACGCCCTGCTCGCACGGGTACGCGATACCGGCCTTGCCGTGTTGGGCTGGACGTCAGCGAGCATCGACCTCCGCCGCCGCATGGCGTTCTGCCACGCCGCAATGGGCTCACCGTGGCCATCGGCCGACATCGCCTCGCTCGTCGCGAATGTCGATGACTGGCTGGCCCCGTACCTCGTCACCGCCTCATCACGTCATGATCTCGAATCGATCGATCCAGGACTGCTTCTGCGTGCTCTGTTGCCGTGGCCCGAAGGTGCAGACCTCGACACGATCGCTCCCCCTCGGTTGACCCTGCCGAACGGCACGACTCTCCATCTGAACTACCACGATGACCCGCCAGAGGTCACCGCACAGGTTCGTGTTCAAGACCTTTTCGGCACGACTGCGCACCCGATCGTCGCCGGAGCGCCAATTGTGCTGCATCTCTTGAGCCCTGCCGATCGCCCCATGCAAGTGACGTCAGACCTGCCCGGGTTCTGGAGCGGGTCGTGGGAAGCGGTGCGGCGCGAGATGCGCGGCCGCTATCCCAAACATCGGTGGCCTGCCGACCCCGCTGCTGCTTCCCCCGGTCGCCTGGGCCGCGACGACTCATGATCGCCTGGGCCGTGGCTGGCATCGACTGGCGCCTAATCGTGCTCGCCGCAGTGGTGGTGATGATCGGTGCCGCCGTGCAAGCAACCGTGGGGATCGGTTTGGGCATGCTTGCAGCGCCGGTGCTCGGCCTAATCGACGAGGCGTTCTTGCCCACGGTGATCATCATCGTGGTCATTCCATTGAGCGCTGCCGTTGCGTGGCGTGAACGCAACGGGATCGCGTGGGATGACGTGGGTGTGGCATTCATCGGCCGCATCCCCGGTGTCACGTTGGGCGCACTCATGCTGAGCGTGATCAGTGCCAGGGCGCTGCAACTCATCGTTGCAGTCCTGGTGCTCGCCGCGGTCTACGCCACAAGCGGCCGCCTGCGCTTTCGCACCACGCGCCGCAACCTCCTGATCGCCGGCACCGCATCCGGACTCTTCGGCACCGCGGCCGGTGTAGGCGGCCCACCGATTGCGCTGACATACCAACGTTCCGACCCAGCGGTGTTGCGGCCCACCTTGGCCGCGTTCTTCACCATTGGATCGGTCATGTCGCTCACCGCGCTCGGCGTCGCCGGAGAGATCGACCGCCACCGCGTCGCCCTCGGAGCTCTGATGCTCCCGGCGGTCATCGCCGGCCTCGTGCTGTCTGGCCCTGTCATTGCGCGCCTTCCTCAACGCGCTGTGAGAACCGGCATTTTGGTGCTCTGCACCGTGTCGGCGATCGCCCTCGGAATTCGAGGCATCATCGGCTAGGGACATGTGGGCCGCTGCGGATACCCGGGCGTATCGTGGCCGCCATGAGTGACCCAACATTCACCGAACTTCTTCCACTCGGTCCCGACACCACCGAATATCGCTGCATCTCAACCGAAGGGGTGCGCACCGTCGACACCGCTCTCGGCACGATGCTCGAGGTTGATCCGGCCGCAATCCGCTTGCTCACCGCGGAAGCCATGCGCGAGATCGCACACTTTCTCCGACCCGGACACCTGCAGCAACTGCGCAACATCCTCGATGACCCAGAGGCAAGCGAGAACGATCGTTTCGTCGCACTCGACCTCTTGAAGAATGCTGCCGTTGCCGCCGGCGGAGTCCTTCCGATGTGCCAGGACACAGGTACCGCGATCGTGAAGGGCAAGAAGGGGCAATTCGTGATGACTGGGGGCGGCGATGAAGCGGCTATCGCTGCGGGCGTCCAGGACACCTATGCCACGTCGAACCTTCGGTACTCGCAGATGGCACCCATCGACATGTACACCGAGCGCAACACCGGCACGAACCTCCCTGCCGAAATCAAGATCGCGGCCACCGACGGCGCCGAGTACAAGTTCTTGTTCATGGCCAAAGGCGGCGGATCCGCAAACAAGAGCTACCTCTTCCAAGAGACCAAGGCCTTGCTCAATGAAGCCACGCTGTTGCCGTGGGTGTTCGACAAGATGCAGTCCCTCGGCACCGCAGCCTGCCCGCCGTATCACCTTGCCGTGGTCATCGGTGGCACATCGGCGGAGTTCGCGGTGGAGACAGCAAAATTGGCATCGGCCCGGTACCTCGATGCGCTTCCCACGGCAGGCAGCGAGGCTGGACACGGATTCCGTGATCTCGAATTGGAGGATCGACTGCTCGAATTGAGCCGGGCCACTGGTATCGGCGCCCAGTTCGGCGGCAAATACTTCTGTCACGACGTCCGCGTCATCCGACTTCCACGCCACGGTGCGTCATGCCCAGTTGCGATGGCAGTGTCGTGTTCGGCAGACCGCCAGGCTCTGGGCAAGATCACCGCTGACGGCATCTTCTTGGAGCAGCTCGAACACGATCCGGCGCGATTCCTGCCGGACACATCTGAGACCGACCTGGCGGATACCCCTCTGGTCCGCATCGACCTCGCCCGTCCAATGGACGAGATCCGAGCCGCACTGTCACAACATCCGGTGCGCACTCGGGTGATGCTGAGCGGACCAATGGTGGTCGCTCGCGATATTGCCCACGCCAAAATCGCCGAACGACTCGATGCCGGCGAAGAGATGCCGCAGTACATGAAAGATCACTGCGTGTACTACGCCGGTCCCGCCAAGACACCCGAGGGCATGGCGTCAGGATCGTTCGGCCCAACAACTGCAGGCCGAATGGACTCCTACGTCGAACGCTTCCAGGCTGCGGGCGGCTCGATGATCATGCTCGCTAAGGGAAACCGTTCGCAGCAGGTCACCGACTCATGCCGCGATCACGGAGGTTTCTACCTCGGCTCAATCGGGGGCCCTGCCGCGCGACTCGCTCAGGACAACATCACCTCAGTCGAGGTACTCGAATATCCCGAACTCGGGATGGAGGCGGTCTGGCGCATCGAGGTGAAGGACTTCCCTGCGTTCATCGTGGTCGACGACAAGGGCAACGACTTCTTCCAGCAGGTGCGCGCCGAGGCGGCTGCACGCCCGAGCCAGGTACGCCTGAGCTGATACCGGATCGATGCACGAAGCCCAGTGCTGATTGTGCGGGCTACGACAGCCCCACGACGCCTAACCAGTCACGCCCCCAATGGTCGACATCGCCCTCGGGCAGCACCAGCACGTGGGTTGGTTCGAGTTGTTCCACGAACCAGGTGTCGTGACTCACCAAGATCATCGTCCCCGCCCAATCCCTCAGCACGTCGGCAACCGCCTCACGCGATGACGGATCGAGGTTGTTCGTCGGTTCATCGAGCAGCAACAGGTTGTGACGTCCACCGGCCAGCATCGCCAGTGACAACTTGGTGCGCTCCCCACCAGAGAGCGAACCAGCCGGCTGATGCACCTTGTCGCCACGCAATCCGAACATTCCCAGCACCGACCGGCATGTCCCGTCATCGGCACCGGTCGCACCTCGCTGATTGTCGAGCACTGATGCATCGGGCCTGAGATTGTCATGCTCCTGGGCGAAGTACCCGACCTCTACCTGGTGCCCGAAACGCACATCACCCAACACGGCCGACAGTTCACCAGCCAACACCCGCAGCAGGGTGGTTTTGCCGGCACCGTTCAGGCCCAACACCAACAGCCGTTCGCTGCGACCAACACTGAACGCGACGTCGTCGAACACGTGATGGGTGTCGTAGGCCATGCACAACGACGACACCTCAACCACGGTACGACCCGACGGCGGCGGATCGGGAAGGCGTAACTGCAACGCCCGATCGTTCCGTGTCGAACGATCCGACTGGGCCGACTCCAGACGGGCAATACGACGTTCAACGTTATGAGCCATCGCCGCCTTGGTGGCTTTCGCCCCGAAACGGTCGACCACCCGCTGCAACCGATCGATCTCGCGTTGGCGTGTCCGCGCCTCCTTGGCCGCTCGTTCCTCATCAGCAGCCCGCGCTCGCTGATACTGGCTGTACGTACCGCGGTACTCCACCACGGACCCCTCATCCTCCTCGTCAGGTCTATCGAGGTGCAGGACCCGAGTAATCGCCTCATCGAGCAACTCAAGGTCATGACTGATCACGATGAGCGCGCCCCGGTACTGCCGAAGGAACTGAAGCAGCCAATCTCGTGCATCGACATCGAGATGGTTGGTCGGCTCATCAAGACACAGCACCTCACTGCCCGCGAAGAGAATTCGTGCGAGCTCCACGCGTCGACGCTCACCTCCTGACATGGAACCGATGGCAAGGGTCAGCCTGACGTCATCGAGACCCAGTCCGGCGGCAATTGATCGCGCCTCTGATTCCGCTGCATAGCCACCCGACACTCTGAACGACTCCTCGGCCTGGGTGTACCTCGTGATATTTCGTTCGGATGGGTCACTCTCCATCGCCACTCTGAGCTTCTCAATTCGCTCCCTTTCGGCATCGATGCCACGCCCCGTGAGGATGTGCGAGATTGCGGGGCGAGCATCAAACACACCCGGAATACGCGGGTCCTGAGGGAGATATCCGTAGGCCCCCGTTGTACGAACAGCACCGCCACGCGGCTCCAACTCGCCGCCAAGCACCTTCATCAACGTCGTCTTGCCGGCGCCATTTCGGCCCACAACCCCTACTTTGTCGCGAGCGGCGACGGTGAAGGTGGCGTCGCGCACAACGGTGCGGCCGCCGATCTCAACACACAGACCCTGGGCGCGCAGCATGCTCGCAGGCTAGAGGTCGTCGCCGGAACCCGAGCCGACCTCATCATCGGTGAACTGCGTTGGGGCACACTCTGCATCCACAACCTGCACCATCGCCGGTCCGAGCGCCAGTGCGACTTCGGTGACCAACCGGTTCCCACCAGCGGATGACAGATGCAGGCCATCACGAGCCAACAGCCCCGGTTCGGCCGCTGTGATCACGGCCCAATCGATCAGTTGCACATTGTCGCGGGCCGACGCTTCGGCTCGGATCACCTCGTTGAGATCAGACCGGTTCGCGGCGATCTCGGTCACGGTCAGCCCCACGACGGGTCGCGGAGCCAATCGGTCGAGCGCATCCACATAGCGGCTGGTGAACCTCGCAAGGTCACCGTCATGATTCGACCCCAGGAAGATCACGGCGGCATCCCAGGCCGTGTCGCCTCCAGGATCGAGGCGTCGATCGAGAACGACATCGGCGAAGGAGACAAAACGACCCGGTTCTGCGTTGATCTCGACATACCACCCAACATCGGTGAGCTTGTCGCACATACTCCCGCCGAACCTGGGCGCTGTCGCGGCCGTGATCGAATCGCCGATAAGCATCACCCGATTACCCGCGGCCATCTCGGCCACGGTCGGTTCGCCAAGATCCGCAGGGCGGACCGGCACCGGACCGACGGGCAGGCTGGTTGTTGAGGCTGTTGCCTCGACCGGTACAACCACGGTGCCGATCGCGCCGGGAATCTCACCGACACCGGCCACGGTTGCCGGCACTACATCGACATCCGAGGCGCACGCCGACAATGCCACCAATGCCACGACCGCGTTTCGGAGCGACTTCACTCCACCATCATCGCCGATCGCCAGCCGATCGGTCGGGCACCACGGTGCTGCACCGGGACGACACGTCTCGCCGACGACGTCGACATGGTCGTGGACAACTACGGTGTGGCCGTGGCCCGACCCTTCGATCTCGTCGTGATCGGCTTGGGGACTGCCGGTCTCACCGCCACGCGGGTGGCTGCAGCCGAGCTGGGACTGCGCGTCGCAGCGGTGGAACGTGCCCGCATTGGCGGCGACTGCCTATGGACAGGGTGTGTGCCCTCGAAGACGCTCACCGCATCGGCTCGAGCGGCGCATGTCGTCGGGCGCGCGCACCAATTCGGCGTCTTCCCCGCACAGGTCACTGTCGACAATGCCGCTGTGTGGAGTCGACTTCGCGATGTCCGCAATGACATCGCTGCCGCCGACGACAACGCCGACACCGTCACCGGATGGGGTGCCGAGCACATCGTCGGCCAAGCAACGATCACCGGCCCGCGCGAGGTCACCGTCAGCGACGATGACGGCACGACGGTGCTCACGACACGTTTCATCCTGGTGTGCACCGGTTCACGGCCGTCGATTCCCAACATCAGCGGTATCAGCGACGTCGCCACACTCACCAACGACACCCTGTTCGATCTCGACCGGGCACCGCAGTCCGCCATCGTCATCGGTGCCGGCCCGATGGGAGTGGAGACATCCCAGGCGCTCCGCCGACTTGGCGTCGCCGTCACCCTTGTGGAGTCCGCGGATCGCATCCTGCGTCGCGAGGAACCGGACCTGGCCGACCGTGTCGCACAGACGCTGCGCGCCGAAGGAGTCGACGTCCTCACGGGAACCACCATCGATGTAGTCAGAGGACGCTCGGCCGATAGCGACCATGCCGTGTCGATCGATATCGGCGAACGGACAGTCGGCGCGGATGCACTGATCAGTGCGACCGGTCGGACCGCAGATGTCACCAGCCTCGGCCTCGACCGCCTAGGAGTAATCGCCACGGCATCGGGCATCAACGTCGACGCTCGATCACGAACGACAGTCCCCACGATCTACGCCGTGGGCGATGCGGTTGCCGGTCGGCCACGGCACACGAATGTGGCCGCCCACGATGCGGCCATAGCGGTGCGCGACATGTTCCTACCGGGACGCGGACATGCCGTGACCCTTGCACCCGTGACGGTCTTCACCGATCCGGAACTCGCCAGAGTGGGGCTCACCACCGCCGAGGCCATCGACCGCCACGGTGAACGCGTGGTCAAGGTGCACGACCATGAACTGGCTCATGAGGACCGTGCACGAATCGACCGGTCGACCTCTGGCGTGGTTCGCATCATCACCGCTCGATCGAAAATTGTGGGAGCCCATGTGCTCGCACCCAACGCCGGCGACATCATCTCTTCTCTCGCAATCGCTGTTCGGTTCTCGATGTCGCTCCGAGAACTCGGTTCTGTGCCAATGGTCTACCCGACCCTGTCCACGGCGATTTCGAGAATCGCAGCCGAGA
>Ga0255757_10004066_pt1 | contig 13313 bp, 10 predicted proteins | sample 071ome_27_FD_179957 | JGI IMG/M metagenome (GOLD analysis project Ga0255757, IMG submission 179957) | Coastal salt marsh microbial communities from the Groves Creek Marsh, Skidaway Island, Georgia - 071409AT metaG (version 2) | ecosystem: Environmental > Aquatic > Marine > Intertidal zone >...
CGGTTACCACGAACTCGTCTCGGTCTTCCACGCTGTCTCGTTGGTCGACGTCATTACCGCCCAACGCGGTGAGGGCGTCCAGGTTTCCATGAGCGGTGAGGGTTCAGAGTCGCTGGCCACCGATGACAGCAACCTGGTGGTGCAAGCGATTTACGCGCTCGCGCGACACGCGCAGATCGATCCCCACGTAAACATCCACGTAGAGAAGTCGATTCCCCTTGCCGGGGGAATGGCGGGCGGAAGCGCCGATGCGGCGGGAACACTCGTTGCCTGCGACGCGTTGTGGGGGACCGGGTTGTCTCGGGAGGAACTCGCCGACATTGGTGCCCATCTCGGATCGGATGTGCCTTTCGCGTTGTTCGGTGCGAACGCCATCGGTCGAGGTCGCGGCGAAGAGATCATGCCGGTGTTGGGTCAGGGACAGTTCCACTGGGTGTTCGCCCTGGCGGACGAAGGCTTGTCGACGCCGGCGGTCTATCGACAGTGCGACACGTTGCGCGAGGGAGAGCAGATCCGGCCACCCGAGGTGTCCGATGCGCTGTTGCATGCGCTTCGCCAGGGAGACGCAAACGCGCTGGCCGGCGCGCTTCACAACGACCTTCAACCGGCCGCAATATCCCTGCGCCCCGCGCTGCGCAGTCTGCTCGAAGCCGGCGTCGAATATGGGGCGCTGGCCGGAGTCGTCTCCGGCAGCGGACCCACGTGTGCATTCCTGTGCCGCGACAGCGCGCACTCGATCGATGTGGCCGTTGCCATGACGGCGACGGGCATGTGCCGAACGGTGAAGCGCGCGACCGGACCGGCGCCCGGTGCTCGGGTGGTTACCCCGACGGGGTGAATTGCTGCATCAGGTCGCGAAGCAAGTCCGCGAGTTCTACCCGCTCAGCGTCACTCAGTGACTCCAGCAAGAGTTGCTCGTGGGACAGCAGATCGGTGAAGGCTCCGTCGACGGCGAGGCGACCAGCGTCGGTGAGTTCCACACGCACCCCACGTCGGTCGGTCGGGTCGGGTTGACGCTGAACGAAGGTTCGCGCCTCGAGTCGGTCGATGCGATTGGTCATGGTTCCGCTGGTGACCATGGTTTGGGTCGCCAATTGCCCTGGGGACAAGGCGTAGGGAGTGCCCGAGCGCCGCAGCGCCGCGAGCACGTCGAACTCCCACCCTTCGAGGTCGTGTTGGGCGAAGGCCGACGTCCGCGCCTGGTCAAGGTGTCGGGCCAATCGAGTGACGCGGGACAAGACGCTTAGCGGGCGGACGTCCAGATCGGGACGTTCGCGATTCCACGCTTCGACGATGCCGTCGACGTCATCCATGCCGCCATGCTAGATCAAGACTCTTGACGCCGAGATTCTTGATGGTCTATTTCTTGTTCCGCTTGCGGCCTTTCTCAACGGTATGCAGCGTTGGTTTGGGCTCCAAGTGCTCGAGGCCGTTCCATGCGAGGTTGACCAGGTGGGCGACAACGTCGTCCTTCCCGGGCTTGCGAACATCGAGCCACCACTGCCCGGTGAGCGCCACCATGCCCACGAGTGCCTGGGAGTACACGGCCGCGTACTTGGTGCTGATGTCGTGGCTATCGAATTCGCGCGCCAAGAGGTGTTCGACCTGCGCGGCAATGTCGACGATCAAGCTGGCAAAGGAACCGCTGGACTGCGAGACCGGCGAGTCCCGGACCAGGATCCGGAAGCCTTCGGGGTTGTCGTCGATGTAATCGAACAACGCCATGCCTGCCTGTTCGAGGAGGGCGCGGGCGGTGCCCGCTGTGAGCGCGTCGGAGATGGACGCCAGGAGATCGTTCATCTCGCGGTCGACGAGAACCGCGTATAACCCTTCCTTGCCACCGAAGTGCTCGTAGACGACGGGCTTGGACACACCAGCTTTCGCCGCGATCTCCTCGACGCTGACCGCCTCGAAACCTTTGTCCGCGAACAGAGTCCGTCCGACATCGAGGAGTTGCTCTCGACGCTCGTGGCCGGTCATGCGTACCTTGGACCTCTTGCCCGAGGGCGCGCGGTTGCGGCTTTGCGTTCGCGTCGATCTCGACTGTCGCGTCGCCGTTCGCCCCGACGCCGAACTCAGTTCGATGACGGTGCTGTCCAGGGCTTCGCCCTCGGCGATGTCCTCGGAACGATCGGCTGGCTGTGGTGTCACGCGCTAGTGCTGGACGCGCTCGCCGCATCTGCTGTCGCCGGCGGCTGGTAGCCGCGGATGCGGGGTGCCATTGACGGATCGATGAGCTTCTTAGCGAGACGCTCGGGCTTGGGCCAGCGCACGTCGTGCGCGAGATTCACGCGCTCGAGCATGCGAATGACTCCGGCGCTGGGGTCGATCTGACCCTTGAGCACTCCATGGCGAGCGCACGTCGGGTCTACGTGGTGCAGGTTGTGCCAGGACTCGCCGAAGGAGGGAATCGCCAGCCAATTCACGTTGCTGGAGAGGTCGCGGCTTTTGAAGGGACGCTTGCCGAACACGTGGCAGATCGAGTTGATCGACCACGTCACGTGGTGCACGAATGCGACGCGAACAACGCCGCCCCAGAACATGCCCGTCAGGAACCCGAGCCACGACCACGTGATCAGGCCGCCGATGATGCCGGGCAACAGGAACGTCATGACGACGATGATGGGAAAGGCGCTATTGATGCGCTGCAGATCCTTGTCGTCGCGGATATCCGGCGCGTACTGGTCCACGGTGGCCTGCTCTTCGGAGAAGAGCCATCCCATGTGGGCAAAGAGCAGACCCTTGCCAATGGCCTTGCGGGAGGTTCCGAACCGCCACGGTGAATGCGGGTCGCCGATCTCGTCGGAGAACTTGTGGTGCTTGCGGTGGTCGGCCACCCACTGGTTGATCGACCCTTCGAGCGCGTACGAGCCCATGATCGCGAGAGCGATCTTGACCGGGCGGGGTGCCTTGAAGGACCCGTGCGTGAAGTAACGGTGGTAGCCGACGGTGATCCCGAGACCGGTGATCGCCCAGAAGCCCAAGAGCAAGCCGATGTCGACCCAGGACACCAAGCCCCAGTAGATCATCGGGATAACGCCGAGCAGGGCGAGCGTCGGTCCGACGACGAAGATCCCAATGGTGATCTTCATGGGGGTGCTGAGGAAGATCGCGTCGCCGTCGTCGACCTTCTCGAAATCCTGGACAAGCGCCATGGGGAGCCCTTCGTACGTGGTGGAGGCTGTTCCACGCGAGGCTGCGTGGCCGAACCTACGGTTGCGTAACTTACGGTACCGTAACCGGCGGAATCCGGCCACCCGAGGCTCCCCACCGGCGGGTCTTAGGGTTGAGCCCGCACCAGGACATCTCCCTGATCCCCGGTCGTCTAGTGGCAGGACAGCGGACTTTGAATCCGTCAACGGAGGTTCGAATCCTCCCCGGGGAGCCCCACCCATCCCTCAATAGGCGCCGTACTCGCCGCCTCCGCGCGATCCGAGAAATTCACCGACCAGGCGATCGCGCTCGAATAGTCGAACAGTTCCCCGAGCGGTACCGCCGTTCCACAGCGAGTGATGGTTCTTGACGCCGTCGGGGTTCTCGTAGTTCATCAACAACATCTCCTCCGTGGGGCACGAGAAGTCGATCTCGATCCGGTGGGTGAAGGTCTTCGCCGAGATGCGCCACCGAACCTTGTCCGACTCGACGGTGCACTCAAAGGATTGTCGGGACCCGGTCCAGAACTTGGAGAAGTTGAACTCGAATAGTTCACCGCGCAAGAAGAAGGCGATCAGCAACTTGCTGGACAGTCGTCGTCCGAACAGAACCGGAGTGCCGCCGCCGACGTCCAGACACGTCAAGGGCAGGGCCTCACCCGAGGCTGCGTCCACGAATTGTGCGCAGTTCAACCACACCCATGGGTTGGTGTAGTCCTGACCCCAGTTCTTGTCCTGGTATCCGCTACTGGTCTCCGGCTCCACGATGAAGCGTCGACCGTTGAAATCGATCTCGCCGGAGTACTCAGTCTTGATTCCGGCGACGTGCCAGAACATCTGGAAGGCCCTGGTTGTCCGAAAGAGTGCGTCGGCGCCGTAACCGACCGAGTAGGACAGTTGCTTGTTGGCGGTGAGATCCCAGGACATCGAGCCGTGATCGGACATCCACTCCGGATGCGACGCTGCCTCGTCGGCGGATACCGAGACAGAGCCCGCCAGATGGGACTCCGTCACAGTGGCATCGCCGATCCGCACATCCAGGTGGTGAGTGTCGAACGAGCAGTCGTCGGAAGCGACGTAGTTGTGCAGTTGCGTGGGTTCAGGGCCCCAGCAGCCGGCGTTGAGCATCCCGTAGGACGGACGGATGCCGGCCTCGCGATTCGATGGCAACTGGCCCAGGATCGGAGTGGAGCCGCCGAGGCCGGGGTTGATCGAGAAGTATTCGATGAAGAAGCTCCGCGGCTCGTTGGTCACCGCGTCGAATCCGGTGAGCGAATGCCACCACCAGTCGTAACCGCGCGTGGCTAGGGGCCCGGTGAGCATGTATGCGTTGCGATCGGCCACAGACAGCATGCAAGCACAGTCACGGTGCGTGCGCGGGACGGGATCGCAGTTGGTCGGCTGCGCTTTCTGGAGCCGCGGCGCGAGGCGAAACAACGGTGGGACACAGGAGCGAACCGGGGCGTGAACTGATCTAGTGATGCACCAAACTAGGTCCATGAGCACGCGCCCCGGGGTCGTCATCATCCTGGCCGCCGGCGAGGGCAAGCGGATGAGGTCGGCCGTGCCGAAAGTCCTCCATCCGATCGCTGGACGGTCCCTTGTGGGACACGTCATCGAAGCCGCGGCCCACCTCGAACCCGAGCAAGTGGTGGTCGTCGTCGGCCATGGTCGCGAACACGTGGTCGAGCATCTGGCGGAGATCGCGCCGTGGGTCGTGCCGGTTGTGCAAGACGAGCAGCGTGGCACCGGGCACGCGGTGCGAATCGCCCTGGACGATCTCGCGTCCCGGGGCGTGTCTACCGACGGACCGATCGTGGTTCTCACCGGAGATACACCGCTCGTCAACGGAGGAACCCTGGATGGGTTGATGTCTGCCCACAGTGGTGCGTGCACTGTGCTGACGGCCACCGTTGCGTCCCCCACCGGGTACGGCCGAATCGTGCGAAACGGCAACGTAGTCGCGGCGATCGTCGAAGAGCGTGACGCGAGCGACGAACAACGGCTGATCAACGAGATAAACGCAGGAATGTATGTCTTCGAGTCAGCAGCCCTCGTCGAGCGCATCGCGCGCCTGGGCACCGACAACGCTCAGAGCGAGGAGTACCTCACCGACGTCGTGAGCATGATCACCGCAGACGGGCTGGTGGTGAACGCTCACGTTTCGGCCGACTCCGATGACATCCGTGGCGTGAACGACCGGGTGCAACTAGCCGAGGCGGCGGCGATCATGCGCGATCGAATCAACGAGAGTTGGATGCGCGCCGGCGTGAGCATCGCCGATCCCGCGAGCACCTGGATCGATGTGGACGTGGAAATCGAGCCGGACGCGCAGTTGTTGCCGCAGACCATCCTGCGGGGCCCGACCGCTATCGCCGCGAGAGCCCGCGTTGGCCCGGGAACCACGCTGGTGTCCTGTGAAGTCGGGGCGGACAGCGAAGTGATCCATACCTGGGCCGAACTCGCGGTGATCGGCGACAACGCCCGCGTCGGACCGTTCACCTACCTGCGACCGGGGGCCAACTTGGGAACAGGCGCCAAGGCCGGGGCGTATGTGGAGATCAAGAACTCCTCCGTCGGTGACGGAGCCAAAGTTCCGCACCTGTCCTACGTCGGTGATGCGGACATCGGCGAGGACAGCAACATCGGTGCAGCCACCGTGTTCGTCAACTACGACGGTCAAGACAAGCACCGCACGGTGGTCGGCCGGGATGTGCGCATCGGAAGCGACTCCATGCTGGTAGCCCCCGTCGAGATCGGTGACGGCGCCTACACCGCAGCGGGCTCGGTGATCACCGATGACGTTCCCCCGGGAGCGATGGCAGTCGGGCGAGCTCGACAGCGGAACATCGAGGGGTGGGTGGAGAGGCGTCGAGCGGACTCGGCATCAGCGCGATCTGCCAGGGCGGCGAACGACGGCGACGGCGCGTCTGACAAGGTTCAGTCAGAGGATTCCGCCCGGGAGGAATGAGTGGCCGAAAAGTCCGTACCCACACAAAAGCGTCTCGTGCTCCTCAGCGGCCGATCGCACCCCGAACTCGCCGAGTCGGTCGCCGACGAACTCGGCATCGCTTTGTCTCCGACGCTGGCTTACGACTTCGCCAACGGTGAGATCTTCATTCGTTTCCGGGAGTCCGTTCGTGGGACGGACGCGTTCGTCCTGCAGAGCCACACCACGCCGATCAACACGTGGATCATGGAGCAACTGATCATGATCGACGCGCTCAAGCGCGCATCGGCCAAACGCATCACCGTAATCGTCCCCTTCTACGGCTACGCCCGCCAGGACAAGAAGCACCGGGGCCGCGAGCCGATCTCCGCACGGTTGATGGCCGATCTGTTCAAGGCGGCCGGCGCCGACCGATTGATGACGGTTGACCTCCACACCTCTCAGATCCAGGGCTTCTTCGACGGCCCGGTGGACCACCTGTTCGCGCTCCCCCTCCTCGCCGAGCATGTGGCGTCACGGGTGTCCACCGATCAGATCACCGTGGTGTCGCCGGACGCCGGACGGGTCCGCGTTGCCGAACGATGGACCGACGTCCTCGGCGCCCCCCTCGCGATCATCCACAAACGCCGTGATCCCGATGTGCCGAACCAGGTCCGCGTCTTCGAAGTCGTCGGTGATGTGCAGGATCGAGTCTGCGTGGTTGTCGACGACATGATCGACACCGGCGGCACGATCGTGAAGGCAGCTGAGACGCTGCTCGAGAACGGCGCCAAAGACGTCATCGTCGCGGCAACGCACGGCATCTTGAGCGATCCGGCTCGCGATCGTCTCCAGCAATCGCAGATCTCCGAAGTAGTCGTCACGGACACGCTGCCGATCCCCCCGGAGCGACAGTTCGACAAATTGACCGTGCTGTCGATCGCACCGATTCTGGCCATGGCCATCAACGAGGTATTCACCGATGGATCGGTGACCTCAATGTTCGAAGCCGCCACGGCGGACGAAGCCTCCTCGCACTAGGCCCGGTGTCCCCAGGCTCAACGGCGCCCCCCTAGACTTCCGACGTCCTCGGCGAGGGAGGCCGTCCTACCGGACCGGTCGCCGTGATCGACGCGGGTGGTGCCACCTGACGTCTGTCCGCACCCCCGCGAGGCATGCCGCAGAGTTGTGCAACCGCATGACGAAACGCCGAGGAGAACACGTGACCAACGTCGACATCACCGCTGAGCCCCGCAGCGACTTCGGAAAAGGGGCGGCCCGGCGACTGCGTCGCTCGGGAAGCGTTCCCGCCGTCATCTATGGCACGGGAATCGAACTCACCCACGTGGCTATCGATGAGCACGAGATCGACCTGGCGCTGCGCAAGCCGCGGGTGGTCCTGAACATCTCCTACGACGGCAACACCTACCTCACCAAGCCTCGCGACGTCCAGCGTGACCCGGTCAAGCAGCACCTCGAACACGTCGACCTCGTCATCATCACCAAGCAGGAGGCCGCGATTCGAAGCTCGTACGCCGATGCGGTCGCGAAGGCCGAGATCGCCGCCGCGGAGGCCGGTTACGACGCCGCATCCGTGATCATGGCTCTCGAGGAAGCCGTGGCTCGGGGCGAGGATCCGTTGGAAGCCGTCGATCACGCCGTTGCCGATGTCAAGGCCAAGGCCGCAGAGATGGCCGCGGCCGCCGCCGCACGCGAAGCCGCACGCGAAGCGGCCGAGGCCGCCGAGGCCGCCGAGGTTGCAGCCGACGGCGACGCAGGCGAGGCCGCGCCTGCCGCGAGCAACGACGAGGCATCCGCGGAGTAGTGCGCTTGCCCCGTACGCACTCGACACCCTGCGGGCTGCCACGCTCATGTCCGATCCCTGGCTGATCGTGGGTCTGGGAAATCCCGGACCCGAGTACGCCGCGACCCGACACAACATCGGAGCGATGGCCGTCGACGTCATCGCCGGCAGCACGAGCGCGACGCTGTCCCGACACAAGAAGGTGCACGCCCGCATCGCCGAAACCCATCTCGGTTTCCCTGGCGATCGGGTGTCGGTCATCGCCTGCGCTCCGCTGTCCTACATGAACGAAAGCGGCGGACCCGTCAAGGCCGCCATGAACTTCTATCGAATCCCTCCCGAGCGACTCGTCGTCGTGCACGACGAACTCGACATCGACTTCGCCACCCTTCGGATCAAGAAGGGTGGAGGCGACGGTGGGCACAACGGCCTGAAGAGCATCCGCTCCGCGATCGGAACCGGGGACTATTTCCGGATCCGACTCGGCATCGGACGCCCGGTCGGTCGGCAAGCCCCCGCGGACTACGTCCTGCAGGCGTTCTCGAGTGCGCAACGCGCGGACCTTGCGGCCTTCTTGTCCCGCTGCGCTGAGGCCGCCGAGACCTTGATCCGACAAGGCCTCGACGTGGCGCAGAATGCATACAACGAACGGTCGTCCAGCGGTGACGATGCCAGCACAGGAGGAAAGGGATGAACGATCCACGTTCCGACGCCGCCATCTCCCGCGACGTCGCCCAGGATGCCGGTCAACTCCTGCTGCAGATACGACAGGACTTCATCGCCGAACACGGTCCCATCGGGGATAAAGAGACGGCGAACATGCTGCGCGATAAAGCCGATGCGGCGTCGAACGATCTGATCCTGGACTTCTTTTCCTCGGCTCGACCACAAGACGCGGTACTGAGTGAAGAAGCGAAAGATGACCCATCGCGCCTGGACTCCGAACGGGTGTGGATCGTCGACCCCCTCGACGGAACGTGGGAGTACGGACAAGACCGCGCGGATTTCGCTGTCCACGTGGCGTTGTGGGCGGCGGGAGAACTGCACGCGTGCACCGTCGACCTCCCGGCCCAAGGCATTACGCGCAGCGTGCTCGACGACACCGTCGAGACGTTGGTGGATCCGACCCGCCCGATACGGGTGGTGGCCTCGCGGAGCAGGCCGCCGGCCACCCTCCAGGCCACCTGCGATGCGCTCGGGCGTCTTCTGTCGGACGCGGCAATCACCGACCGCGGCGTGGAGGTTGTCGACGTCGGGTCGGTCGGTGCGAAAGTCAACGAGATCCTGAGTCAACGCGCGGACGTTTACCTCCACGACACCGGGTTCTACGAGTGGGACGTTGCCGCGCCGTACGGGGTCGCGGCGCACTACGGCTTGCGCTGCTCGAACACCAATGGTGAGCCCATCACCTTCAACCACATGCCGCCGTACGTGAACAATCTCGTGGTCGCGCACCCGGTCCTCTACCCGCACGTGATGCGCGCCCTGGCCGAGACAGCCGAACGGTGAGCCTCCGCGGACTAGTAGACGATCTCGATCGACATCCACCGTTTGTGCGGGTCGATGAACTCGCATCCGACGCAACGGCTCAGGACGTTGACGTGCACGCCGACCTCGGCATGCACGCGATCACGGTCAGCCGCATCAAGCGATCGACGACGAACCCGATCCTGGTGCTCACCGCTACCGGATCGGGTGCTGATGACATGGCCGCGGCCATCGGAGACTTCGCGCCCGACGTAAGCGTTGCGACATTCCCGTCGTGGGAGACCCTCCCGCACGAACGATTGTCCCCGTCCTTCGACACGGTCGGGCGGCGAACCCACCTGCTGCGCCGAATCGCCCACGCGGATCCGCAGGATCCGTTGCTGCTGCCCGTCGACGTAGTCGTGGCGTCCGTTCGGGCCGTCGTTCAGCCGATCTCGTCCTCGGTGATCGAGGCCGCTCCGGTTCGCGTGCGAGCCGGTGACCGCGTCGATCTGACGGCGTGCGTCGAAGCCCTTGTCGGACTCGGGTATGAGCGTGTCGATCTCGTCGAGCGACGTGGACAGGTCGCGGTGCGTGGAGGCATCGTGGACGTCTTTCCGCCGAGTGAGGAGCACGCCGTCCGCATCGAGTTCTGGGGGGACGACGTTGAAGAAATTCGGCACTTCTCGGTCACCGATCAACGATCCCTCGATCTACTCGAGCACGGACTGCTGGCCCCCGCGGTTCGAGAACTATTGCTCACCGACGGCGTGAGGGCAAAAGCCCGAGAGTTAGCGATCGGTGCTCCGGGGATAGCGGAGATGTGTCAGAAGATCGCCGCAGGAATCCCGGTCGAAGGCATGGAGTCTTTGACCGCACTTCTCGATGCGTCCATGGTCACCCTCGTTGATCTTCTTCCCCGCGGAACTCAGATTGTCGTGAGCGAGCCGGAGCGCGTCGCGGCCCGGGCGTCGGACGTGATGCGGACCGCGCTGGAGTTCCTCGAAGCGGGATGGCACAGCGCAGCCGTTGGCGCGGATGTACCGATCGACATCGAACCCGCCGCCTACCGGACCTTGGATCAGGTGCACGACAACGCCGGGGCACGTGGATGTCGATGGTGGACCCTCAACCCCCTGCCCTCGATAGATCCGGATGTGGACCTCGGCGCCCGCGCTCCTCGGGAGTATCGGGGCGACTCCGACGAAGCATTCGCCGACATCCGCGGGTGGCTCGGGCAAGGACGCAACGTCATCGTGACGGCTGGAGGGAAAGGTCCCCTCGAGCGGCTCGGTGAGGAGATGGCCAGCAGCGACATCCCGTCCCGGATCGAAGACGAGGTGACGAGTGCGCCGGATGGGGTCGTTCACTTGGTCCGCAGCCACTGTCGCCAGGGTTTCGTTCTGCCGACTCTCGCGCTGATCACCGAGGGAGATCTGCTCGGGCAGCGCACGAGCGCCACCGATGGGCAGCGTCTCCCGAGTCGTCGTCGCAAGACCATCGACCCATTGACCTTGGCAACCGGGGATTTCGTCGTGCACGAGCATCACGGTGTCGGTCGATACATCGAAATGGTGCGACGAACGGTGCAGGGAGCCGAACGGGAGTACTTGATCATCGAGTACGCACCCAGTAAGCGCGGTCAACCGGCGGATCGACTGTTTCTCCCGATGGACCAACTCGACATGATCACCCGGTACGTGGGGGGTGAATCGCCCAGCGTGCATCGCCTCGGGGGGAGTGATTGGGCGAAGACGAAGGGCAGAGCGCGCAAAGCGGTCAGAGAAATCGCCGGTGAGCTGGTGCGCTTGTATGCGGCCCGGCAGGCGAGCACCGGCCACGCCTTCGCACCGGACACTCCCTGGCAGCGAGAGCTCGAAGATGCGTTCGCGTATGTCGAGACGCCAGATCAGTTGGCCTGTATTGATGAGGTCAAAGTCGATATGCAGCGCGTCACGCCGATGGATCGACTGGTCTGTGGTGATGTCGGGTACGGAAAGACGGAAATTGCAGTGCGGGCCGCATTCAAGGCCGTTCAAGATGGCAAGCAGGTCGCGATCCTCGTGCCGACGACCCTCCTGGTCCAACAGCACCTCGCGACATTCAGCGAGAGGTACGCCAGTTTCCCGGTGCGGATCGCGGCGCTGTCTCGTTTCACGGCAGACAAAGAACGGACCACGGTGCTGTCGGGCATGTCCGACGGATCGATTGACATCGTCATCGGGACGCATCGATTGCTGACTCCGGAGGTTCGCTTCAAGGATCTCGGGCTCGTCATCGTCGATGAGGAACAAAGGTTCGGAGTCGAGCACAAAGAGCACCTCAAGGCCCTGCGCGCGAACGTCGATGTGCTGTCCATGTCGGCGACGCCGATTCCGCGAACGCTCGAGATGGCGGTCACCGGGATCCGAGAAATGTCGGTGATTCAAACACCGCCGGAAGAGCGGCATCCGGTCCTGACATACGTGGGCCCGTACGACGATAAGCAGATCGCAGCGGCGATCCGTCGGGAGTTGCTGCGCGATGGTCAGGTCTTTTTCGTTCACAATCGGGTCGAGTCCATCGAGCGAGCAGCGCGACGGGTTCAGGATCTTGTGCCGGAAGCCCGTGTCGCCATCGCGCACGGTCAGATGGCCGAGGGGCGACTCGAGCAGGTCATCGTCGATTTTTGGGACAAGAACATCGACGTGCTCGTGTGCACGACGATCGTCGAGTCCGGGATCGACATCGCGAATGCCAACACGTTGATCGTCGACCGGGCGGACACCTTCGGCCTGTCTCAACTGCACCAACTTCGTGGTCGCGTCGGGCGCAGCCGGGAGAGGGCGTACGCGTATCTGCTGTACGACCCCAATAAGCCACTGACCGAAACGGCGCACGAACGGCTGGCGACGATCGCGCAGCGAACAGATCTGGGATCCGGCATGCAGATCGCCCTGAAGGATCTGGAGATCCGAGGTGCAGGCAACCTGCTGGGGGGTGAGCAAAGCGGCCACATCGCCGACGTCGGCTTCGACTTGTACGTCCGCCTTGTCGGTGAGGCTCTTGCGGAGCACAAAGCCGGCGCGGGCGCGGGAGACGCGGAAACACCCGACGTCAAAGTCGAGCTGCCGATAACCGCGCATTTGCCTGAGCAGTACGTGCCGGCGGAACGGCTTCGCCTCGAGGCGTACAAGCGACTGGCAGACGCCCGCAGCGACGAGCAGGTGGACGACGTTGCTGCTGAACTTGTCGATAGGTATGGACCGCTCCCACCGGAAGCCGAAACCCTGGTGAGCGTTGCGCGCTTTCGCGTGCACTGTCAAACAGCGGGTCTTCGCGAAGTCATCGCCCAAGGCAGTGGCGTACGGCTGCACCCCGTGGAACTACCCGAGTCAGCCCAAATGCGCATCAGCCGCTTATACCCGCGCACGACCATCAAGCCAGCCGTCCGTACGATCATCGTGCCGCGTCCGACCGCGAGTTCCGCGATCGGAGCGGCCGCGTTGAAGGACCAGGACTTGCTGGCGTGGGCCGACGAACTTGTGGGAGTGGTTCGAGGTGCCCCGGCACAGCAGAAGACGAAGGATGGAGCGGTCGAGGGTGAATAGCCGGAGAGCGGGCGTGGTTGCAGCGGTCGCCGCAAGCGTCCTCGTGTTGAGTGGTTGCGCGTCCGCCACCCCGGGAGCTGCAGCGGTGGTGGGGAACGAGCGAATCTCCGAACGTAACCTGACCGAGCAGGTGGAGCAGGTGCTGCGCGCGCAGGGGCGACCGGTCGACTCGGCCTCCGAAGCCCTGGTGGTGACCACCCTCGATCGGATGATCACGACTCAACTCGTCGAGCAGCTGGCAGCCGAGAACGATGTTGTCGTCACGCAGGGGGAATTGGACGCGACCATCGCGAACTACGTCGAGGCCTCCGGGGGGCGCGAAGCGTTCCAGAACACTCTGCTGGCCCAGGACCTCGCACCCGACGACATCG
>Ga0255757_10004076_pt1 | contig 13290 bp, 10 predicted proteins | sample 071ome_27_FD_179957 | JGI IMG/M metagenome (GOLD analysis project Ga0255757, IMG submission 179957) | Coastal salt marsh microbial communities from the Groves Creek Marsh, Skidaway Island, Georgia - 071409AT metaG (version 2) | ecosystem: Environmental > Aquatic > Marine > Intertidal zone >...
CAACGACTCCCGCGCATGTCATACCGCCCGTTCAATATTCTTGGTTCATGAACCGTCAAAACGAACGACACAGCGCACACCCGGGTCCGGCGGACGTCTTCGCTCGCCCCGCGGCCAAAAGCGCGCGCTCGACGGACTGTTTGTCCGTACTAGTGTAAAAGTAACAACCCGGTCGGGCTATGTGTATTTGTCCGTAGTGTAAAAGTAACAACTGTACCCGAAGTGCCGACGTCGACCAACGACCGCCCGCCCGCGCGCGCGCGCGTCAGTCGTCGACCGGCGGCCGCGCGCGCTCGTCGGTCCGTCTGTCCCGCGCGCGGGTTTTTTTTTGACTCCCCTCGCGGTTCTCCGCGTCGTTTCCCGCGTCGCGTTCCGCTCGTCGTCGGCGGCGTCTCGAGGGAGGGACTCTTTTCGCGCGAACAGACGGAGGGTGCGACTCGCGCGTTCGATCGGTCGGTCGGGTCGGTCGGTCGCGTCGGCGTCGACGGGGGCGGCGAAAAAAAAAGCGCGAGAATTACGCGGGTCGAGCGATCGGTCGCGTCGGCGGGAAACCGTCGGTGGTTCGGCTTGCTTCCCGCGGTCGGGGCGGATGTCGACGCGGTGGAGGATGAGAGGCGCCGGGCGGCGTCGAACGACGGGCGCGTCGAACGCGTGGGTGTCGTCGCTCGTGGCGGCGTGCGCCGTCGTCGGGGCGTTGGCGTCGAGCGGTAGCGATTGGACGTCGTTTGATGATACCGCGGCGGCGACGGAGATTGTTCCGGGGGCGCCCGCGGTGTCGCTCGCGCTCGCGCGGCGCGGGGAGGCGTACTTTTACTTTGACGTGACGTCGCAGTACGATCCGGATTTCGTGGTGGAGTTGGAGAGAACGAGCGGGATTCCGACGCCGGTTTTGAAAATTAATGCAACGGCGAACGGTGATCGCGTGATGGGTCACGAGGTTGAGGATGGGAATCGTCTGTGGATGAGTTTTGATAGGGAAGAGATGGGTCACATGGCGGATTATCAATCGCTCAAGGTTGTCGGCGCCACAGCCGGGAGGTATCGATTTAGAGTGTACAACGCGCCGGAGCTGTCGAAACAGACTGGATCAGAGACGTACTCCGTAGACGCGGCGTACACGCTCAGAGTGAGATCGACAGATGACGGAACGAGCCCGGCTCCCCTTTGCCCGTGGGACTGCGGGAATAGAGGCGTCTGCCTGCGCACGGGCTTGACGACGGGGGACAACGCGAAATGCGAATGTTCCGATGCCGTCCTGTCTGACGGCGTTTCCGTGGCTTACGGTCCGAGTTGTCGCGATAGATTCGTGTCTTTTGGTGACATTGCGCGATCACAGCTCTTGGAAGTTCCCGCGGGCTCGTTGCTCGTGACGAGAGCAAGCCTGATCGAAGACCTTGATCGCGCTGACAGCCGTGGAGTCGAAATTACCATCGAATGGCAGAGTGAGAGCGGGGGAGAACTCTTTTTATTGGTTAATTTTGGCAGCGCGCCGACTCTGGACGATTCAGACTACGCGTACACTGGATTACTCGAGGGTGGTTACAGCTCTGTCAGATTTTCACCCGATCAGATCGAATCGCGAGGCGGCGGAGACGTGTACGTCGGAGTGTTCAACAAGAGATTCTCTAAGGACGGCACGGCGAAGATTAGGATCAGCATTGACACGGCGAGCTCGCGCTGGGACTCAAAGTCTCCGACGGTTTTATCGATGGCGATTGTTCTCTTTGTAAGCTTGACCATTTGCGTAGTCGTCACTTTTGTCAAGAGATACTTTTGGCGACGATACGTGAGACAGTTGAGAATGCAAAGGGTCTTCGCTCAGGTCGATGAACAGCATGGTCGTCGGGGATCGCAAGTCGGGACACCGCCGAGTGTCATAACCTCTCTTCAAGTGATCAAGTTCGACGCCGAACAGGCGGAGGAATTGAAGCGACAGGGCGAAGAGCCGACGTGCACAATCTGCTTGGAGGACTACAACGACGGCGACGCATTACGACGAATGCCACACTGTCGTCACTTGTTCCATCAAGAGTGCGCAGACCTTTGGTTGAGGTCGTCGCAAACTTGTCCAAATTGTCGAGCGTCGGTTCTCCCGTGGAACGAAGGTGTCGCGGCTGCAAACGCCGCACAAAGTCAACGCGTGGACGAGGCGCCGTCTACGTCGTCAGACGGATCGCCGACGCGTCCATCGCACATCGAGCTGTCAACCATGGGCCCAACGGATGGTAGACAAGTCATCGTCGTGCAGCTTCCGTACACCGAAGCGAGTCAACACGATGCGGGACCATCGAACCCATCCCACGCAAGCGTTTGAGTGGGGCAATAACGTGACGTGAGTATTTGTTTTTCATTGAATTTTTGGTTTTGTAATAAACTGTAATTTGTATTTTTGAGCTTGGATATTCTATACAACCATCAAAGCGACGTCAAGCTACGAAATGCCGTTTTCAATCGGTGAAAGACGCCGCGTCTCTTTGCGCGCTTCTTCTTTTGATTATCCTTTGGCGCGACCCACTCGTGTTCGGAGACGTCTTGGAGCGTAATGCGAGTCGCTGGGTCGGGATCGAGCATCATCTGAATGAGATTGCGCGCCGCATATGACACGTGCACCGTGAATGGTATCATGTTCCCTTTGGAGACGTTTTGAAGCGTTGTTTTCACGTTGTTCGGTCTCTGTGGATCTTGAAACGGGTATCTTCCCGTGAGCATAATGTAGAGCATCACTCCGCTGGCCCAGACGTCCACGGCTTTCGCGTCGTATCTCGTTTCGACGGCGTTTCCGTCGTCATCGCTCTTCGCCAATAGCTCCGGCGCCATATAATCGGGCGTCCCGATCGCGCGCGTCTTCGCGCTCTCCACACCCTTGGCCAAACCAAAATCAATCAATTTTAAGTTTCCATCCGCGCACACGATGACGTTTTCCGGCTTTACGTCTCGATGACAAAACCCGTTATCGTGAATCATCCTCAACGCCTCCACGAGCTGCGAAAACAACTCGCGCGCCCGCTCCTCCTCCAACTTCCCACCCGAACCGTTAATCAGATCCAACACGTCCACTCCCTTTGCCAACTCCCAAATCAGCACCAACGCCTCGCCGTGACTCAAAACGTTTAATAATCGCACCACCCGCGTCCCGGCGCTCTTTTTCCCAATCTTCGTCGCGTACTTGATTTCCCGTTTCACCGCTTCGAGCGGAATCCGAACCCTTCGTCCATCGCGCGCGCCGCCTTCCGCGCCGACGCCCTCGACCATCATGACTTTGAGCGCCACCTCCGTCTCGAGCGCCCTGTCGTATCCTCGATACACCACAGCCGTGCCTCCTCGATTGATTTCCTCCTTGACGACGTACCGCCCGTTTCCAATCTCGTCCCCGGGTTCCACCGCCGTCATTCGTCGCCGCGTCGTCGTCGTCGTCGTCGTCGAAGAGTTCATTCGCTCGTCCGGTCGCTCGTTCGCGCGTCGACGAGTCCCTCGACCGATCGAAACGTCGCGTCGCTTCGTATTTTCCGAGACGAGTCGTCTCGGATACGTCCGATGTTATGTGCTAAGTACTTATGTGTAAACAGTACGATAAGTTTAGATACATAGGTCTAGGATTTCCAGAGTATCGGTTTTGTACCGGTTTGCCCGAATCGCCCGCGAGAATCGGCGATTCTCTCGCGCGCGAGAGAGAGAGACGCGCGTCATCGCGAGACGGTGCGCGCGCGCGCGTTCTTTTGAGTCTTTCCGTCGTCGTTCGAGCGGCTTCGTAAACGCGCGCGCGTGAGTGAGTGAGTGTGAGTTGAAGAATGCGCGACGCGGTGTACGGCGCGGATGATGAATCCTTCGGGGACGCCGAGACGACGGTGGGCGCACCGGATGCGACGGCGGTGATCGTGGACGGTATGCCGACGACGTTGCCGAGTGAGCGTAAACCCGCGGAGTCAACGACGTCGACGAGGACGCGCGCGGCGACGACGAGCGGAGAGTCGCCCGTGGCGGGGCCGAGGTTGGTGAGCGCGACGACGTTCGCGACGCCGCCCGCGGAAGGAATACCGGTGAGTGGACGGCCTGGACAAGGAGCGACGTTTGTGACGACACCAACGGGTGTGTTTGCGTTCTCTGGGGCGCTTTGGGACGATCAATCGGTGCGAGAGACGATGGAGCGTGAGTTTGCGAGAGAATTGGGCGACGAGGAGGGTGCCTTTGCGTTGGATTTGGAACAGTTTGTCATGGCGCGGCAGTTGAGCAAGATTGTGCGGTTGTTTGCGCTCATAGACGTCGTCATGTGCGTGCTCTACGCGCTCTCAGGTGCAGATTACATTGCCATTCTATTGTTTGGGCCGCTGGGCGGTTTCATCGGCGCGCGAATGTACAATCCAAGTCTCACGTGCTGGTACTTGTTGTTCTGCTGCTTGGGAATCGCTTGGAGAGTGAGCGATTTCATCTTGGTGAAGGAAGTGACGCCGAGGATATTAGCACTCGTCACACTCGTGCTCTCCGTTTATATTACTAGGTTGGTCGCTCGGTTTTGGGGTCTTATTCGCCTCATGTCTCGAGAAGTGCAGACGCTGCTAAGACAGTTAGATTACGCCCATCCGGCCCCAGTAATCTGATGACTAGTGCTGCTGTATGCTATTCGCTCTTCTTTCAGGCTTGTACATCGCCAGACATAGTTAGACAGACTGTGAATTTCAATGTGCATTAAACTCGACTCGGCTTGGGCGCTAATAAACGAACATCTGTCAACTTCCTCGACGATGATGCTGATGTTTTTTTGATTTACGCATCACCTTCCACAACGCCTTAACCTCATCCCGTGCGTTTTTCCTACCTTCGCCCCCGCAAAATTTCCGAGCGTCCCTACCTTTTGGAACCGTGCACCTACATTTTTTGCTCTTGACTGACTTTTTCACTCGTTTCAACACGAACCAGTTACGCGGACCCGACGTCTCTGACTGACCGACATCAAGCTTCACCGGCGACGCCTGGTCCAACAGCTGGGCGTACATCTTAGTATTTTCAATCCATCCGTGGGCGCAAAAGGTATCCATCCACCACCTTCGTGACTTGAACCCATCCGTTTCTCCGCTCAAAACCGCGGTCCCGTCTAAAGTGGTGCGCGCCGCAAACACCATTGTCGCCCCTAATTTCGCCACACGAGTCGCCTCGTTCAACACTGGATCGACATTTCTAGGTATAACCGGAAGCCCAATCTTCCCGAACGGTTCGATCGCAATCAGATAATCGAAGTGATTACTCCGATACGGAAGCTTTGTCAAATGCGCGACTTGCGCCGCTCCGCTCGCGAGCAACGTTCCCGCTTGATTACGCACATTTGCGATTCGCGGATCCACACCGACGACATCGCACGCCCCTTCTTCTCTGAGAAACGTCAGCAATTTTCCATTTCCGCTCGCCAGCTCTAATCCCTTTGGTTTTCGTCCGAGAGCCCCGCCTTTACGAAACTTGTCGCTCTTGAAAAAATCGCCAAACGCGTCGCAATATGCGCATAAACTCTCTACCTCCTCGGACGAAATCTCAGCCACCTCTTGCGCCGCGCCGAAATCCCATCCATCAAACCATCCTGAGAGCCACGACGCCGCGGGCGGCGACGGTGGCGCGAACCGTCGTATCCCTTCGTCATCTATGAAGGATGGGCCACGACTGTCGCCAGAGTATTCAAACGAAATCACCGCGACGAACGCGCCGAACGCGAGGAGAATCAGCGCGGAGGGTCTGCACGCCCTCGACCGGGTTCGTCGAATCGTCACCGCCATGTCCGGCGCGGTACGATCGAGGTCGGGTCCAGCGTCTGGTTATGTCGTTCGTCGAGCGATCCGTCCAACTGAAAACGCCACAGTTGCGCTCGCGAAATGAAAGCCTCGCGACCGAACTCTTGGGACTTTAGAACTGCGGTGTTCGCGGCTTTGTGCGCAACCTCGCTCGCGTGCGGCGTCGCGACGACGTTTGCCGTCGTCGCGCCGGCGTTCATACGCCAACGCGCCGATGATGCGCTGCGCGTGTGCGTCGTTTCGTCCATGATGGCACTCTGTTATCGAATCTTGTACACGTTGACGCCAGCTTTAAAACGACGAGACGCTGCGGCGCTTCGAACGGAAGTGTCGAAATGCGTGGCATCGAATGGTTTTCAATACATTGTGTACGGGTCGATCGTTTTGGCCATGCCACGGGGCACGAGCAACGCCCCGGCGTTGGCGCCGTTTTGCATCTTGTCGGCGTATCAGCTCGCGACCACTGCATCAAAATTATACGGCGACGACGATGGTAAGGGGTACTGGAGCAAGCTCGGAATGGGAAGAGTCTTTCAGCAAATGCAAGCGAACATGGAGCTCGCGCTCGCCATCTGCGCGACGATTGAGATTTCACTTTTAACACCGATGCTGTTGGATTTATTTTCATCAAGAAGACGCTCGGTGACTCGCGTCCTCGCGTACATTTCGTGGTTGCGTTCGAGGTACCACTGCAAAGACAACACGATTTATAGAATCAAGTACACGAGGTTCGACACCGCGCACTATCACAGAGACGTGTGGTCGATGCTGGATGAGAAATTAGTATCCAAAGTTCCAGCGCTTCGTAGAATGTTCGCGCCCGTCTCAACGTGGTTTTGTAGCGCGCGTTAGCGGACGATTTAGCAACTATAGCGCGTGTATTGTCATAGCATTGTACGTACTACCTCTTCTAAGCTTGCTTAATAACGTGGCGGCACTTTGCATGCGCCAATCTCAGCCTTGGCTGCGTCAAATCCCGGGAACATTGGGAAGTTTGGCGAAATGCCCGTCTGATCGATATCGACGAGACCGGGCGTTACATACTTACCCACGGTGAGGACCATGCCGCTCAGGTCGCTCAATTCGTAGACACTCTGAATGAGACCCTTGCCGTAAGTCTTGCTGCCGACGACAGTGGCTCGACAGTTATCCTTCAAGGCGCCGGTGAGAATTTCACTCGCCGACGCACTTCTACCGTTGACAAAGACGACGAGAGGAACCTCAGTGTCCACGAGTGGGGCGCTTGTAGACGACGTGATCGCCTTAAGTTTCGTTGGAAGCTCAGAGTTTGATCCGTTTCTCACCGTCTTCGTCGCCGAGACGTCAGTGTCTCGCTTCACGCCACCAGCGACGACTCTGCCTTCGGTGTACGCGATGGTGGAATCGGGAGGCAAAAACAACCTCGCAATCTCAACACCAGCCTGCACTAAGCCACCAGGGTTATCTCGAAGGTCCAGGATGTACGAATCCGCGCCTTGCTTTCTCAAGTCTTTGATTGCCTGCGCAATGTCTCGTTCAGCGAGTGAGTTGAACTCACGAAGGCGAATGTACCCGACGTGGCCACCCTCTAATCGCATGCTCACAGGGCTCGAGGGCGCAGAATAACCGTCATCGCGTTCTAGAGAGAGCGTCATCGGTGCGTCTACATCTTTTCTCGAGATGGTCAAGTCGACCTTCTTTCCGTTCGCCTCCTGGATGAGGGACGAAACCTGGAAAGCACTCAAACCTTTCACGGATGCACCGTTTACGGCGACGATGACGTCGTCTTGCACGACACCAGCCTTCATCGCGCTCGAATCGAGCACGAGTCCGAGCACTTTAATCTTCTCAGGATCGTCGGAATCCTCCGAGATGTTCAGACCGACTCCCGTGATGTCGTACTTCAACATGGAAGTAAACTGGTCCGGCTCAATGAACCTCGTAAACCGATCCCCGAGCGTCCCGAGCATCTCTCGGATCATATCATACGCCTGCTCTCTAGTCTTTGGTGGGTTTGCATCGTGCTCCGCTCTGATGGCTTCCCACGCCGCGCGATCAAACCCGTCGGACTCTGACTTGCGCGCCGGTAGAAAGTTGTCAAAGACGAGCTCCCACGCCTCGTCCAAAATCATCTGATCCGTCGCCCCTTCCGCCTGGAGCGCCGCCTCGGCTTCCGCAGTCTCCGCGATGAGTTCCGTCCGCGCGCTCTCCTCTCTCGCACCTTCCGTCCGCCTCGCCTCGGCGATCAAAGGCGTTCCAAAGACGACTCCTGCAGCGCACGCCGCCGCGCACGCCGAAATCGCGCACGCCCGCGTCGCTCCCGCCATCCATCCACCGTTCCCGCCGATTCCCGCCGCCGATGATTCCCCACCGCACGAAGTCACCGACGCGCGCTCCGTCGACGCCCGCAGCGTCGTCCCACCGCGCGCGCGGTCACGTCTAAACCTCTGCCCGCCGCGCTCGGGTTCTCTCGACCCTCGCATCGCCGCCGCTGCCGCCGACACGCGCGCCGCCGCCGCCGTCGTCGTCGTCATCGTCGTCCGCGGTCCGCCATCGCGCCATCCCCCCGTCGTCGGTCGCATCGTCGTCATCTTCTCACCGACGCCGTGTGACGCTTGACCTGAACGTTCGCTCAACAAACGACTAACGGCATCCTCATTTTCTGCATTTTCTATTTTGATGAATATTGATGAATTGGTCCCGATTTGAATTGAGTCTAGGTTGTTGAAGTTTAGAAGCGTTGAGCTTTGTCTACGTAGGTGTTGAAAATTTTAAGTTAACTCTCACTACGGTACCGGTAGTAGTGTTTTTTGTTTGTCGCTCGTCACTTGCGATTATTTCGCCATTGGAAAAACCCGCAATCGCACTCTGGATTCGTCTTCGGGCCCGCAGGTCGCGGGCAACAGAAGAATACTCTACCAAAGTTTGCGTTGTCTTTTTGCTTTACAGTGCGAACCTTGCACGTTTCGCCGTGACGACATTTTGGGAGAGCCAATTTAGCAAACGTGTTTGTCCACGCGGCGCTCGCCTCTTGTTGTGTCATCTTCGGTGTCCGGGATTCTTCCGAGGGAGCCACGACGACGGGTGATGGATTGTCATCACCAGTGTGATCGCCTTGTGACGCCAACTTTTTCGATTTCACTGCGAAAAAGTTCTTCATCGTGACTTCAGGGGCTTTTTTCCGCTTTGGTTTGCAGACGTACGTCGCCATTTTCACTTTTTCTTGTTCAGGTTCACCAACCGCATGACTTGCAGGTGTTTCTACTGAAGAATTCTGTACGACGCTAAACATTTCACTCACTTTCACTTGACGGCCACGGAATATTGAAGAACACGCGAGCGGTGGCGCAACTTGATCTGGTCGTTTTTCTTTCCAAACGTCTCGATCGAGAGATAGAAAAATCGGCGCATGATCCGAACCTTCGTGTTTCTGGGCCACGCCAACTCGTCGCACACTTTTTAGCGTCTGCGATTCATCACATAGAAAGTAATCGATCCGAGAGCCGAAATTGCTCAGTTGTGCACCGCTCGCGACGTTCCAGCACGTGTACGCGTCCGTGACATCGGCATGCGCTCTTCGGAAAATGTCGGCGAGGCCGCCCTCCTGAGACAGTTGACGATTCAACCAGTCTCGCGATGGGTTCTTCGGTTCTTGACCGGCCTCGTCTTCTCGAGCGCGATCTGTACGCCAACACGGCGCGATGTTCCAGTCTCCACATATCACCACTCTACGGTTGCAGGATAAAAGACTAGAGATGCGCCATTCTAGCGCGGTGAGGAAATTGGCTTTATACTCGGCGCGCTCAGCAACTTTTTCGTCAAGTGCCGGGTCACCGAAAACTGCCGGCACGTAAACGGTGCAAAGCACAAATGTTTCAAAGTCTACCCACACGCACCGCCCCTCGCCATCCAGTGCCTTCTGTTTATCTGGTTCGTCCGAGAAAGCCGCCGCTGAGTTTGCGAATATGCTGCTACTCCCAATGCTCCCGCACACACCCTCCTCGATGGCGACGGGACACAGTTCTTTGCATCGCCAGTACACGGCGACTCCCGAATACCCCTCTTTTCCTCTCAAGCTACACACGCTATGCGTTGAATCCCACTCGCAATCATTATCTCGTCCGACGTCGCTCACGTCCAACCGACTCGTCAACTTTGTCTCTTGAAAACACACGACGTCGCACCTCCGAGGCAGACCAGAAAGCACGCCGCCGATGGAACCGTACCCGCGACGACGTCGAACGCCGTGTTGATCCGTAGTCCTCGACGACGGGTCGTCGCGACGACACAAACTTCGTAATCCGAAGAGCCCCACGTTCCAACTCGCGATGGTCCTTTCGTCGACGCCGGCGTCGCGCCCGCTGCACGACGCGTCATTCGCGACGACGAAGGGATCGTGATCGGGGATAGCAATCTCACCGTTCGCCGCGTATGGCTCGCGCATCGCTCGCGCGACGACGCGCGGCGACGAGACGAGTTCTGAGGAGATGGGTGCCTCGTTTCCAAGTCTTCGCGTGTGGTGCGCATTAAAAGTTTTCAACCTCAAGTTTACCAAGTTGGATGCGCTAGGAGCGGTGAGTGAAAGTCTAGAATGGCAAATGTATCAATTACAAGATCAGTTTAACCCACGGCATATCGCACGCTTCGTTCTCGCAGTTTTCAACCAGGGCAAAGGTGATGTCCGCCACGGGCACTGAAAGCGAAATTTGTTGAATGTTTCTGGCGGTGGAAGAATCCGTCAAGATCAAGTGTGATGAACGCAGTTTGGACGCAATGCGAACTCCACTTCCGATTGGAGGTTCTGCGACGTTGACTTTAGGGTCTTTGCACATCACCTGGAGCATCTGCATGACGCTGCCCATGTCTACAGTCGTCGTTCCGGCCCGCTGAAGCGATTTTACCAACGCCACGAGGAACATGCGTTCATAGAAACTCGCCGCGTGAATCAACTTCATGTGTGGTCCGTCGAACATTTCACTCTGCGCCTGACGAACATCGTCCATGGTCACCTTTTCTGTGCGCGCCTTGGCGCGAGCAGTCGCGCCAAGCGGAGACGTTTGCACCGGCTGAGCGCCCACGTTGGTCACCTTCTCAACGTTTATTCTAGCTTCAGCAACTTCTGCTGCGCGTCTGGCGAGCTCGAGAGCTCTTCTTGCATCACCATTGACAGAGGCAACCTTTCTGCATATCAAATCCAGCGTCGATGGGGCATATGCTTCGCTGCAACCTTCAACACTTTCGAGGCGCGACGTGACAATCTTCTTCAATTGTTCCCACGAATACGGTGCGAACGAGACGCGGTTGCTTCCTAGACGTGACGCAATTCTCGGAAGCATGCGCTCTGGCACGTCGAGAGTGTTGGCGATACCGATAACCACTAAGCGACTCTTCTTGTGCGTCGGCCAATCAAAAATATTGTAGAGCACGTCTTGACGGTGCGTCACCAACAGATCGAGTTCATCGACAATCAACACCGTCACGCGACCGTCGCTCCCTTTGCCGTCTTTGAATCTCTTCTCCAACACTATGCTTGCTTTATCTGGACTGAATTTTTGGCCCATGAGCTCCTCCGCAATCGTGCTGTACGCGTGCTTGGGCGTTTGAAGTCTGAGCGCGTTGAGTTCCACGTGGTTGAACTTGGGAATCATACCACCGCGTGCTTGCGAACGGAGAACGCGAATGATCTCCCGGACGGTGGCTGTTTTACCCGTACCCGGCACACCTGAGATATAAAGGCACTTACCGGTGCTATTTGATCCAGCCATGATGGCTTCATGCACAAAATCGTACACCTGCTTTCTCTCGTTCTCTCTGCATGGCAAGGTTGCCGGCGTCGACGCGAGGGAAAGAACCGCTCGCACGCCACCTAAGACTGTTGCCGGGTGCCTTCTTCCTCCTCTAGACATGGCGCTTCCGCCGAAACCGGCAATCTCGAGTTGTATGGCGGCATTCTCGGCTCGCCTTCTAGCCGTGAGCGCCGCGAGACGACCCTTCGTCGACGACGCCTTTTTCTTCTTCGAGTTCCACTCGTTATCCTCCTCTTCATTCCAATCGAGTTCGTTGTCGAACCGTTCGTCGTCGCTGAATTCGTCTTCTTCACCCCACTCTCCACGACGTTTGAACCGTTGGAACGCAGCGTCGTAGGTGTACTCGCACACGTACGCATCGTGAGATCCCTCCTCTTGGTCCCTAAACTCCTGCGGGCTGTACACCTTGGCGACCCGAAACAAGCAATCGACGGGGTTGACGTCGACTGTGTGCGTGAGAAATACCTCGCGTCTATGCTGCATGTGCGGCTGTCGACCCATGTGGGTCTCCTCTGGCAATGCGTACCATCTACCAGCGAATTGATACACGCCGTTTTCTTCCCAAATGTGTTCAATTCTAGTCAAATGAAGCCGTCCAGCCATAAACTCCGTGCACGCAGTGCGCGCGGTGCTCTCAATCGGTGGCACCGCGCTCGCTGCTTCTCCTCCACGCGTACAGAGCGGACAATGCCAATCGCTCTCGGGAACTCTTGTCATGGGCGGTTTCAGGCAACTCATGTGCCAGCCGCGAAGACACGTGTCGCACTCGAGCATGATTTTATCCGCATCTGGCGCTTCACCACACACCGCACATGGTACATCCTCATCTTCCTCAAAGTCGACCGTCTTCTCGCTCACGACGTACGCGCTGTCGCCGACGGCGAATATCTCACCCTCAAGATTGACCATTTTCCAATACTTGCGCTTTGGCGGCGCCTCGGCCGTCTTCTTTTTACCCTTCTTCTTCGGCGCCGCCTGGGACGTGGAGACGATCGGATCTGCAACCACTAACGCCTTGCTCGTCACCACCGGCGCGACGACAGCCGCCTTTGCGACGCTCTCCTTGGGTTTGCCGCTCGGTTTGCTCGGTTGCGCTGGTTGCGCCGCGTGTCCCCCCTTTTGTCTCGCCGCCAACACCGCCATCATCGCCAAGCTCTTTGGCTTCTTTCCATTTTTCCCCAGCTTCTTCTTCACCCCATCGTTCGCCTTGTTCACGGCCGTCGAAGCCGCCGCGACCGCCAAAGCCGCCGTCCCGCCTTTCGGTCTCTTCACCGGCCGCGTCCCATCCTCCGTCGCGAACGTCCGCATCCGCCTTCCTCGTCCGTCCCCATTCGTCCCATCACCCGCGTTTTCGTTCGTCCCTCCCTTTGTCGCTCTGTTCGTCGTCTGCCTCGTCGTTCGTCTCGTCGTTCGTCCCTCTCCGTTCGTCGTCATGTCGTCGTCTTCCAGATTTTACTATCCAGTCGAAAACAAAATCAACCAACAGCGTCAGACGACACGACAAGACACCCCGACCCGGCGACACGACGCGAAGCGATCGATCGATCGATACACCGCCCGTTTCGAATCCCGGTCACCGCTCGCGACACGACGACGACGTCTCACGCGGTCGCGTCTGACGCTCGAAATCAATCATCTTTTTCAAAAACAAAAGCCACGCGCAGTACATACATCCCGTGTCGATAAATACTTTTCATCGCGTAAAATATATCACAATATAAGGGTTTAGA
>Ga0255757_10004079_pt1 | contig 13282 bp, 14 predicted proteins | sample 071ome_27_FD_179957 | JGI IMG/M metagenome (GOLD analysis project Ga0255757, IMG submission 179957) | Coastal salt marsh microbial communities from the Groves Creek Marsh, Skidaway Island, Georgia - 071409AT metaG (version 2) | ecosystem: Environmental > Aquatic > Marine > Intertidal zone >...
AGGTCAATGCCCCAACAGACAGGTACTCGACTCCAGTTTGGGCATATTCTAAAATATTTTTTTGTGTAATGTTTCCAGAAGCTTCGCAAGGAAATTGCTTTGCAATTAGATCTAGTGCTTCATCTAGACGTATTTCGGGGGTTTCGTCTCTAAGGCAATGATAGACCTTTTCGAGTGTGTTACGTTTCATAAAAGCACATTCACTGCATGCGCAACTGTCATCTTCTACAGGTGCTGGAATAAAGGTTTTATCGGGGCAGGTTTTTTTCATTTCATGCAAAATCCCGACTTCGGTCGCCACAATAAAGGTGTTGACCTTTTGTTCTTGTACATAACGTAACAAATGCGATGTGCTGCCGATATAATGAGCGATGTCCAAAATAGGCGAATTGGATTCGGGGTGTGCAATAAAATGCGCATGGGGGTGGTCGTTAAAAAGGGCTACGATACGATCAAATGAAAATGCTTCGTGCACAATGCAAGACCCCTCCCAGAGGATAAGATCCCGCCCTGTTTTTTTGATCAAATAAGTGCCAAGATTTTGATCTGGAGCAAAAATGATGTGTTTATCCTTCGGAATACGATTAATGATGCGCTCGGCATTGCTAGAGGTACAGATGATGTCACTTAGCGCTTTGATTTCTGCAGAACAGTTGATATACGTAACCACTATTGCATCTGGATATTGGGCTTTAAATTTTTTGAAAGCCTCAGGAGGACAAGAGTCTGCCAAAGAGCAACCGGCTTTGAGGTCAGGTAAAAGCACCTTTTTTGTGGGGTTGACAATTTTGGCGGTTTCGGCCATAAAATGTACCCCAGCAAATACAATGATGTCGGCCCTGGTCTTTGCAGCTTGTTGTGCTAGATAAAGACTATCTCCCAAAAAATCAGCTGCTTCTTGTATTTCAGGACGCTGATAATAGTGCGCCAACAAGACTGCGTTTTTTTCTTTTTTAAGTTTTTGAATTGACGTGGTAACCGATGAGAAATCGGCGGTAGAAACAGACATTTTTTGGGGCTTTAGTCTGTAAAGATACGATAAGCCTTTAAAAAGCTACATTAAAAGCACTTCAAAATCTTCTAGCGAAATAGCGTTTTCAACCGTATAGGTCCCGATCGCGGTACGACGAAGTTGGGTGAGGTGTGCCCCGTTGTTGAGTGCTTTTCCAAAATCATTTGCGAGGGATCTGATGTAGGTGCCTTTGCTGCATTGCACACGAAAGTGTAGGGTCGGAAAATCGACACTTTCTAAGTCAAAAGAATACAAGGTGATTTCGCGTGCTTGTATTTTGACCTCCTCTCCCTTGCGGGCCAATTCATAGAGGCGGGTTCCTTGTTGTTTTAGGGCCGAAAAAATCGGGGGATATTGCTGTTGAACTCCCAAAAATTGTTTACGAACTTTTTCAATCTGTTCTGCTGTGATGGAATTGGTTTCAAATTGCTGATCGATGGGAGTTTCCAAATCATAAGACGATGTAGTGGCTCCAAGCAAAAAACAACCCGTATAGGTTTTGGGCATTCCTTGATACTCAGAAATTTTTTTGGTCATCTTACCCGTACACAAGATCAACAAACCTGTTGCCAATGGGTCTAATGTGCCTGCATGACCCACTTTGATGTTTTTGAGGTTAAATTTTTTTTTCAGCAACCAGCGCACTTTATTAACCACCTGAAATGAAGTCCAGTTGAGCGGTTTGTCAAAAAGCAAAACCTGCCCCTCTAGTACCGATTCTAGGGTCAGTTTCTTAGACAAATCCATAGGCCAATGCAATCAACCCGACTATAATACAATAGTAGCTGAAATAGATTAATTTACTTTTTTTGACCAAGGCAATCATCCATTGGCAGGCCAATACCCCCGTAATGAATGCAACGACAAAACCCAATCCCAATTGAGTAAAATCGATGGTTAGCGAAGTGGTTTTGAGGTCTAAAATACTTTTGGCCATACTCCCAAAAATCAATGGAATGACCATCAGAAAAGAAAAACGAGCTGCTTCTGAACGGTCAATTTTCAATAAAAGTGCCGTTCCGATGGTAGCGCCACTTCGGGAGAGACCCGGCAAGATGGCTATACATTGTGCAATTCCAACCCAAAAAGCATTTTTGGCAGTAAGTGGTTGCGTTGTTTGTCCTGAGCGATCTGCAAAATATAAAAGGCCCGCCGTGATCCATAAAAGAATACCAACCAGTGTCAAATTGCCTGTAAAAAGTGCTGCTATTTCTTCCTCAAAAAATAAACCTACGGCTGCTGCTGGAAGCATGGAAATCAAAATAAATACGGCAAATTTCCAACTTGCATTATAGGTTGGCTCAAAAAGCCCTTTTATAATAGCAAGGAGGTCTTTTCTAAAAACTACTAGCGTGCTTAGGGCTGTTGCCCCATGAAGGACTATGGTTAGCAGAAGACTTTCTTTGGGGATTGCAGCAGTGCCCATCAATACTTTTGCAATTTCTAAATGGCCGCTCGATGAGATCGGTAAGAATTCAGAAACCCCTTGAACAATCCCGAGGATGATGACTTCCCAGTTGCTCATTTATCCGATTTAGAATCCGCCAAAATAGCGTATATCGCAACTCCAAACCCAGCAAGAACAAGACTTGGCGCGAGACGGATGCGTTGAAAATTAAAAATTTCTGGACTGAACACCAAGGGATCATCACTGCCACCACCAGACATCAAGATAAAGCCTAGGGAGATAATGGCAATGGCAAGAAAAAGAAAGCGATAATTTTTTGTGTCAAATAAAAAGGATTTGCCTGTGGGTTTATTTTGCATTTGTAACATGATTAATATACGGCTTCGGTATTGAGATTCAGATAACGTTGCGTCGCCAAAAAGCTGCTCATAAAAGAGATTCCGACGCCCAATAAAATAATTGCACCAAAGACTAGGGCGGGTTCAATGGGACGATTTAGCAATTCGAGTTCTGGAAACCGCTGGTTAAGTTCCCACAATACGCCAATCAAGAAAAACAAGGCCAATACAGATCCCAAAAGTCCCAAACGAACATAACTTGCCAAAAAAGGACGGCGGATAAATCCTTTGGTGGCGCCTACCAATTGCATGGTTTTGATTACAAATCGTTTGGAATAGATCGATAGTCGAATCGAGCTGTGGATCAATAAGAGCGCAACAAATATAAAGATCAGACTTGCGCCGAGCAGCCAATAACTAATTTTTTGAATGTTTTCGCTGAGCAGCTCCAACAAGGGTTGGTCATAGTACACCGCATCGACAAAATCATATTTGGCATAATCGTTACTCAATTTTTCAATAAAAGAGGGAGAGACATAGCTGGCATTAAAATAGACATCTATCGATGCCAACAACGGGTTGTACCCCAAAAATTCCATAAAGTCTTCGCCTATTTCTAGCGCATGTTGTGCGGCAGCTTCTTCTTTTGTAACAAAATTAACTGCACGCGTTGCAGCCTCTAGTTGAAGGCTTTTTTGCAATTGTTTGATGTCAATATCCCGCGAATCATCCTTCAAAAAAATGGTTAGTGCGATTTGCTCCTTAAAATGATCGGCCACTCTTTTGGAGTTGATCAACAGCAGACCAAGTACTCCTACCAGAAATAAAACCAAAGTGATGCTCATCACCACCGAGGCGTAGGAGCTTAACAACCTTCTTTTTTGGAAATTTTCTTCTGTATTTTGAGCCAAGAGTGATGATTTTGTAACTGTAAAAATAAGAAACCCCAACAAATTGATTTGGAGTGATGGGAAACTTTTTTCCTTTGGAGCAATAAATGTATTTTTACACTCTTAAAAAATAAATGGAGTGAAGTACAATTTCCTGGAGATCGAAAAACGCTGGCAAGACTATTGGGCTGCCAACAATACCTACCAGGCTGCCACAAACAGCGACAAACCCAAATATTATGTGTTGGATATGTTTCCTTATCCTTCGGGAGCTGGATTGCACGTAGGTCATCCACTGGGATATATTGCCACGGACATTTATGCCCGTTTTAAACGGCACCAGGGATATAACGTATTACACCCACAGGGGTATGATTCTTTTGGCTTGCCCGCAGAACAATATGCTATTCAAACCGGGCAGCACCCCGCCATAACCACAGAAAACAATATCAAAAGATACCGCGAGCAATTGGATCGTATGGGTTTTTCTTTTGATTGGAGTCGTGAAGTGCGTACTTCTGACCCTAGTTTTTATAAATGGACGCAGTGGATTTTCTTATTGCTTTTTGATTCTTATTATTGTCAAAATGAAGATCGCGCACAACCCATTTCTAAACTGGTCAAAATATTTGAAAATGCAGGCAATCTTCACGTTCTTGCAATTTGTGATGCCGACACGCCAAAGTTTTCGGCAGACCAATGGTGTGCTATGAAAGCAGACCAACAAGCAAAAATTTTGTTGCACTATCGCTTGGCCTATCTCGCCGAAACGGAGGTAAATTGGTGCCCTGCTTTAGGAACGGTTTTGGCCAATGATGAAATCGTCAATGGCGTTTCTGAACGCGGTGGACATCCGGTTACTAAAAAGAAAATGAAACAATGGAGCATGCGTATCGGAGCCTATGCAGAACGCTTACTTCAAGGTTTAGAAAAAATCGATTGGCCCGAATCACTCAAGGAGATGCAGCGCAATTGGATCGGAAAATCGGTAGGGGCCTCTGTTCAGTTTGAGGTGGCCGATCATGATGAAACCATCACTGTTTTTACCACAAGACCGGACACCCTGTTTGGTGTGACATTTATGACGCTTGCGCCAGAGCTTGATTTGGTTTTAAAAATTGCTAGTACCGATCAAAAAGAAGCGGTTGAGGCCTATATTGCTGCAACTGCCCAGCGATCAGAGCGCGATCGTATGGCAGATGTCAAAACCATTAGTGGTGTTTTTACGGGTGCTTATGCCATACATCCGTTTACCCAACAAAAAATACCGATTTGGATTGGTGATTATGTTTTGGCCGGTTATGGAACTGGAGCTGTGATGGCCGTACCTTGTGGGGATCAAAGAGATTATGACTTTGCGAAGCATTTCAACATCCCTATTGTAAATATCTTTGACGGGGCCGATATTTCTGAAGCAGCCTTTTCAGATAAAAGCGGCGTAAAGCTCATGGATTCTGATTTTTTAGATGGCTTGGATTATAAGCAAGCCGTAAAAAAAGTCATCGAAGTTTTAGAAGCTCAAAATCGAGGTAGGGGCACGATCAACTACCGCTTGCGAGATGCTATTTTTAGTCGCCAACGTTATTGGGGGGAACCCATTCCTGTCTACTATAAGGACGGACTTCCTCAACCCTTGGCATTGGAAGACCTTCCTTTGATTTTACCCGAGGTAGAAAATTATTTGCCAACTTCGGAAGGGGCCCCACCTCTAGGCAATGCAACCGATTGGGCTTGGGATACCCAACAACATAAAGTGGTGTCAAATGATCAAATCGACCACCAAACCGTATTTCCTTTAGAACTCAATACCATGCCAGGTTGGGCGGGAAGCTCTTGGTATTTTAACCGCTATATGGACGCGCAAAATAGCGATGCGTTTGTAAGCAAATCAGCCTTATCGTATTGGAGCGAAGTTGACCTGTATCTCGGAGGTAGTGAGCATGCCACTGGGCATTTGCTCTACTCACGGTTTTGGCAAAAATTTCTGTATGATTACGAGTTGGTCCCTGTCGATGAATATGCCAAAAAACTCATCAATCAAGGGATGATTTTGGGAACCTCAGCAGTGGCATACCGCGAGCATGGGACCCAAAATTATATATCAAAAAATAAAATCGAAGGGCGTGCAGTCGAACCAATTCGTGTCGATGTAAGCCTGGTCGACGCCTCCGATCAATTGGATATTGAGGGACTCAAAAAATGGCAGCCCCAATTTGCATCCGCTACGTTTGAGCTCGAGGCAAATGCATTTATTGTTGAGCGGGAGGTAGAAAAAATGTCTAAATCCAAGTACAATGTGGTCAACCCCGACCAAATTTGCGAAACTTATGGAGCCGATACCTTACGGATGTATGAAATGTTTTTGGGTCCAATAGAACAAGCCAAACCTTGGAACACAGCTGGAATTTCTGGAGTACATTCTTTTTTAAAGAAATTTTGGCGCCTTTTTCATGCAGACAACAAATTGCTAGTTAACGATCAACCAGCAGCTGCAGAAGACCTCAAAATTGCACACCAAACCATCAAAAAGGTTACAGAGGATATTTCTGCTTTTTCATTCAACACCTGTGTCAGTTCTTTTATGATTTGTGTCAATCAGCTTACAAGCGCCAAATGCCACAGTCGTGAGGTATTGGAGCCTTTGGTTGTTTTGTTAGCACCATTTGCACCGCATATTGCCGAAGAATTATGGCAAGCATTGGGGCATAAAACTTCGGTTACTCAAGCGTCCTATCCCAAATATAATCCGGATTATTTGGTAGAATCTACCAAAGAATATCCGGTATCATTTAATGGGAAAATGCGGTTTAAGGCAGCCTTTCCATTGGCAATGAATCAAGAACAAATCACCGCGCTAATTCTCGAAAACGAACTGACCCAAAAATACCTTGAGGGCAAAGCTCCCAAAAAAGTAATCGTGGTTCCTGGTAAAATCATCAATATTGTTAGCTAATATGACCGCCTGGCAAATAGAAATTATCGGTTTGATTGCAGCCGCCTTGACCACACTTTCGTTTATCCCGCAAGCTCTAAAAATTTGGCGAAGTAAAAATGCTTCCTCTGTATCCTTGACAATGTATTTAGTCATGTTTATAGGGGTATTGCTTTGGTTGACCTATGGAATTTTACTCGATCGATTGGCGATTATTTTGGCCAATGGATTTACGGCATGTCTGCAATTGATGATTATAATTTTGAAGCTAAAACACCGTTAAAATCCCTATTGCGGTATTTGCGAATTTGTTAATTTTGAAATAAAAAAATATGTATTACCTACTTATCATTCTAATATCGATCGCCAGTATGGCGGTAAGCAGCCAGCTAAAAAGAAAATTCAAAAAGTACTCACAATCCAGACTCCAAAATGGGATGAATGGTAAAGAAATTGCAGAGCAGATGCTTGCCGATCATGGTATCCGTGGCGTTAAGGTGGTTTCAACTCCTGGGATGCTAACCGATCATTACAATCCCAAAACCAAAACCGTTAATCTAAGTGAAGCGGTTTACTCAGAACGAAATGCCGCCGCCGCTGCAGTTGCTGCGCACGAGTGTGGACATGCTGTACAGCATGCACAGGGTTATGAGTGGTTGACCATGCGCTCTACCTTGGTTCCTATGGTTAGTGTGGCTTCTAACCTTTCTGTGTGGGTCATCTTTGGCGGTTTGGTGTTGATGCAAACCATGCCTATGGGTCAAACCATAGCAGTTATTGGAGTCATTTTGTTTGGAATGGGAACCCTGTTTAGCTTCATCACACTTCCCGTTGAGTACGATGCGAGTAACCGTGCATTGGCGTGGTTGCAGCGCAAAAATATGGTAACACAAAAAGAATATGACGGGGCTAAAGATGCACTCAAATGGGCCGCTAGAACCTACGTTGTTGCTGCTTTGGGTTCTTTAGCAACACTAATCTATTTTGCGCTACGAGTTGGGGGGTCTTCTCGCGATTGATTATAGACCGATCTGACGATCGATTTGTTGGTCCAAAGAAATAAACGTTTCCGTTCTTGAAATTCCATCAATGGTCTGGATCTCTTTGTTAAGTAGTTCCATTAGATGGGCGTTATCCCGGCATAATATTTTGATAAAAACGCTCCAATTGCCCGTGGTGTAGTGGCATTCGATTACCTCAGGAATGTTTTTTAAGAGCTTTACGGCTTCGGGGTTGCGCATGGCTTTATCGAGGAAAATTCCAACAAATGCCAATGTTTTGTAACCCAAAACTTTTTCATTGAGCACTACTTGTGATCCTTTGATAACACCTTCACGTTCCAATTTTTTAAGACGTTGATGAATGGCAGTCCCCGAAATACCTACCTGAGATGCTAATAAATTGACGGACTGTCGTGCATTTTGCATTAGTGCACGCAGAATTATTTTGTCGATGCCATCGAGTTGTAACGTGTTTTCAGCGGTATTTGCCATACTTTTTTTTGTAAAAGTAGTTTAATAATTATAGCCTTTAATTTTTTTTATTTAAAATTGACAACTAATTTGCCCATTATACCTATATAAAATGAACAGAAATCGAATAATCATTGGAGCTTTATTAATATTGATTGGGGTTGTTTTAGCTGCTTTTGGAAGTCATGCATTAGCAGATAGGGTCCCGGACAACGTGCAAGCGTCTTTTGACATTGGGGTTCGTTTTTTGATGTATCATGGATTTGCCGCCTTGATATTTGGGAGCGGTTCGCTGCACAATCATGCTGCGGTTAGTGGAAGTTTTAGGATTATTCTAAGTGGAGCAATTCTTTTTAGCGGAAGCATTTTTGCAACGACTTTTTTTAAAATTACAAATACAATGACACCGCCCTTATGGTGGATCACTCCGTTGGGAGGTACGGTTATGATTCTTGGTTGGGTAGTATTTCTTTTTTTATTCGTAAAAAAAAGATGATTATTTGCCGTTTACTTCAGCAATATACTTTTCGATCGCCATCGTCATCGATGGTGTTTCTGGCGTTGGTGCTTTGATGTCAATGCGCAATTTGGCTTGATCCGCAGCATTCACGGTACTGTTTCCAAAGACGGCAATCCGAGTGTCATTTTGCTTAAAGTCTGGAAAATTTTTGAACAATGACTCGATGCCAGATGGGCTAAAGAAGACCAAAACGTCATAAGAAACATCTCTAAGGTCTGACAAATCGCTTACTACGGTTTTGTAGAGTTGAGCACGGGTCCAGTCAATACCAATCTTATCCAATGCTTCTGGAATTGAAGGTTTTAGAATGTCAGAGCTGGGAAGTAGAAAACGTTCTTTATTGAACTTTTGAAATACCTGTGCCAAATCTTCAATCTTTCGTTCGCCTACATAAATTTTGCGTTTTCGATAGAGTACATACTTTTGAAGGTAGTAGGCAACGGCCTCAGACTGACAAAAATATTTGGTCGTATCGGGGACTTTATAACGCATTTCTTCGGTAAGCCTAAAGTAATGGTCCACCGCGTTTCTACTGGTCAAAATGATGTTGTCAAACTGGGCAAAATCAACTTTTTGTTGGCGCACTTCTTTGGCGGTCATCCCCTCGACATGGATAAACGGTCTAAAATCAATTTTTACCTTGTGTTTGTCGATTAGGCGTTGGTAGGGTGACTTTTCTGTCGCAGGCTGGGGTTGAGAAACCAATATGGTTTTCACTTTCATAAATTCAAATTTTGGTTCGTTCTCACAAGAGTTGGTAACGTTCTGCTACCCAAATCCAAGGGAGAATTTTGAAGGCACAAAAATACAAAATTATATATATCCAAGATTTAAAATTTGTCACTAATATGGTGCTGTAGGTATAAATTTGAAAAAAAGAATAGATCAAGACCAGTACAGGAAGACCATATTTGATAAGGCTCTGACGGTCTATTGGACTGTAAACATACAGGGTGATAAACAGTAATCCATTTAAAGAAAATTGCCCCTGGAGTGATATGTTTTTAAAGATAATATATCGGGCCACAGACGTTAGATCTGTTAGCCATAGCAGCAATTTGAGGATCAAATAGCGCACCGCAATAATTGTTGCGAGCACAAAAATCAATCCGAAATAGTTTTGCCAAGTGTTGGTAAGTTTTTCAACATAAACAAAGCCAAAAAAAATCAAAAAGCTGCTGCTGATAAGGCTAAGAAAAAGCAACACAAATTGAAATATATCAAGTTGGCTGGTCTCCCGATCATTACTGTAGATTCTTAGGTAAGTGTCAAACTCAAAAAAGCGAATAAAAAATTTACTTTCAAAAGGGTACAACCGATAGGTTTGAACCAAAACAATCAAGGTCAAAAACAAAACAACGGTTATCCAATTGTTACTAACGGTATTGAGCTGTTGCCACATCAATCTGGAATATGCGGGTTATCGATTAGAAATCGTATCAAAGATACTAAGGTTTTGTATTTTTGGGGCACATGCAAGAAATCTTAATTATTGTACCAACCTTCAACGAAGTAGAAAATATTGGTTCGTTGTTACGCCGCATTTTTGCCATCAATATGCCTTTGGCGGTTTTGGTAGTGGACGACCAGTCTCCTGACGGAACAGCCCAGTTGGTCAAAGCGATGATGCCCGAATTTGATGGACGCTTATTTATCGAAGAGCGCACCCAAAAACAAGGACTTGGCAAAGCCTACATTCATGGATTTTTATGGGCCCGAAGAAGGCATTTTAAATATATTTTTGAAATGGATGCCGATTTTTCTCATGATCCAGATATGCTCCCCACGTTATTTAAAATTCTTAGCGATGGCGCTGATGTGGTGATAGGCTCTCGGTATTGCGATGGAATCAATGTAGTCAATTGGCCCTTGTCAAGAATTTTTCTGTCCTATTTTGCGTCGCTATACGTCAGAATCCTCACCGGAATGCCCGTTAAAGACCCCACTGCTGGATATGTGGGTTATCGCGCTTCGGTTTTGGATCAGATAGGTTTAGAAAAAATTCGATTTGTAGGCTATGCTTTTCAAATCGAAATGAAGTACAAAGCATGGAAAAAAGGGGCTAAACTTGTTGAGCACCCAATTATTTTTAAAAATAGAGAAAAAGGGGTTTCTAAAATGAATGGCTCCATTATTTGGGAAGCCCTGTTTGGAGTATTATTTTTACGATTGCAATTCCTTTTTAAAACAAAATCATGACCACAATTCTCATACAAAATGCTACAATCATTAATGAAGGAATTGCACGGGTTGCGGATTTGCGAGTTCGAGGCGCATACATAGACGCGATCGCTCCAATACTATCGCCATTGCCCAACGAAGAATGTATCGATGCCACCGGGCAATTTTTATTGCCGGGTTTGATTGATGATCAGGTACATTTTAGAGAGCCTGGACTAACACACAAAGCATGCATCGCCTCAGAATCCCAAGCCGCAGTTGCGGGAGGTATTACCTCTTTTATAGAAATGCCCAATACCCAACCCCAGACAACAACATTTGAGGCCTATCAAGACAAATTGGACCGTGCTGCAGCAAGCGCTGCCGCCAATTATTCGTTTATGTTTGGTGGTACTAATGACAATCTAGAACTGCTCAAAAAACTTGATAAAACAAAAGTTGCAGGAATCAAATTGTTTTTGGGTTCGTCGACAGGCAATATGCTCGTCGATGATCATGAAGTACTGCGTCAGATTTTCTCCAACACGGACATGGTTATTGCTGCCCATTGCGAAGACGAGCAAACCATACGCGACAATTTGGCCAAGCACAAAGCGATCTTTGGAGCGGCGATTCCGATCGAAAAACATCCTGTGATCCGTAGTGAAGAGGCGTGTTATATTTCTTCTTCTCAAGCCATCAGGTTGGCAGAAGAAACAGGTGCACGATTGCATGTTTTTCATGTTTCTACAGCAAAAGAAACCACCTTGTTTAGAAACGACATTCCGTTGAGGGATAAAAAAATTACGGCGGAGGTATGTACCCATCATTTATGGTTTTCTGAAGACGATTATGCCGAAAAAGGGACGCTAATAAAATGGAACCCAGCAGTTAAAAAAGCCAGTGATCGGGAGGCTTTATGGGCTGCACTCAATGACGACCGTTTGGACGTTTTGGCAACTGATCATGCCCCCCATACATGGGAAGAAAAACAACAACCGTACACTCAAGCTCCTTCTGGAGGACCGCTAGTGCAACATGCTTTGCCCGCTTTATTGACTGCAGTCAATAAAGGCAAAATCTCCCTCGAAAAAGTCGTCGAAAAAGCCTGCCATAATCCGGCCATACTTTTTGATATCGAAAAAAGAGGATTTGTCAAAGAAGGGTTTTTTGCCGATTTGGTTTTGGTAGATTTAAATCAATCCTTCGAAGTAAAAAAGAAGGATTTGCTCTATCAATGTCAATGGTCTCCTTTTGAAGGCACCCAATTTAGCGGTAGCGTATTAACTACGTTTGTCAACGGAAAAAAGGTTTTCAACCAAGGAAAAATTATCGAAAAGCACGCAGGTATGCAACTAACTTTTACAAGGTGAGAAAACAAATTTTATTACCCATCGCCCTTTTGCAACTACTAATTTTCAATGCATGTGAAAATCACGGTATTGAAAAGCCAGATCAATTAATTTCTGAAAAAAAGATGGAAAAAATTTTGTTGGATGTAGTGATAATGAAATCTGCAAAGAGCAACAATAGAGGACAGCTAAATAGCGACACCCTTTTTGGCGATCAGTACCTCTACAAAAAATACAACATCACAGCAGATCAATTGCAAGAAAGCGAGATTTATTATTCTAAAATTCCAAAAATATACACCCGTATGCATCGCAATGTTTTGACACGATTGGAGCAAATCAGCGACAGTCTAGAACGGGTAATAAAACTAGAAAAAGACGCCCAAATGGAAAAAAAGGGGGTCCGTTAACGCCTGCTAGGGTTTTACCAACACAGTATCGATAGAAGCGTATTCGAAATTGGGTAGGTCTGTTTTGATTTTTTGACCATCATATTGATGGTTTTCATAGAGCAAGTTTACCAATCCGCGCGAGAGCGTTTTGCGCTTCAGTTTGAGATTGGCCAAAAAGGCGTCCATGGCCCATAAGGTGCTCAAAATGGATTTTTGAATCAATCTTCCCGAGCTGTTTATTTTATTGGCTTTGGCCAAGCGTTCAAAGAATTCTTTATACGAGATATTTTCGGAAACCAACACATAACTTTCATTTTTAATTGGACTTTCCATAAGCATTCGCAACGCTTTTACAACGTCTGCATTGGTGACAAATCCTGTAATGCCTTTGGTGTAGTAGTAGCTTTTCTTTTGGATATAATCAAAAGCTTTTTTGATGGGTCCTGTACGGTGGTTGTAGCCCAAAATAACACCTGGATGTACGATAATAACATCCAATCCTTCTTGAGCTCCCCTCCAAACTTCAAGTGTGCTTTGGTATTTAGAATAGTTGTAGGCAGCTTGAGGAGCATCGTTGCTCCATAGTGTTTCTTCATTGATGTTCCCAGAAGAAGTCTCCTTTCCCAAGGCGGCAATTGAGCTTACAAAAGCCAGTTTTTTTATCCGATACTTGAGGCAAAGATTTACGACATTAGCAGTGCCTGTGACATTGGTCAAAATCATTTTTGCGGCGTTTTGATCGGTCAATTCTACTTGAGCTGCACAATGATAAACATAGGTTGCTTTTTCAAAAGCGGTTTCTAAGG